>OBLI01003798.1_pt1 | contig 11284 bp, 12 predicted proteins | sample 1519701 | NCBI WGS metagenome assembly OBLI01 (sample SAMEA3663005, study PRJEB22513) | pig gut metagenome | biome: pig gut; feature: pig-associated habitat; material: faeces | place: France | collected 2012 | reverse complement strand
ATATCATAGTCTGGCGTAGTCTTTCCTTTCACATAAGAGCTTATTGCCTGTGGGGTAGTTTCCATTGCTTTTGCAAGACGTACTTGTGAAACATCCTGGTCATCCAAAAGTTCTCCAAGACGTTTTGCAAATACTTTCTTTGCACTATCCATTTTAATTCCTCCATCACTAAAATATTTAATTATAAAAATTTAACTAAATAAATCATTGACATTGCGAATCATGTGTGCAATAATAATATCAAAGAATTGTTTATCCGTCAATATGTATAAACAATAATAATTTTATAATGGTGGGATTTATATGAAAGCAAATACATCGATTCGGGAAAAGGCTAAGAACAATGGGGTGCGCCTATGGCAGATCGCGGACGCACTCGGAATTCAGGAGAGTCTGTTTTCTAAAAAACTGCGCCACGATCTTCCACAGGATGAAACTGATAAAATCTTTTCTATTATTGAAAAGATTTCTAATGAGGATCAGGAGGCACTGTGATGGTTGAATATGATATTTGTTCAGTTCCAAATCTTGCACTGAGAGCGAAAGCTGACGGTATACCCGCTTCGGCGTACACAATTCGCCGCTTGATTAAGGAAGGGAAGATTCCAGCACGGTACATAGGAAATAAGCCACTTGCTTCCTACTCTGCTATCGTTCGATACTTCTCATGTGAGGACGGCTGCGACAATTCGCCAGCCACGGTGGCGGCAGCTCCTGGTATTCGCCGGGTTGATTTGTGAGGTGGCGTGTATGACACAGTGCGAAATGATCCTCAAGCACATGGAGGAATGTGGCACCATTACCAGCTGGGAGGCCATGCAGGAATACGGCATTATGCGGCTGGCCTCCCGGATCACAGACCTCAAAAATGCCGGAATACCCATAAAGCGGGAAATGGTCAGCCGGAAGAACCGCTATGGCGATATGGTCACATTTGCCCGGTACTCTATTGCTGAGAGGTGAGCCATGTGGCGGGGATGAATTATGTGTGCCTGTATATCAGCTATTTGGAAAGTCTGGCCCCATTCTCCAATGAGGAAATCGGCAGAATAGTGAAAGCTATGTTGACCTATGCCGCCACAGGGGAAGTCCCACAGTTTGATGGGAATGAGCGTTTTATATGGCCCACCTTAAAGGCTCAGATAGACCGGGACGAAGCAGCGTATCAGGAACGCTGTGAAAAAAATCGTGCCAATGGCGCAAAAGGCGGCAGACCTCCCAAAAAGCAAACGGTTATTTTAGAAACCGAAGGGTTTTCTGAGAAACCCAAAAAAGCCAAGGAGAAGGAAAAGGAGAAGGAAAAGGAGAAGGAAAAGGAAAATGATAGTATAGAGGCGGACAAGCCACCCACCCGCCACCTGTTTTCCCCTCCAAGTGTGGAGGAAGTGCAGGCATACTGTGTGGAAAAGGGCTACAATGTCGACCCGGAGCGGTTCGTGGATTACTACACATCAAACGGCTGGAAGGTAGGCAGGAATCCCATGAAAGACTGGAAAGCAGCTGTAAGAAGCTGGGAAAGGAAAGAAAAACCAAATGGAAAAGCTGAATCTAAACCCCTTTGGAATGTCGGAACAGTCGTTTGATCCTCTGGCATTCGCCAAAATGAAAGCCAATACCATCAACGATACCCCCGGCAATCTGACAGGTTATGACTGCCAGAAATGCAAGAACCGTGGAAATACCGCAATTCCAAAAGAGGACGGCGGGATTTCCATAAGAGAATGTGATTGCATGAGAATTCGCCGGTGTGTCTGGGAAATGGAAAAGTCCGGTTTGAAGAATATCATTCGAGAGAAAACCTTCGATGCTTACAACGATGCTGAGCCGTGGCAGAAGCCGCTCAAGGCCGGAGCCAATGCCTATGCAGAGAACCCGGAGGGATGGTTGCTTTTCTGCGGCCAGTCTGGCAGCGGGAAAACCCATCTATGCACGGCGGTGTGCCGACACCGGCTTTTGGCTGGTGATGAAGTCCGCTATATGCCGTGGCGGGAGAAGATTTCGGAAATCAAGGGTATGTCGCTGGACAACGAGCGGAGAGCCGAAATTCTGAATGGGTACAAAAAAGCGCAAATCCTGTATATCGATGACCTGTACAAAACCGGAAAAGCTGCGGATGGCTCCAGCAATCCCACCGGCGCAGATATCGGGATTGCATTTGAGATTATCAACCATCGGTACATAAACCACCTTCCCACCATTGTTTCCACAGAGAAAACGCCGCAGGAACTGGTGGAGATTGACGAAGCCACCGGCAGCCGGATCATTGAAATGGCTGGTGGTAATGTGTACTCCATTAGTCTGGATCAGAAGCGAAATTACCGGCTGCGGGGTGTGTTGACGGTATAATTGGTGGAATGAAACAACAGTACAATTGTGCCTCCGGTGAGCGGGAGCTTTCTGCGCTGCTGTCTGCGGATGGCCACAGATACCAGCGTGGCGGCTCCAACTCTTTCGTTGAATACAGGAGTGGATTTGCTGGACTAGATTCTGTATAGTTAGTACGGGCGATATGCCCACACAATAATGTTTTGGAGGTAACACTATGCCAAGAATCAGACAGAAAGCAGACACATACCGCAACGAGGATTTCCGGCGGGATGTGCTGGCCAGGCTGGCGCTTCTGGGCATCCAGCAGCACGACCTGGCGGAGCACCTGGGTGTGTGCGACGGTACCGTCAGCATCATGCTCCGCAACCCCGAGAAGATTCAGGTGGAACGATTGCGGAAGATGATCGATTTTTTAGGGCTGGAACCGACTTCTATCCTGCGTCTATGTGGGTATGAACCAAAACAAATAAAGGAATATCTTCAGAAATAGAGTGAAAGGATAGAATGCTATGGCGAAAAACAGATTTTCTTCCGTTCGGGAAGAAATGGAGAAAGAGATTTCTTCCAGAAGTGATAAGCAGTCAAATTCTACGGAAACCCTGGATTCTTACATGAGCCAGCGGGCGCAGAGCTTCCAGGAGCAGAGAAAAAACGGCGCCGCCAGGAAATCCTATACCGCTCAAATGGATTCCAGGAGAAGAGCCAATGACTTCCTGACCAGCTTTAACCGGTTCCTGGACGATGTGGAAAAGTCTGGGTATACGCCGGAAAATGTGAAGGCGTTTGATTCCATTCAGGCGGAATACAACGGCGTGAGCGGACTATTCAACCAGGGAGCAAGGAAGCAGTTCCAGGACAGTTTTGCTTCCATCAAGGATTATTTTGGAAGCTTCGCCGGTAAGGCTGCCTCCCTGCTGAGTTCCGAGCAGATCGCAAACAGGAGGGAAGAGCTTCAGAAATCCTATCAGGAAGCGCTGGACGAAGCAATTCAGGCGAACCCTGGTGTCAGCCTCCATAATCTTCCTGCAACTGATGATATGAAATACATCAAAGAGCAGATGAACGAACTGGATTCCATGGAGGATGCGGCTACCTACAACAAATACCAGGACATGATTTCTTCTCTTTCCGATAAGGAACGGAAGGCACTCTCCGACAGCCACGGAAGAGACACCACCATGGCCTATGGGTATCTTCTTCAGAACGGATACAGCCGGGAAGACATCAATGCCATGTATGAGACCTTGATGCGGGAGCAGAACGCCAAAACATCGGGCGAAGTGCTCGATGCTGTTTATGATTATGCCGGTCAGAATGTTGGAACCGGCGCTGTTGGATTCACCGGAGCAAGAGCCGGAAACATCGTTGGTGGAATTACCGGGACCTTCCAGGCAATTCACGACACCGCACGGCACTATTTCCAGGGTTCTCCCTATCATGGGACAGACCCGAACGGTCTTGGTTATCTTCCCGGCAGAGCCGCTTCTGCCGCCGATCAGAGCATTTCTGATGCAATCGAGGGAGAGGACGGCGGTTTTCTGCGCCAAGCCGGAGCCTTCGTCTATCGAGGCGCTGCCAATGCTGCGGACAACCTGACAAGAATGGCTCTGGCCTCTGCCACAGGAGGCGGAGCTTTGGCCGGTGCCGGTATCAACAGCGCTCTCTCCTTTACCCAGGGCTTCCAGGGAAGCTACCGGGAGGCGCAGGAAAAGGGCGGAAACCCGATTCAGGGACTTTTGGTCGGCGCTGTTGACGGCGGCATGGAGGTATTCACTGAGAGCCGTACATTTGAACGATGGATGAACCTGAAAGACCCGGAGCTGATCGGTCAGGGTGTTTATGCCTGGCTGAAATCCGCTGCTGTTGGAATCGGAAACGAAATCACAGAAGAAGAAGCCTCCTACATCGCCAATACTATCGCCGATGCCGTCGTGATGGCGGATAAGAGCGAGAGCGCACAGTTCATAAAAGACGCTGTTGAAGACGGTAAGACGCCGGCAGAGGCAAGATGGGAGCTGGTGAAAAAATATGCCCACGAAATGGCGGTCACGGCTGCGGATACGGCTATGTCTACGATTCTGATGGATGCCGGAACTGGAGCTGTTGCAAACTATCAATACAAGAAAACCTACGGCGGGTCTTCTGCGGAATTGGTGCAGGAAGGGATGGAAAGCCCCGAGGGGACGGATAGCCGCGCCCTGGCTGAGAAGTATCAGAAGAAGCTGGATGAAGGAAAGCAGCTTTCCGGCGGTGAGCTGCGGCGGCTGGTGAACGCCAACGAGGTGCAGTTCGCAAAGGAGGAAACGGAGGCCGGTGCTGAACCTGAGGTTGATACCGCAACGCAAGAAAATGTTGCGGATTCCGAAAAGGAAAAAACCACGGAAGAGACGAGAACCGGATTTACAGTCGGAACGGATTCCAAACGTGGCACCACGGTGATTTCCTTTGAGGAGGTTCCTCCGAAAGATGTTCAGGATGCTTTGAATGAGAATGGTTTCAAATGGAGCAAAAAGAGCAAGGTCTGGTATGGGAATGCAACAACAGAGCAGGCAAGGGAGATTGTTCGTGCTGCAATGGAGCCCGCGGTGGAGCAGGAAAACAGTTCACCATCTGATGTAAAAACTGTAAATCGCGCCCATGATGTATCTGTGGAAGCTGTGGCGGAAACTGATAAAAACAATCTTGATTTGCAGGAGAATGGAGAAGAACCAGGAACTGCGGAAGAAGAACACCCCGTAACAACGTCGCTTTCTTTCGGCAGAGGCTCCGAAAAGAAAAGTACGGTAGCGGCGGAAGCAGATAGGCCGTTTGAAATCAGCAAAACAGTCGGAAAGACTTTCCTGAACCGGGAGAACGGCAGCACCGTTGAAACGCGAATTATGGGAATTGCATCCAGCGACAAGGGAAAGCTGATGCTGAACGTAGCTGGTGAGGACAGCCCGGTGAGCGCTACGGATATTATCTATCCAGATTCCGGGGAGGAATCGCTTTACTATTTCCTCAATCAGATGCAGCTAAAGCCAGCTGCCGCGAATATGGTTGTGAAAGAGGCAGATGCCGCCGTGGCGGGCATGGAGGGATCAGCTCGTGAAGAAAAAGTTGCTAAATTTGCCCAGGGTATTTTCGAGATGTACAGTCTCGGTGAAAACGGCGTTCCTCTTGAAAAAGCGCTGAACAGCAACTACGGCCAAACCCTGACAGAAAAAATGAAAATCTTTGGTCACGGTCTCGGGAAATTCGTATATGACGCAAAAAAATCAGAACAAAAGGGAAACTCTGGCAGAAAAGAAACTCCCCAGAACACCGGGAAGAAAGCTTCCGCAAAGGGCGCAGAAGTCAACGAAATTCAAATTCTGAGAAATGCTGTTGACAATATTTCCTCTCTGAACCTGAGTGAAAAGGAAAAGAATTCCATTGGAGTATTTGCCGAGCACCTCAAAAAGTTGGATTCCGTGCAGCAGCAGGCGGAAACAATCAGAGGAAAAGAGACAGCGCTGACCGACTACGAACGGGACAAGTTAACACGTTTGGAAAAACAGGCGGACAATATCAAGAAAAAGCTATTGGATTTTACACAGTATCCACTCCTGAAAAGTGTTTCCGCAAAAGCAAGAGAACTTATGCAGCAGGAATATGGAGCAATCAAGGCGGGAGAAAACCCGACAAGGGCCGCAGAGCTCCCGGCGAGGACGAACAATTCCAACCGTGTTTCAAAGACTGCTGGCACCGCGGTTGAGGCCGCTGTTACGACAGATGAAGCTGCAACCAGGATTCGGGGAAAAGCTGTTGAGGGCGAATTCTCCTATCTCCCCATCACAGACAAGGAAGCACAGAAGCGAGCAGAGGACACCATTCTCCGGAAAGGCTGGAATGATGCTCTTTCTGATTGGCGGGTTGGCATGAGTAAAACCGGATTCCCGGGAAAGGACATGGTTACACTTGGCTTCCAGCTGTACAATAACGCGGTAAACGCCGGGGACAGCAGAACAGCTGTTCAGATTTTAACCGATATTACAAATACGGTTCGGAACAGTGCACAGACGGTGCAGGCAGTGCGTATTTTGAAAAAGCTCTCACCGGAAAACCGGCTCTATGCAATCCAGCGGCAGCTCGGCAGCCTTCAGGATGAGCTGAACCGGAAGTACGGGGAGAAGGCACCGCAGATTGACATGAATTCCACACTTGCGGAAAACTACCGGAACGCAAAGGGAGAAGAGAATATCCGGGCAGCGGAGGAGGCGCTTTTCCGGGATATCGCAGCGCAGCTTCCGAACACATTTTCGGATAAGTGGAACAGCTGGCGTTACCTCTCCATGCTGGGGAACCTCAGAACGCACGTTCGGAATGTGCTGGGGAATGTCGGTTTTGTCCCTGTGCGGGCCACCAAAGACCTGATTGCCTCCGGAATGGAGGCGGCAGTGGACAAGATCAGCAAGAGCGGCATTGATCGGACGAAAAGCGTCCTGAACCCGCTGAAAGAAGCAGACAGGGCTTTGTATACCACCGGTATGGAAGACTATGCCGCCGCTGAGGAACTGCTTTCGTCTGCAAACGTGAAAAGCGGGGATTCCATTTCCAGGATTGAGCAGTATAAACCGGCATTTGGTGGGGATAAGGCAATCTGGCGGGCGTTGAGCAAGGTGGCAGAGGCAAACAGCAACGCCCTATCGTTTGAGGATATGCTTTTCAAAAAGACCACCTATGCTTCCGCGTTTGCCGGGTACCTGAAAGCAAATGATATTACTGCAAAAATGCTCCAAAATGGGGAAGTTACAGAAAGTTTTCTGGACAACGCCAGGGCTTACGCTTTTCAGGAAGCTTTGAAAGCGACATACAACGATGTAAATTCTTTCAGCAATTTTGTTGCCAGTTTTGGAAACCTTCGATACAGCAACAACAGCGTGGCAAAAGCGGCCGGATTCCTGGTGGAAGGTGTGCTCCCATTCAAGAGGACACCGGCAAACATTGTGGCCAGGGCGGTTGAGTATTCGCCTATCGGAATGGTAAACGGCATCAAGAAAAGCCTGGTTGATGTGAGAAGCGGGAAGGTAACGGCGGCAGAGGCCATTGATACCCTGGCTTCCGGTCTGATGGGCACCGTGCTTCTCGGCTTAGGCGGCCTCCTTGCCAGTATGGGCCTGGTTTCTAGCGGTGACGATGACGACGACAAGCAGAAAGATTTTGACAAGCTGAGGGAAAAGCAGAGCTATGCCCTGAATGCGTTCGGCGGGAGCTATACCATTGACTGGCTGGCCCCTGAGATTATCCCGCTTTTTATCGGCGTGGAGCTTTACAACCGGGCGCAGGAAGAGGGCGGCATCGGGTTTAAGGACTTGTTGGAATCCTTTGCACGGGTATCAAACCCGCTCCTGGAAATGTCCTGCCTGCAAAGCCTGAATGATCTGCTGGACAGCGTTTCCTATTCAGACAACAAGCTGTATTCGATTTTCTCCCAGGCTGCGGCAAACCACGTGCTTCAGGCGCTTCCTACGCTGTTCGGACAGATAGAGCGTGTTGGTGAGACGGAGCGGGAAACGACCTACATCGACAAGGATTCCCAGATTCCGAAGGATTTGCAATACACCATTGCCAAGGCAGCAAACAAGATTCCGGGCGTTGAATTTGAACAGATTCCATATATCGATGCTTATGGCCGTCGGCAGGAGAACGGGAACCTGGGCACACGGATGTTTACAAATCTGCTGAGCCCCGGGTATTTGAGCTCTGACCGGTCTGCACCCTGGGATGATGAGCTGCAGCGGCTTTATAGTCTTGGATACACGTCCGTTCTTCCTTCCCAGGCACCCAAGAAGATTGGAGACTATGACCTAAATGCGGAGGAGTATGTGGAGTATGCTACCTTCACCGGGCAGGAAAGGTACAGGCTTCTCTCTGAGGTTACGAAGTCGAAATATTTCATTGAGAGCAGCGATGCAGACAAAGCCGAAATTCTGGCGGACGTTTACGGTTATGTGAATGCCTGTGGGTCAAAGAAAATCCTCCCAGACAGAGAAGTTGCAAAGTGGACGGAAAAGGCCGCTGAAATGGAAAAGATTGGAATTCCGTTTGTCGATTTTGTCCGCATGAAAAACGAGGCATTGAACGAAAACGGAAATGCAACGAAAGACGGATATGTCTCGTATATTCGTGATAACTTCCCGCTGGACAAGCAAAAAGATGTTTGGGAAATTATGAAAAGCCCAAGCTGGAAGAATTCAGGAACCCCTTGGCGATAAACAATGATTGGCCCCTCAACCGGGGGGCCAGGTCATCACAGCTGCTTGAACAGATACGTGCTAAAACCGTCACAAAAACCATTGATTCTTTCGCAAAATGTAAAACCAGCCAATGAGGGATGATTCCCCCACGGCTGGCCCGGTCTGTAGCAAGACTATATTACAGGAGCGTGACATGAATGTCAAACGTATATTCGTTTGGAGGTGGCCGATATGGGGATTAGCTGGAATGATGTCGATGTAAAATGTCCATTTTACAAGAAAGATGATGGTAAAAGAGAGATTTTCTGCGAGGGCATCTGTGACGGCTGCAATGTAAAACTCTCCTTCGCAAAGAAGAATGATTTTATGATTCAGCTGAAGACATTCTGCATGAGGCATTTTGAGCGCTGCGAGGTCTATCACGCTGCCATGGAAAAATATCTGGACGAGTGAACAAAAATAGAGTAAAAACCGATGCAGAAAACAAGAGATATGAATCAAAACTATATCAAAACTGCATCAAAAACGGCATTCATGAATGGAACAAACAGGGAACAAACATGTCACAAAAAACGATGATTTCTTTTCTGTTTCAGCAAACATAAAGGCAAAGTGATGGAAAAAACCGCCACGCCTCCGAATTTGGAAGTGTGGCGGATGCTACTTAATTTCCCATGCCGATTCTTATACAAACGCTGCTTTCCTGGCCGCTTCCATGCCGGCCTGATAACCGTACAGGAAAATGGCATCAGTTCTGCGGGTTGCGTTCCACAGGGCTTCGATAAAGCCGGGGCGGTATGAATCGGATGCAGCACCGATAGAATCCAGCTCATCAATGATGTCCAGGTTCCGGAGCCATTCAGCGGCTGCTGCTTTGTTCTCTGCATCCAGCTTCTCATGAAGGGCATCGCGCCAGGTGTCCAGGAGCTGGGAGGCAGCCTCATTCCCGGCAATTTCCCGTACCAAGTCGGAGAGGGAATTTATCTCAGATACTCCCTGATCGTCCTGGAGTTGGTCATGCTGCCACAGGTCGGTGGCAATCTTCGCCAGGATTTTGGGATTTCTCAGTTCCTTGTTAATCAGGAGAACGCCTTTTCTCCTGAAAAAACAGAACGGCTTCCTGCTGCACGAGAAAATGATCTCCTCGATTTCGGTGAGTTCCTGGTGGCTGATAATCAAATAGTTCAACTGCATTTTCGTTTCCTCCAAATTCTGTTTGACATTTTTGGGAGGCTGGCCTACAATGTAGGTGCCTCCCATTGGTGGGTTGGTGTTGGGCTCTTTGCATCGTGTCTTGGCGGGCTGATGCAAGGGGCTTTTCTTATGCGCCGATTGGCTGCACCTGGGAGCGCCCAAAGTAGGAAGTCTTGCGGGTGCCGCTCTTGGTGGCGGGGTCTGCGATGACCGTTTGATACAGGGCCTTGCTCTCGTGGCGGACTTCATAGCCCAGATGCTTCCATCCGGCCCAGGTGTGGGTCTCTTCTGCGATTCCTGCGGCCTCCTGGGCGGCGTGGCGTGATTTTTCATTTGACCACGACATTCTTAGCGCCAGAGAAAAAGAGGCGGTTCCGGCTCGGTAGAGCCTCCATGCGGCCCTCATGATACTGCTCAGGTTGTATTTCATGTGATTACCTCCTGTTTAATTTCAAAGTCGTAATACCCGGCAACAGAGAACACCTCGTCAATGTGCTGCTGTACTTCTACCATGGTTGCGGTTGTTTGGTAGCACTCCCGCTCACCTGTTGTCGGGTTTGTCATGTACACAAGTGTTTTCGTGCTCATTCCTCCTTATTCTGGTTTCGCCGTCTCTCCGCGCTGCCACCGCTGCCCTTGTGTTTGTCGAAATGTTGGGTTACATCGGGCGGTTCCGGAATTGGCTCCCAACCTCTATGGCCTTATTATAATCTATCGGGTACGATATATCAAGATGGAATAGTGCACAAATATATCGTCCCCAATATGTTAATTTTCTATATTGTACCCGATATTATTTTATGATATATTATGTGCATAAGGATAAAGGGGGGTGTGTGTATGCCAGTATCGAAAGCGCAGCAGAAAGCGGTATCAAAATACATGAAGGAGAATTACGATGAAATAAAAGCCAGAATTCCAAAGGGGCAGAAAGAGATAATTAAAACCCATGCAGAGGACCGTGGAGAAAGCCTAAACGCTTTTATCAATCGGGCCATCAGTGAAACCATGGAGCGGGACAATGCTGCATCGGAATAATCTAAGACAGAGGTAGAGAGAATGCCACAGGAAGTTGGGAAACTATCAGAGCGTGTAATATCTTTGTTGGGGCTACCCTTACAGGCTGGGCAACCGATCCTTTTTGGATCTGGAAATATAGCGCACATGATGAACCGCCACCCAGCCGATTATGCCAAATACGGGCAGTATATTCCCTACATCCTGGCCTCCCCCGATTACGTGGGGCAAAACCCGTCAGATGGCTCCATCGAATATGTCAAGGACTTTCAAATCAATGGGGAATATGTAAAGGTCGCTGTTCGCCCGATCCCTCTATGTTCTTAACCCAAACCGGGTGCAGAATTTCATAAACAAGGGAACGCTAAAAAAGATTTGACAAAGTTAAACACAGCGCATATAATATAATAAACAGTGAGAGTTAGAGGACGGAACGGGCAGCCGTCGCCCTTGATAGGAGATGTGGGAGTGTCGCCCCACCTAATTCTCAAAACGTTGGCGGGTCGCTTCGGCGGCCCGTTTTTTAA
>OBLI01003797.1_pt1 | contig 11287 bp, 6 predicted proteins | sample 1519701 | NCBI WGS metagenome assembly OBLI01 (sample SAMEA3663005, study PRJEB22513) | pig gut metagenome | biome: pig gut; feature: pig-associated habitat; material: faeces | place: France | collected 2012 | reverse complement strand
TTTTCGGCGCCACGATCAGGAAGGACATCAGAGCCTGCGGGAACAGTATGGGAAGGGAAATAGCTAAACGAATACGGAAGCCAACGATGTGTTCCACGTTTACTGTCAGAGATACAAGAAACGATTTTCCGGAATAAAGTTCAGGAAGTTCCCAGTGGATAAATTTTACACCTGGAGTAAAGCCGCCAGAGCTGCGAAGGCTACCTTCGCTGCAGAAGAGATCACATCGGATAAATTCAAAGCATGGCTTGAGTTGATGTGAGAAAAATGTGGTACCGCTTAGCCAAAAATTTTCAAACAAAAAGCACGATGAACTGAACAGGGCCAGTTCACCGTGCTTTTATATGTGGTGTGCTATTTTTCAATATAAACGTTGACTATACATCTGTCAGCTCATAGCCAAACATTCTATGCCAGTTTTCCCCGTCATTTCAGGACGCGCACGCAACGGTCAATCAACGTCATACGAACTTCCTGTCCCTCTGTGAAACGCTCCGACAGCTGGGGATTGTAGACCTCCACGATGATGGGCTGCTCTCCCAGCATGACCTCATATTCAACCTTTGTGCCGTAGTAGGTCGCACGGGAGATGGTACCAGGCAGATGGCCTTCCGTCGCAGAGAGGAGAATTGACTCGGGCCGAACTGCAAGACAGCAACCGCCACCTTCCACAACATCTTCCATTTTTCCAGGTGCCGGAATGGAGAAGGTCTTGCCGTGCATCTCCACCAGCGCCGCCTCGCCGTCTCGGCCACGGAAGACGCCGTCAATGAAGTTAGCCTTACCGATGAAGTTGGCAACAAAGCGGCTGTTGGGCTGCTCGTAAATCTCCGTAGGCGTACCCTGCTGCATGATATTGCCGTCCTTCATGATGACCACACGGTCAGAGATGGCCATGGCCTCGGACTGGTCGTGAGTGACATACAGAGAGGTGATGCCCAGCCGCTTCTGGAGAGCCCGCAGCTCGTCCCGCATACTCTCACGCAGCTTGGCGTCCAGGTTGGACAGGGGCTCGTCGAACAGTAGCACGCTGGGCTCGATAACCACGGCGCGGGCCAGGGCCACACGCTGCTGCTGGCCGCCGGAGAGCTGGTTGGGGAATCGCTTTTCCATGCCCTTGAGCTGCATCAATTCCACCACGTCGTTGGTACGGCGGATAATCTCTTCCTGAGGGAGCTTGGCCACCCGCAGACCGTAGGCGATGTTCTCCCAGATATTTAGGTGGGGGAACAAGGCGTAGCTCTGGAACACCATAGAGATGCCCCGCTTGTTGGGCGGCACCTTGGCCACATCCCGGTCGCCGATGAACACATTGCCGCTGGTGGGATACTCAAAGCCGGAGATCATGCGGAGGGTGGTGGTCTTGCCGCAGCCGGAAGGTCCCAGCAGGGTCACCATCTCGCCGTCCTTGATCTCCAGGTCGATGTGATTCACCGCCACAAAATCCTTGCCGGTATCCGGCTGCTGAAATATCTTTGTAACATCCTTCAAAACAACGCCGGAACTCTTCTTGCTGAAGCCCGACTTCTCATTCTGATTGCTCATTATGTTCCCTCCGTTTTCTGAGTCTTAGCCTGGGGCACCTTGGAACGGGGTGCCAGCAGCAAGTTGATGATACCGTTGAAAATACCGATGAATACCAACAGGATCAGCACCAGCATGGTGACGAAGGCCGCCGCCTGGCTGTACTTGGCCTGGTCGAACAGGGAGTAGATCTTGCTGGTCACCAGGTTCCACCGAGCGGAGACCAGGAAGATGACCGCGCTGACGGCGGTGATGGCCTTGGTGAAGGAGTACACGATGCCGGAGAAGAAAGCGTTGCGCAGCATGGGCAGCGTGATGCGGCGGAAGGAGTATCCGGTGTCAGCACCCAGAATGGTGGAGGCCTCCTCGATGGAGTTGTCGATCTGCAGCAGCGTGGTAGTACCGGACTCGATGGCCACCGGCATGTTGCGGAAGGTGAACACGATGATCAGAATCAGGGCCGTACCGGTGAGGACCAGGGGCTTGGTGTTGAAGGCCAGCACATAGCTGATGCCCAGCACCGTGCCAGGAACGGCGAACATCAGCACCGAGGACACCTCAATGAATCGCTTGCCGTAATAGTTCCGCTTGGCTGTGATGTAGGCGATGATCATGCCCAGCAGGCCGCCGATGACAGCAGAGATCAAACCCAGAATCATGGAGTTCTTCAGGCTGTCCCAGCCGTAGGCCAGAGCCTTCCGATACTGGTCCAAGGTCAGGGAATAATCATAACCCCAGGTCCTGACGAAGGAGCCGAAGATCACGGTGCCGTAAAACAGCAGGATCACAGCAGCCACCACCATGCAGAAGGCGAACAGGGGCCACTTGATATGTGCCTCATCGATCAGCTTCCGGGCCTGGGTGGGCTTGCCGGTAACGGTGACAAAGCTCTTCTTGCTGACCCAGTATTTATTGAAAAGGTACGCGGTCACCGCCGGCAGCAGCAGCAACAGTGCCAGGACGGAGCCCTTCTGCATGTCGTAGCTTCCAGTGATGATCTGATAGACCTCGATAGACAGGGTGGAAAATTCACCGCCGATGGTGGCGGGGTTGGAGAAATCCTCCAAAGACTGAATGAACACCAGCAGACAGCCGGAGATGATGCCCGGCAGGGACAGTGGGAAAGTCACCGTCCAGAAGGTGTGCCAGCGGCTGGCGCCCATGTTGCAGGCGGCGTCTTCCACAGAGGCGTCAATGGAGGACAGGATACCGGAGAGGGTTAGGTATGCAATGGGGAAAAAGCTCATGACCTGCACCACGACCAGGCTGCCCATGCCGTAGACGTTGTTGCCAGTAATGCCCATCAGCGTTTTGGTAATGAAACCCTGCTTGCCGAAGAGGAAGATGATGGACAGGGAGAGAATAAAGGGCGGAGACAGGATGGGGAGCGTAGCAATAGTCTTGAGAAACTTTTTACAAGGAACGTTGGTACGGGTGATGGTATAGGCGAAGATATAACCAATAAAAGTGGCAATGATGGCCACAATGATGCCCAACAGCATGGTCCGGCCGAAAACAGCCAGATAGCGGGATGTGGTAAGGATCGTCACCAAGTTTGCCAGAGAGAAGTTTCCGTCCGCGTCCGTCAGGCTGAAGATCAGAACCTTCAGCAGCGGATAGACCACGAACAGCAGCAACAGCAGAATGGTGAGAACGACCGCAGCCAGCAGCAGCGGCTGCCGCAGGATCATCTTGGTCTCATTCAGCTTTTTCATACGGGCGGTGCTTTTCCCGCCCGCGGCAGCAGTTTTTGCCATGTCAGTTCCTCCTGCGTGATTTCCGGGATCGTTGGTGTTGGAAAAGGAGCTCCCTCCCCCATCGGGGGAGGGAGCCCTCGGATGTCATGCTATGAAAGATTCAGAAACGGATTACTCCTTGGGAGCGCTGGCGATCTTGGCCTCGAACTGTTCGCAGTAATCCTTCTTCACGCTGGCAGCCCAGACGGCATCGTAATCAATGACTTCCACCTGATCCAGGGTCACCAGGCCGTCGGCCACGGGAGCCTTGGTGTTGGTGGGCACGCGGAAGGAGTTGTTCTCGGCGTAGCAACCCTGGCCCTTTTCGGAGCAGATCCAGTCGATGAACAGCTTGGCGTTCTCCTGCTCCTCGGCCTTGCCGCCCTTGATGAGGGCGGTGGCGCCGACCTCATAGCCGGTGCCATCGGCGGGGAAGCTCAGCTCGATGGGATAGCCCTCGGCGGTGGGCTGCAGGCCGTCGTGAGAGAAGGTCAGAGCGATGGCAGCCTCACCCATGGCAACGGCATTGGGGGCGGCGGAGCCGGACTTGGTATACTGGGAGATGTTGTTGTTCAGCTTGCCCAGGTAATCCCAGACCTGATCGTCGCCCTTCAGCTGGACCAGGGTGGACAGCACGGTGTAAGCGGTACCGGAGGTAGCGGGGTGGGCCATGATGACCTCGCCCTTGAACTCAGGCTTCAGCAGCTCTTCCCAGCTGGCGGGATAGTCCAGACCCTTGTCGGCGAACCAGTCCTTGTTGCAGGCGAAGGCAATGCAGCCCACATAGATGGGGTTCCAGGTGCCGGTGGGGTCCAGATAGGACGCGGGGGTGTTGCTCAGTGCAGGAGACTGATAGGGCTCCAGCAGGCCCTTGTCCACGGCGGCGATGTAGTTGTCGGTGGAGCCGCCGAACATCAGGGTGGCCTGGGGATTGTCCTTCTCGGCTTCCACACGGGTCAGCATCTCACCAGCGGAGAGGCGGATGTAGTTGATCTTGATGCCGGTCTCTTCCTCGAACTTGTTGAAGTAGTAAATGACCTCGGCCTCGGGGAATGCGGTGTAGACGGTCAGTTCCTTGCTGCCGGAGGGCTGGGCGGCGGGTTCCTGCGTTTCCTTTTCAGGCTCCTTGGCAGGCTCCTCCTTCTTTCCGCCGCCGCAGGCGGTCAGAGCCAGGAGCATCACGGTGGCCATCAGCAATGCAAACAGACGCTTGGTGGATTTCTTCATGATTCGTTTCTCCTTTTCAGCCAATTTTTTATTTCGATCCCGCTGGGCGGGAGGGAAAACATGATCTCGCTTCAAGCGAAGCCGTGCTCAAACGGTATGGTTTTACTGCTCCAACTACTCATTTTTTCGACAGGTTGAGCGAATGACTAGCTCTGGTTCCAGAATATCTGCTGTCTGTCCGCACTCGCCATTGATCTTTTCCAGCAGGCGCTTGACCGCAAGCCGTCCCGCTGTAAATTTTTGCTGAGAAACAGAGGTAAGGCCGATTGGCGGCAAACGGCTGAACATAATGTTATCGAATCCGACGATGGAAAAATCCTCTGGGGAATGAAGATCAAACGACTCAGCGGCATCCAATATCCGGGTAGCGATCATATCAGAATATGCAATAAAGGCGTCTGGAATATCACCTGCCTGAAAAAGCTTGAATGCCTGCTCACCGCACCATTGTTTCAAGCTGCCTCCCGTTTCCCGCAAAATCATTTCTCTCGGAGGCAAATTGTTTAATGTCATGGAGCGTCGGTATCCAGCCAGCCTTTGTTCCAAAGTTCTGGACCCAAGCCTGCCACCCATGAAAACAATTCTGCGGTGTCCCAAAAGATATAGGTATTGCGTTGCCTCATAGGCTCCTCGCTCATTATCAATTTCCACATAACTGCAATTGGGACCGTGGTTGCTTCCCAAGTACACGCAGGGAGTTTCTCCCAACATAGCTGAATTCAGGATTTGTGAATCAGGAGAGCAAGCAGAGATCAACATCCCATCCACTCTTTGGGATAGCATCTGATCTACGGCATCTAATTCATAGGCCGGGTTGTGAAGCGTATTCGTCAGGATCACTCTGTAATTTCTCTCTGCCGCATACCTCTCCGCCGCTGTACACAGAGCGGAAAAATATGGATTGGAGATGTCTGGGACAATGATCCCAATCGTGTGCGTTTCATGCCCCGCCAGCCCCTTAGCCGCGATATCAGGAACATAGTTCAATGCTTTGCAGGCATCCCGGACAATTTTTTGGGTTTTGGGACTAATTGTGGGATGGTCGTTCAACACGCGAGATACCGTGGAAGAACTAACGCCAGCCAAAGCTGCTACATCCCGTACTGTTACTTTTTTCATGATCTTGGTTCCGTTCTCCAAGTAATATAATTGTCTGACCTTCGGATACAGCAACACATACGGAAATTAAAATGCAACCGTTTTCTTATTTAACGTATCATAGGCGCAATCAATAGTCAATGTTCCTTCCATACTTTCTATGATTGTTCCAAAAAAGCTCCATGTTCATTTGTGCAAAATACACCGTGAAAAATCATTGTTTTTTTGGTCATTATCACCTATACTGAATTTAGAAGTATCAAGCTTGCCCAAGTTTTACTTCCATTCAATTCAAGAAACCGTGCAAACGTTTTACAAAGAGGCGCTTATGGACACTGTCACAATTAAGGATATCGCCAGATTGGCCGGGGTCTCCTGCGCCACGGTCTCCCGTGTTCTAAACGGCACGCTCACCGTCAAGCCGGAAAACCGCGAAAAAATCTTGACGCTGTGCCGCCAATATGGATACCGCCGCAATCTACTGGCCCGCAGCCTGAGTGCTGGGAAGACCGGTCTGATCGGGTGCATCCTCTCTGATTTGGACAACCCCCTATTTGCCGAAATGTCCCTTGCATTAGAACAGTACGCCCGCCTGCACGACTACCGCGTTCTCCTCTGCCACGGTCGGGTCGAGGATAATAATATTGATAATCTGTTCGATTTTTTGATTGGACATCGCGTGGATGGAATCATCCTTGCCAGTTCTTCAAGACAGGCATCCGCTTTGATTCACCAGTATATCGTCCATGTACCGATCGTTCTGCAGGGCAGCCTGAATATTTTTCAACCCGATCCCGATATTTCGTCTGTCTGTGTAGACAGTTTGACCGGAGGACGAATTTCGGCGGAGTATTTATATCAACTCGGCCACCGCAAGGTTGCTTACCTGGGAGCGCGAGAGAACAATTATTCGCATGTGTTTCGCCGCAAGGGATTTATCGACGCCGCTCAGCAGCTTGGAATGTCTGTGCGGGATATTTCCAACAGCACAAATTCTTCCACAACACAAGTGGGGTATCATTTGGCCCGGCGGTTCTTTTTTGATCCTTACCAGGAAACCGCTATCTTTGCTGCCTGTGACGCAATTGCGCTCGGCGTAATGTCCGCCGCCAAAGAACTGCACATCTCAATCCCTGATGATATCTCATTGATGGGCTTTGACAACATCAGCTATGCAGGCCTACCTAATATTCGGCTGAGCACGATAGATCATCAGGCGAAACAGGTTGCGGAGGCCGCTATGAGTTGTTTGCTCACGCAAATTGAAAATTCCAAAGCCAGCGTTCAGACCATTTTGATTCCGCCTGTTTTGGTAGAGCGGTCCACCTGTCAGCGGTGCTGATATATGGCTTTGTCCCCGCGTCTTTATTTGTTATCATTCGTCTTGTTCATATACTTCCCCACCATCTGATGGAGAGGGGATGGTACAGAGCAAGTTGCCTGAGTTTGAAAGAGGTACTTGACAATCGTTCCGGTTCAAGCTACTATCACGGCGACAAGATTTGCTCTCGAGAAAAAGCCCCGGCTCCGCCTGATTCGGCGGGGCCGGGGCTTTGACCAATACGCTGACCAATATCAGAAAATCAGCGGGTGGACACAGTGGACAAGGCAGTGATTTGTACCCACAGAAACCGGGGCAAAAAGTGCCGGAAAGCACCCAATAGCAGGGCTTTGACGACCCGACGCATCTTCACACGCAGGAGGTCACTGGTTCGAGTCCAGTAGTCTCCACCAAAAAGTTCCTGATTTCTTGCGAAATCAGGAACTTTTCTTTATATTTCATCAAAATAATTCGGTCGTATTTTTTCGTTTTTCTCCTGACCCAAACCGTGACCCATAAGCGGAAATGAGCGGAAAGGATTAGACAGCACCGGGCAGGATTTTTTCCTGTCCGATGCTGTATTTTAATAATCATAGCGAAAACAAAGATTTGAAAATAATACCGATTATAGCTTAAAGTATTTCAAGGTCATCTATAATGTCTTGTCGTATTGCTCCGGTTTGTTATTCCAAGCGGCATATTCAACAATATTTATTGCCTCTTTCACCAGTTTGCGCTATAATTTTACAAAAGTTCTATTCCTGCAAAGTCGTTCTCACACGGCTTTGAAAACGCAGTTGGGAGGTACATCTAATTATGAAAGAGCACAGCCTGGACACATATTTGAAGTCATACTGTAGCGAGTATCCAGACTATATGAACCTATACTCAACATGGAACCTGAACAAGACCGCCTGCTCAGACGCGCTGAAAAACGTTGTGATTCACTATCCGCACTTCAGCATGCATGACTCCAGTCACGCAGATACCGTTCTTTCCAAAATCGAAATGTTGCTCGGTGATCGCATACAACAATTGTCACCCACAGATACCTGGCTGATTCTGCATGCAGCATATACCCACGATCTGGGTATGGTTATCAAGTGGGAGGAAATCGAGCGCGTTTGGTCCACCTCCGAATTTCAGGATTATCTTTCCTCTCTATCCAGCACCTCCGACAGAGATTTACAGGATGCCATTACCTGGGTTCGCGATTTGAAAGCAAGCAAACAAACGCCGCTCTGGCCGCTGAAAACATATCGATATGTGAATCTGTTGAACGCCTCCTTTTTCCGGCAGCAACATGCTCAACTCTCCCGTCGGTACCTGGATCTGTTTGGGTCAGAGTTGAAGATTGATTTGGGCCACAGCGGCCTTATTAGGCCCAGGCTCCTGAAGTTGCTGGGGCGTATCTGTGAACTTCACACAGCTCCTGTCCATGATGTGTTGACTCTGGATTACGAAACCGATGGTTTCGGTTCCGATTATGCTCATCCGCGCTTTGTGGCCATGCTTCTTCGGTTAGGCGATCTTTTGGATGTGGACAATGGTCGCTTCAATACCGTGTCCGAGCTAGCATCTGGGCAACTGCCAGAATCTTCGATTCCGCACAAAGAAAAACACAGTGCCACAACCCACCTCCTAGTGACGCCCTCGGAAATTCAGTTCACCAGTGACTGCCCGAATACGCAGGCCTATCTAGAAGCCCGCAATTTTGTTGACTGGTTGGAATCCGAAATTGACTTCCTGACAAAATACTGGGTAAAAATTGTTCCAACAGTGTTTGATGGCTTTGCCCCCCGTTTTGATAAAAAAGAGCTTTATATTGCCGGCACGCCGGATATTGAGGGTGTTGCTGGACTTCGCTTTGAAATTTCTCAGAAAAAGGCATTTCAAATTATTGAGGGATCCAATATCTACCAAGATCGTTTTGTCTTCATCCGGGAAGTCTTGCAAAATTCCATGGATGCCTCCAAACTGCAGCTTTGGCAGGACCTCTGCTCAGGCACCTATGATGCTTGGACTGGCAATCTTGATCTCCTGCATCTACAACCCCATGATATCGACCCAATGATTTACAGGAATTATCCCATCTGTGTGTCACTGAGCACACTACCTGACGGCGTAACGCAGGTGGTGGTGAAAGATCGGGGCACAGGTATTTCTGTCGAGTCTTTCAAGCGGATGTGTAACGTTGGCTCCAGCAATGCCGGCTCGGAAAAGCTACGCCAGGAGATTGAAAAAATGCCTTCCTGGCTGCGACCTACAGCAGGCTTTGGTGTGGGATTACAATCAATTTTCCTGGTCACAGATGAGTTTGAAATCGACACCAGTACCGGATTGGAATCTTTTCATGCAGTCGTTCATTCCAACCGCAGAGGTGGCTATCTTCAGCTTCAGCGGGTAGAGAAACAACCTACACGCGGAACCACTATTTGCATAACCTTCCATACGCCTGAGCAATTTCAGTATTCCTGGTCCGGAGACACGCAAAAATATCTATGGTCCCACTTTGATCCGATCACAGGCGAAAACTGCATGTGCGAAGCCAGAGTTCTGGAGGCCATCAGGAATCACTGCCAGAAGTCCATGTTCCCCATTCATGTGCATTGTTCGGAGCCGTCCCTGACAGATCTGGATATTATAGATACCATTCCTATCTGCGCAAAGATTGAAACCTCCTCGCAAAATTGGGTAAAAAGCGGCCAATATCAATATTTCATGGCAGAGGACTGCTCCCGGATCAAAATATGGGATACAGAGACCGCGACGTACGGGGAGTTTTATCTGTCCTTAAATTCTCATAATAGCCTCCGTCTCCTATTCAAGGGTGTCGAAATTGAAAAACACCATCTCACTTTTCCCCGGGCCTGTATCAGTGGAGTGATCGATCTGTATGGACTTGACACAAAGGAAACTATCTCGCTGAATCGTTCTTCTCTGACCGCAAAAGGTTCTAAGCAAGCTCGTCAAATCATTCATGCCTTATCTGACTTTTACATAGACTGTGTGCTAATACGGCTATGTAGCGGCGATATAGCCCCCATTTTGGGCTCCGATAGTTTCCACTTGTATGCGTTCTGGCGCGCATGTGACCCAGAGCGGCAAGCAAAAATCCCAGAATCACTGTTGAAATCGCACATCACGCAAAAAACCGTCGTTATTAAGCGGAACGATCATGGTGCATACACCAAGGATGTTGCAGATATCGGTACATTAATTCCATTCTCTCCCGATACGTACTTTCTAAATATTCGTGAATTCTCCGCCTTTAGGCCAGATTTTGAACCTAACTACGAAGAGCTCATCTCCGCATTGAAGCAAGTACCCTCCCTGCAGGCGCGGCAAATCGTTGTAGCAGATGACCTGATTCAAGCCGCCAGTGCCCTATGGCTGAAAACGGTAGAATTCTTGTCCCCGAGTAATCAGCTGTTGCTATATAGCGTTTCTCCGCAGGAAAGACCCCTGCTCTCTGTCAAGGATAACGCGCGAAACGAAATACTACGAGGTTTGAGTCAAACAATCCGGGGCTTTTATGAATCTTCCTTCAACGATATGCCCGCTAAACGCTACGCAATTCCGGCATTGGAAGGATACGAAAGTCTTTATCTGGAGCGAATTCCCTACGGGATTACGGCTCCTAAGTTATGTAGGAGCTATTATATTATCGCTCCATTTGACCGTGAACAGGCCCCAAAAAGTAAAGAAATGAGCGAAGATGCCTTTGTAAACGCTATATCAGAATCCCCGGGATTTAGCAGTGTGGTATCCTATGTGTTGGAGCACTCCCCGCAAGATATGCAGCGCACGCAGGAGGATGTTATCAGTGCGTACAAAAGCCTAATTTCCGAATACCATGCTTGCGTAAATTTGAAAAAGCCCGATTAACCAGCAATTGCTACATTACAAATATCTGATACTCTATTTGAATTAACCAAAAAGTATGCGCCGTAGAATATTATTCTGCGGCGCATACTTTTCGGCGAAGCCATTTTATGGCAAATGTGCTAGAGCCGAACACGCACCCTAACTCTGCTCTAATAGTGTGCAAAATTCGCTCTCCCATCTTGCGCATTACATCGCCTGACTGATGACGTTCCCGATGGTGTCCGCCGCGTCCCGCTTCATCTCTGCCGTGGCGTGGGTGTAGGTACTGAGGGTGAAGCCTGCTGAGTAATGGCCCAGGGCACCGGACAGGGTCTTGACATCCACGCCGTTTTTCAGAGACAGCGTTGCGAACGTGTGTCTGAGATCATGGAATCGGATATGCTCGGCGCCGATGGCTTTCAGGATTTTGTCATGGGTGTGCCGGAAGGAATCCGGGTCGAACATGGTGCCCGTTTTGGGTGAAGGGAACATATACGGATTTCCCGGATGCTTT
>OBLI01003794.1_pt1 | contig 11287 bp, 10 predicted proteins | sample 1519701 | NCBI WGS metagenome assembly OBLI01 (sample SAMEA3663005, study PRJEB22513) | pig gut metagenome | biome: pig gut; feature: pig-associated habitat; material: faeces | place: France | collected 2012 | reverse complement strand
AATAGATGAAAAAAAATGTAATTCTTGCCTTTTTTGTCCTATTTTCTTACGAAATTTGGGCTCAAGAGAGTGAAACAGTATATAATTTCCTCCGTTTGCCGGTGAGTGCTCATGCGGCAGCATTGGGAGGAGAGAATATCACCATCGACGACGACGATCCTACGATGGTGTTCCATAATCCTGCGCTAGTGAGCAATGTCAGCGACCGCTCGCTCAACCTCAATTATATGACATATATGGAGGGGGTGAAGGTGGCAAGTGCATCGTTTGTCAAGGCATGTCGTCAGCGTGCCACATGGGCAGTTGAGGCGCAGTATGTGGATTATGGTTCGATGAAGCAAACCACAATCGACAATGAAGTCATCGGTGAGGTGTCGGCAAAGGACATTGCCGTGGGTGGCACTTTTACTTATGCCTTGAGCAACAAGATTGCCGGTGGTGTCACTGCCAAGTTTGTGTCGTCGTCTCTTGCGGGTTACAACTCGATAGGTATGGCAGTTGACCTCGGAATAAATTATTTTAATCCCGAACTTGGACTTTCTGTGTCGGCAGTGGCACGCAATCTCGGTGGACAGTTGAAGGCCTATGAGGATGACTTCGAGAAATTGCCTTTTGATCTTCAGTTGGGCGTATCAAAACGCCTTGGCGAATCGCCGTTGCGGTTCTCCCTCACCTTTACAAGACTTCATGATTGGGATGACAAGTTTGCCAACCACCTCGTCGTCGGTGCAGAGGCTTTCCTTTCCGATAATATATGGATTGGTGGAGGAATAAATCCCCGTCGCTCCGACGAGATGAAGATATCCGACGGCGAGTCGGAGTCGAGTCATGGAGCAGGTCTCTCCCTGGGTGGCGGTTTGCAGTTAGAACGGTTTAAGTTGCAGGTGGCCTACGGCAAATATCATGTCTCAGCATCATCATTGATAATAAACGTAACATATACGATATAGTAAATAATATGGAAAAGAAAATTACAATAGCCATTGATGGATTTTCATCATGTGGCAAGAGCACCATGGCTAAGGACTTGGCTCGTGAGTTAGGATATATATATGTAGATACAGGAGCAATGTATCGTTGTGTCACTCTTTTTGCCCTTCGCTCGTCACTCTTCGACAGCAATGGCGAGATAGATGCCCCAGTTCTCCAGAAGGCAATGCAAGAGGGACGGGTAAATGTGAGTTTCTCTCTGAATACCAATACCGGACGCCCTGATGCCTGTCTTAATGGCGAGGTGGTAGAGAATGAGATTCGCTCGATGGAAGTGTCATCAAGGGTGAGCAAGGTGGCTGCATTGCCCTTTGTGCGCTCAGCAATGGTAGAGCAGCAGCAGGCAATGGGTAAGGATAAGGGTATTGTGATGGATGGTCGCGACATTGGCACTACAGTATTCCCCGATGCCGAACTGAAAATTTTTGTCACTGCATCAGCGAGGGTGCGTGCCCAAAGGCGTTATGACGAGTTGCAGGCAAAGGGAATGTCAGCCGATTTCGACGATATCCTCAAGAATGTGGAGGAGCGCGACTATATCGACTCCCATCGTGAAGTGTCACCCCTACGCAAAGCCCCCGACGCCATAAAGCTCGACAATAGCACAATGACTATTGCCGAGCAAAAGGAGTGGTTAATGGAAAAATACCGCGCAGCAATCCCTAATCCCTAATTCCTAATTCCTAATCCCTAATTCCTAATCCCTAATTCCTAATTAGAATCCCTTCACATCCCAGTGGAGAATCTTCGAGATTTGGGGAATTAGCGACATCGCTATCTTGCATTGTCCCTGATAGTTGGGATGCCAGTCGTTGCCGAGGTCAACATCCTCGTTGATGATATTGTTCATTGACTCTGCGAAATGCACGTTGGCATATTTGTTTTGGGTGCGCTCGCGGAGCAATGAGATAGCGGCACGTAGATAATGTGTGGATGAATGAGGAGTGATGCAGAGTATGGGCACGTTGTCGTAGCGACTGCTTATCTGCTCAATCATTTTGATGTAGGCATTCACATAATTATCTGCCTCAGGAATTGCGGTAGGCGAGAAATCGTTGGTGCCGAGATTTATCATCACAATGTCAGGACGGCGCCATTTGAAGTCGAAAGGAGTGGTGGCAAACTGGTCGTAGAGCTGTGTGCTGCGGGTTGACATGTTTGGATTCGACTCCTGCTTCTTGTCACCCCAATTGCGCACCATACCATTTCCCGAGTGTGCTGTGATACGATAGTCGGCATCAAAATATCGTGCGATGATGCAGGTATATGCAAGGTTGCAGTTCTCGGTTTCGAGTATGAAAGGATCGCTGGCTTTCTTGCCCTCAGTGCCATATCCCACTGTGTATGAGTCGCCATACACCTCAATCATGCGCTCCTTAGGGGCAACGGGAGAGAGCTTTGCGCCAGAGTCGAAGGATAGGCCATAGATGGTAGTGCAACCATATTCGCCCTCGGTGCATTTCTGCAGACGCAGCGTGTGAGAGCCCTTCTTCAGTTTGTCGGCAAGAACAACGGTGTGGCGTTCCTTACCCGTCACCTTTATTTTTTCCTTCCATTCCCCGTCGATAAAGACGTTATGATAACTCGTTCCGGTGTCGGAGAGATCCACTGCCACGCGGGTGCCAGTGAATTGCGTCTGCATATACACGCCCACCCAGTCGTATCTCACGCTTCCGTCATCAAGTTTTTCCACTCTACCCGTGAAGCTCACGTTCTCATCCGAGGCTTTCACGTTCTTGTCTGCAGCAGTGACATTCATCGTAGCTACTGCGAACAACATTCCAATAAACAGTTTTTTAGTCATAATTATTAATAATGTAGATTATTATTGATTTAAATTGGCGACAAAGATACAAACAAATTCTGATATCACCAAGAAAAATCGGATAAAGCTTGGTGGTTTCGCCGAAAATGATTAATTTTGCACTCGCAATATATAAAATGAACAAAAATAGATGATTGTCTGCATAGCCGAGAAACCAAGCGTAGCAAGAGAAATTGCAAGAATATTAGGGGCAAATGCCTCTAAGGACGGATATATCGAGGGCAATGGATACCAAGTGACATGGACATTCGGACACCTCTGCACCCTCAAGGAACCCCACGACTACACTCCGCAATGGAAGGCGTGGTCATTGGGCGCATTGCCTATGATACCACCCCGATTTGGAATAAAACTGATTGAAAACGATGGTATAAAGAAACAGTTTAGTGTAATTGAAAAACTCATGCAGAACGCTGACAGTATCGTGAACTGCGGCGATGCCGGACAGGAGGGAGAGCTGATTCAGAGATGGGTGATGCAGAAGGCGCAAGCCAAATGCCCGGTGAAGCGACTGTGGATATCGTCGATGACTGACGAGGCGATTGCCGAGGGTTTTCAAAACCTGAGAGACCAAGAGGAATATCAACCGCTCTATCTCGCTGGATTAAGCCGAGCCATAGGCGACTGGATATTGGGTATGAACGCCACCCGCCTATATACATTGAAATATGGACAGAACCGCCAGGTGCTGAGCATAGGACGCGTGCAGACACCAACGCTCGCCCTCATCGTAAACAGGCAGAAGGAGATAGAGAATTTTAAGCCAGAAGCATATTATGTGCTATCCACCAATTATCGCGACACGGTGTTCACTGCCACCAAGGGCAAGTTTGCCTCCAAGGAAGAGGGGCAGAAGTTTCTCGAAGAGATAACAGGAAAACCATTCACCGTGACCGATGTACAGAAGAAGAACGGTACGGAGCAACCTCCACATCTCTACGACCTTACGTCACTGCAGGTGGATTGCAATAAGAAATACTCGATGAGTGCGGAGATGACCCTCAACGTCATTCAGGGATTATATGAGAAGAAACTCACAACATATCCCCGTGTGGATACACAGTTCCTGAGTGATGACATATATCCCAAATGTGCCACCACGCTCAATGGATTGAGGGGATATGAGGCACTCGTGGCACCATTGGCGGGCAAACCGCTGAAGAAATCCAAGCGAGTGTTCGACTCGTCGAAGGTGACCGACCACCATGCCATCATCCCAACGGGAGTGCCTGCAGTTAACCTCACCGACATCGAGAGGCATGTGTATGACCTCATAGCAAGGCGATTTATCGCTGCCTTCTATCCCGACTGTAAGTTTGCCACTACCACCGTATTGGGAAAGGTGGAGAAGGTGGATTTTAAGGTGACGGGAAAGACTATCCTCGACGAGGGATGGCGCACTGTATATGGAAAGGAAAAGCAAGAGGTGGAGGGAAACGACAATACTGAGGAACGCACACTACCGGTGTTTGTGAAGGGCGAAAGTGGAGATCATATACCCTCTCTTGCCGAGAAATGGACAACGCCCCCGAAGTTCTATACCGAGGCAACTCTGTTGAGAGCTATGGAGACGGCAGGTAAATTCGTGGAAAACGAGGAACTGCGTGCCGCGCTAAAGGAAAACGGTATAGGCCGACCCTCATCGAGGGCAAGTATTATTGAAACTCTCTTCAAACGGCATTATATCAAGCGAGAGAGGAAAAACCTTATTGCCACTCCTACGGGTATTGAACTGATAGACCTGATACGCGAGGAACTGCTGAAAAGTTGCGAACTCACGGGTATATGGGAGAAGAAACTGCGCGACATAGAGCATAAGAAATATGACGCATCGCAGTTTGTAGAGGAACTGAAGGCACAGATTGCCGAGATTGTTCGCGATGTGCTTTCCGACACCACAAACCGCCGAGTGACAGTGCTCTCAGAGCAAGACCTGAAGAAAAAAATGGCACCCAAGGCGCAAACGGCACCGAAGCCTGCGCCAGCTGCGCCTAAGGCTCCAGCTGCGCCTAAGGCTCCGGCTGCTCCACAGGCTGCGCCTCAAAATGCCGCCGACCCTCTCGTGGGGCAGAAATGTCCCCTTTGTGGCGAGGGACATATAATAAAAGGAAAAGCCGCATACGGATGCAGCCGATGGAAGGAAGGATGCACGTGGAGGAAGGCGTTTTGAGAATTAGGGATTAGGGATTAGGAATTAGGAATTAGGGATTAGGAATGAGGAATTATTTGCATATAGGTATTTATGTGGCGCTCCTTCTGGTGTTGATGAGCTGCGGAGGTGCGGATGCCGCCATGAAAAAGGGCGACCGGTTCTTTGCGCTCGGAGAATACTATGACGCTGCCACGCAATACCGTAAGGCTTATCAGCAAACATCGGTGAAGGACAGGAAAACTCGTGGACAACAGGCCCTGAAAATGGCTGACTGTTATCGCAGAATAAATTATTCGGCAAAGGCTGTGTCGGCATATAACAATGCTGTGAGATACCATCAAACGGATAGCCTTACACTCCTGCGACTTGCCCAACAACAGATGATGACGGGCAACTACAAGGCGGCTGCAGCAAATTTCGCAGCAGCTGCAGACACCATCGAGGCAGTGATAAACAGGACGGCAAAAGAAAAGACGGGATTGAAAGAGCAATTGAAGACTTGGTTGGCATTGGCCCAAACAGGAAAACAATCGGCTGAAAACGCACCGAAATGGAAACAGGAGGGCTCGAGATATACAGTGAAGAAGGAGAATAACTTTAATTCACGACGTGCAGACTTCTCACCCGTACTTGGTGGCGAGAACGGTGAAATATTGTTTTTCTCTTCCACACGCAACCAAACGAAGGGTGACGAACTAAGTGGTATCACAGGACAGAAAACCGGTGATATCTTTATGGCTCAGAAAGACGAAAAAGGAAAATGGCAACGTCCGGAGAATATCGACTCCGAACTCAATTCGGAATATGACGAGGGAGCATGCTCGCTATCTCCCGACGGAAAAACAATGTATCTCACGAAATGCGTCACCGACCCGTCGTATCCCAGATATGCACAGATATTCCAATCGGCACGCTCGGACGCCTCGTGGGGAGCACCCAAGGAGGTGGTGCTGTCAGGGGATACTCTCTCGAATTTCGCTCATCCCGCAATTTCCCCTGATGGACGTTGGCTATATTTCACTTCTGACATGCCGGGGGGAATGGGAGGATTTGATATATGGCGCGCACAACTCACTACCGCTGGCGATGTAGTCGCTATAGAGAATGTGGGTGAACCGATTAATACTCCCGGAGATGAGAAATTCCCAACATTCCGTCCCAATGGCGACCTCTACTTCTCGTCGGACGGACATCCAGGTATGGGCGGACTCGACATCTTCATCGCAAAACCCAATACCAATATCGGGGCTACGGGCAAGAAGGCCTGGACGATAGAGCATCCCGGATACCCGCTCAACTCGCAAGGCGATGACTTCGGAATGACTTTCGAGGGATTGCTCAACAGGGGCTTCTTCTCGTCGAATCGTGGCGATGCCCGCGGATGGGATCATATCTACTCGTTTGTAAATCCCGAGATTATACAGACGGTGAAGGGATGGGTGTATGAGAAGGACGGATATGAATTGCCCCAGGCCTTGGTATATATGATAGGTGACGATGGAACAAACATAAAAATAAGTGTGAAGGGCGACGGCTCGTTTGAACAACAGATAAAACCAGGGGTGGAGTATGCCATCCTCGGTACATGCAAGGGCTATCTCAATCACTCGGAGACGCTGAAGGTGGAACCCGTGGAGGAATCGGAGGAATATACACTGCAATTCCCCTTGGCCTCGATCACCGCCCCTGTGCTCATCGACAATATCTTCTATGATTTCGACAAGGCGACACTGCGCCCGGAATCCACTGCTGCCCTCGACCAACTGGTGAAACTGCTCAACGAAAACCCAAACGTCACCATCGAACTCAGTGCTCATTGCGACTACAAGGGTTCGGAGGCTTACAACAAACAACTCTCACAGAGAAGAGCGGAGAGTGTGGTGGCTTATCTGAAGAAAAGTGGAATAGCAGCTGATCGCCTTACGCCTGTGGGATATGGAAAGGACAGACCTAAGACGATCAAGAAAAAGTTGACTGAGAAACATCCGTTCCTCAAGGAGAATGATGTGCTCACCGAGGATTTCATCAAGCAGTTGAAGTCTCCCGAGGAACAGGAGATATGCAACCAGCTCAACCGCCGCACCGAGTTCCGTGTGCTGCGCACCACCTACGGTATGTTTGACTAAATCACGACAACTTCATTTCGCGATATACAAACACCGAGGAGACAAGCATGGTGGCAGTGGGCAACAACAGGATGAGAGGTATGATATGCAGCCAGTTGATGTTGTGGGATACGCACACCACATTCACTGCCCAGTCGAAGATATAGTTCCATGCCTTGAAATAGGTGAGCAGCACCACTGCTGCCATCGTGCATACGCATGTCCATATACGGCTCATGCGCTCGGCGCGCGAAGGCAACCGGCGCATCACCTTGCGCGAAAAACCATTGTCGGCGATTTCTGTCTTTGCCGCTTCGGCAAACAGGTTGTTCAGTAGTATGTCTTTGTTATCTTCCATATCCATTTGATTTTAAGTATTCTGTCATTATATGTTTTCCTCTTGAGATATGCGACTTCACCGTACCCTCATTGATGCCGGTGATGCTTGAGATGTCGCTAATGCTTCGCCCGTCGATGAGTTGCATCGTAATGCAAGTGCGCTGCACGTCGGAGAGTAGGGCAAGCGCTTGGTAGAGGTCCATCTGCAATGCCGTGTCGCTCGCACCCTCGGCGGGTATGGTACAGGCAGCGTCAATGTCGCTGGTGGTATGCAGACTGCGGGTGTAGTCGTAATACACGTTGTAGGCAATGCGGAAGAGCCATGTGGAGAAGCTCGATGTGCCGCGGAAGGTGGAGATCTTGAGATAAGCCTTGACGAAGGTCTCCTGGGCGAGGTCGTCGCTCAGGGGCTCGTCTCCCAAAGTCTGGGCGAGGAAAAACTTCCTCACCCTTGACTGGTATTCTTTCACCAGACTGTCGAAGGCGCGCTTGTTGTCGAACATCACCACCTGCGCAATCAGTGTCAAATCGCTTATCTTTCCCACTTTAATTCAATTTATTTTGTTTCTGTTGTATCTTCCTTAGCAGGCTCCTCGGTTATAGGCTCCTCAGATATAGGCTCCTCGGTTATAGGCTCCTCTTCCACATTAGCATTGCGTCTGCTTGTCCATGCTATGAATGCCTGTCCGGCTCCGTAAAGCGTAACGAGAACACCGATAGAGAATCCGAGATCGCCCATCATACTATCGAGTAAAAACATCAGTCCTATACCTATGAATAATTTCATCACACCCTTTCGCCAGAGTTGGTCATCCGTAGGCATTGAGGCAAGGATGCCATTTGAGGGAGAGGTCGCATGATTTGCGACAGATTCGGTTCTTCTGTATTGTCCGGAATTTCCGGATTTATTGCCTTGTTTCCTTGTAGAGTATCCGAGAACGGAGTCGGGGATGGGTTGTCCGTTCTTCATAGCCATCTCGGCGAGCTTCAGTTTCTGCTGACGGTTCTTGTATATGAAGTAGCAGATGATGAAGATGATGATTGCCGGTGCCACGATGAAGAGGATGGCTATGATTACCGTGGGTAAAATCACCGAGGGGCCGATGGCGTTCATCACTTCGCGCAGTTCGTTGATGTCGTTGTCGTGAGATTCATAGGTGAACTGCTCGTCGATATCTGCAGTGTCGTTATTGTCGGCAACACTTGTTGTGTCGGAGAAGGCCACTACCCCTGTGGTAGTGTCATTGTTGGCGATAGTTGCACTTGTTCTCGGCGTGTGCCTGTGGCTTTGTGCCGAGGCGTCCATTGTCATCGGCATTGCCAACATTGCCGCGATGGACAGGAAAAGCATTAATTTTTTCATATCATTCTTTTTTTTATTGTTCAACATTGTTTTGTTTTCTTTGTCCTTTTGACGAGTCAAGAGGCACTTTGGTTGCAAAGATACGAAAAAAAATATCAGAAATATGTGTTTTTTTATAAAAATGTGGGTTTATTGGCTGATAAATGCGTTTTTTTTCCTATATTTGCAGTCGATTATGGCAAGAATAGAAGATTTACCTGAGTCATTCGTCAATGCCACCCGTCATACGATGGGTGAGCAACTCTTTGCTGCCTTTGTCGAAGGACTTGCCGAAGAGCCGCCTGTGAGCATTCGTATCAACAGGGCAAAGTGTGATGTCGAGGTGGATGAGGGCGAGCGAGTGCCCTGGTCGGCTGATGGTTATTATTTGCCCTACCGTCCTAATTTCACTTTCGACCCTCTGCTGCATGCCGGTTGCTATTATGTGCAGGAGGCATCGTCGATGTTCATTGAGCGTGCGCTCCGTCAGTATGTATCCTCGCCGGTGGAGATGCTTGATATGTGTGCCGCTCCGGGAGGCAAGACCCTGGCAGCCATCTCCTCTATCCCCGAGGGCAGTTGGCTGTTGAGCAACGAACCCATTCGCACTCGTGCCTCGATATTGGTGGAGAATGTGAGTAAGTGGGGCTCGCCCCGTATGTCTGTCATCTGCAATTATCCCAAGGAGATAAGCAAGAGCAAGATGAAGTTTGATGTCATCCTCTGCGATGTCCCCTGTTCGGGTGAGGGTATGTTTCGCAAAGACCCTCAGGCGATAAAGGAGTGGAGCGAGCAGAACGTTGAGAAATGCCGGATGCTGCAGCGCGAGATAGTGGCAGAGGCATGGAAATGCCTGCGCCCGGGAGGATTGCTTATCTACAGTACATGCACGTTTAACACGCATGAGAACGAGGAGAACGTGAGATGGATTACCGAAGAATATGATGCTGATTTACTGCCCGTTGATGTGAAAGATGAATGGCATGTCACGGGGTCGTTGCTCCCTGGGTTCGATGGTCCTGTCTATCGATTTATTCCCGGTGTATCACGTGGTGAGGGCATCTTTATGGCAGTGATGCGCAAGCAGGGAGAGTGGAAGGCACAGAAGAATCCGTCGCTCGACAAGTTGCCGCCCATATTGCATAGATTGGAGTTGCAGAGGGTGGAGGATGACGGTTCGCCGAAGGTTGACATCGACTATCCCACTGCCATTGCATATTTGCGGCGCGAGGCAATCCGTTTGCCCGACGATGCCCCTCGTGGCGTGGTTACTATCACATATAGAGGCATGCCCTTAGGTAAGGCGAAAAACCTCGGCAGTCGAGCCAACAATCTCTATCCCAAGGAGTGGAGAATAAAGAGTTCGCATATCCCCGAGGGGGAAATAAAAATACTCAACTTTCGCAAGTAAGGATAATAGTTGGTAGTTAAGGAGTTAAGGAGTTAAGGAGTTAAGCCAAATGTTGTTGCGCTTATATCCAATGCTCAATACTAATGGCTTAACTCCCAGCGACCAACGGGAGCGATAACTCCTTAACTCCTTAACTTCCAAAAAGTTGAGCACATGCGAAACTGAAGTTAAAATATAAAAAAGATATGAAGCAATATTTAGACCTGCTCGACCGCATATTGACGGAGGGCGTAAAGAAAGAAGACCGCACAGGCACTGGAACAATCAGTGTCTTTGGCAATCAGATGAGATTCAATCTCGAGGACGGATTCCCGCTCCTCACCACGAAAAAACTACATCTTAAGTCAATCATCTATGAACTGTTGTGGTTCCTGCGTGGCGACACTAATATAAAGTATCTCAAGGACCATGGAGTGAGCATTTGGGATGAATGGGCTGACGAAAACGGAGAGCTCGGTCCTGTGTATGGACATCAATGGCGCTCGTGGCCCGATGAGAACGGAGGTACTATCGACCAGATTCAGAATGTGGTGAATCAGATAAAGAATAATCCCGACTCTCGCCGCATGATTGTAAGTGCATGGAATGTGGCGGAGGTGGAGCGCATGGCATTGCCGCCATGTCACACGATGTTCCAGTTTTATGTTGCCAACGGACGATTGAGCCTGCAGCTATATCAACGTTCTGCCGACACCTTCCTCGGTGTACCATTCAACATTGCCTCCTATGCACTCCTGTTGCAGATGATGGCACAGGTGACGGGATTGAAGGCTGGTGATTTTATCCATACCACCGGCGACACTCATCTCTATCTTAACCACATAGAACAGGCAAAACTGCAACTCACGCGCACCCCGCGACCTCTGCCGCGCATGATTATCAATCCCGACGTGAAGGATATCTTCGACTTTAAATACGAGGATTTCCAACTCGAAGGATATGACCCCTGGCCGCATATCAAGGCTGCGGTGTCGGTGTAGATTTAGGAGTTAAGGAGTTAAGGAGTTAAGGAGTTAAGGAGTTAAGGAGTTAAGGAGTTAAAGAGTTAAGGAGTTAAAGGAGTTAAGAACGTATGAGAATAAATATAATAGCAGCTGTGGCAAAGAACCGCGGCATAGGACTC
>OBLI01003791.1_pt1 | contig 11294 bp, 11 predicted proteins | sample 1519701 | NCBI WGS metagenome assembly OBLI01 (sample SAMEA3663005, study PRJEB22513) | pig gut metagenome | biome: pig gut; feature: pig-associated habitat; material: faeces | place: France | collected 2012 | reverse complement strand
CGGCGTCCTCCGGCCGCGGGCAGTCCCGCTCCTGCGCCAGCAGCAGCTGCGCCAGCGGCTCCAGCCCTTTTTCCTTGGCCATGGTGGCGCGGGTGCGGCGCTTTTGCTTGTAGGGACGGTAGAGATCCTCCACCTCCGCCAGCGTCTTGGCGCTGTCAATGGCGGCGGCCAGCTCCTCCGTCAGCTTGCCCTGCTCGTCAATGGCCTTTTTCACCGTTTCCCGCCGCTCGTCCAGATTCCGGAGATACCGGAGCCGCTCCTCCAGCGTGCGGAGGGAGGTGTCGTCCATGGCGCCGTGCAGCTCCTTGCGGTAGCGGGCGATGAAGGGGATGGTGTTGCCCTCGTCCAGAAGCTGCACAACGTTTTCCACATGGCGGGGTTCCTTGCCCAGCTCCTGGGCCAGCGTTTGAATAATATCCATGGGCCATCCTTTCATAAAAAAATATCGTTGCCTAATACTATACCACACCGCCCCCGAAAAAGCCAGCAAAACTGAGCGCAGCTCCATATTTTAATAAGTTCAAAAAAATTGCCTTGACAGCTGCCTCGTCAAAGATTATAACATCCTAACTAATGGTAGTTAGTGGAGGGGGATTGTGAAACAAGAGGACACTCGAAAGAAGATCCTTGCCAAAGCTCAGAAGCTGTTTTCGCAGCGGGGATATGATGCCGTCAGCGTGGGAGATATAGCCGCTGCCGTGGGGGTTAAAGCTCCTTCGCTTTACAATCATTTTTCCGGCAAGCGCGCCATTTTTGACGCCATAGTGGAAGCGGCAGCGGAGCAGTACGAGCAGGATACGGCTAAGGCAGCGCCCGTGGATGCTGCCAGCTCACTTCTTCCGCAGCACGATGGCAATGAAATTCAGATACTTCCCGCCGCCGGCCTCCATGGCTTTGCGGTCGCCTACGGCGTACTCGTTCTCCTGCCGCAGCCAGTCCTCCCAGACCTCCTCGTTGCTCTCCATTTCACTGACGGACAGCACCTCGGCGCCCCGGCACCGGCTCACCAAATCCCGCCAGTACGCTGCGTCGTGCATATAGTCCAGCTGCTCCGGCGTCCAGGACAGCAGCAGCTCCGCCGGCAGGTGCTCATGGCAGTCCTTTTTCATGCCGGGGATGGCGATGTAGATGTACCCGCCGCTTTTTACAAAGGGCAGCAGCTTCTCGTCCTTTTCGCATATCAGGCGGTACTGCCCCTTTTCCTGGGACAGAATGCGGCCAATGAGGCAGCCGTCGGATCTTTCATAAGCTGTTTGCTCCCGCAGACCGTACATTTTCATGTCCAGAGCCGCATTTGCGGCCGCATTTGAAGCAATATTATCCAACATGATTTCCACCGCTTTTTCCGCCCATCCGGCAGCGCATAAAGTTGTCTATGTGCCGCTCCAGCAGCGCCGTGCCCTCCGCCTCGTCGGGCAGGTTCATCAGCAGATACATGGGCGCATAGAACTCCACCGCCAGCTGGCGCGGATCGGCGCTTTCGAGGACGCCCCGCGCTATCATCTCCCGAAAAATATCCTCCATGTATGCCACCGGCCCCGCCGTGAGCGTCCGGCTGTAAAGCGCCGCCATCTCGTCGCTGCGGTACTGCTCCAGCGTGAGCATCCGGCGAAAATTCGCGGCAAAGTCGTCCTTTGTCCAGAAGCCGAACTGCGCCAGCGTGAAGGCACGGACGGCCTCTGCGGACACGGCTTCATAGGCCGCGGGAGCGTCGGCATACGCCTCCTGCGGCACGGAAAACTCCTGCGACCGTCGGGCGTCGATCTCATACATCCGCTCTACGATGCTGTCGAAAATGGCGCGCTTATTGGCATAATGCTTATATAGAGCGCCCTTGGTCATGCCCAGTTCGCCGGCAATGGCGCTTACGGACACTGCCTCGTAGCCATCCCGAGCAAACAGGTGCAGCGCCGTCTGCATGATTTTTTCTTTGGTTTGATTCAAAAAAACACGCTCCTTTGCGGTAAACGCTCGTTTACCGATAGTATAGTAAACCATCGTTTACTTGTCAATACCTTTTTGTAAAAACTATATAAAATATCGGGAGAGGCATATCATGCTGCCGCGCTGTGATATACTGGATATTATCTCTGGGAAGAGGGGGAAGCGTCTGTGCTGCCGGATCTGTGTGTGCTGGGGTTGGTTTTTGCGCTGCGCATTCTGCCGCGTCGGCGCAAGTGGCCGCGCAGTCGGTTTCTGCTGAGCTGCGGGCTGTATATCTATTTCTGCGGCGTTTTGCGCGTGACGCTTCTGCCGGTGGTGAGCAGGCTGCCCCATGTGGCGGAACACGTCTTTGCCGTGAACCTGCGGCCGTTTCGGGATCTGCTGTACGGCTGGGGGGACAGCGTGGGGCAGATACTGCTGAACATGCTGCTTTTTTTGCCCTTCGGCGCGCTTGTGCCCCTGCGCACGGGGCGGGGGCTTTTTCTGACGCTCTTGCAGGCGGCGGCCTGCAGCGCGACCATTGAGCTGGTGCAGCCGTTTTTTGACCGCTCCTGCGACATAACCGATTTTATTACCAACACCGTCGGCTGCGCCTGCGGCTATCTGGTGGGTCTGCCTCTACGCCCGCCGCTGCAAAGGCTGGGGCGATGGCTGGATGAATAAAAAAGGCTCTCCGCCCCAAGGGCAGAGAGCCTTAAAAATATTTACGCAAATACGACCTGAACCAGCACCATGTAAAGCGCCGTGCCTACGCCGATGGACAGCAGCACGTTGCGCTTCCACAGGTGCAGCGCCGTGATCACGGCTATGGAGATAAGCTCCGGCAGGCCGTGGGGGGCAGAGGCGACGGAAAAGTTCCGCAGGCAATAGACCACCAGCAGTCCCATCATGGCAGCCGGCAGCGTGCGGCCGAGGTAGGTGATGAGTTTGGGCACGGGGCGGCTGTCGGGGAAGAGGAGGAAGGGGAGAAAGCGGGTGATGACGGTGCCCGCCGTCACGGCCAGCGCGATGAGGAGCGCCTGTGTCGTCGTGAGTGTCATAGTTTTTTCCTCCCTATCAGCAAAGCGGCCAGCACCAGCACCATGGCGGGGATCACGAGACGGTCGGCGCCGAAGATCGTGAGCACCACCACGCTGCAGGCCAGGCCGATGATGCCGCCGGCGCGCTTTTGCGGGTCGGTCACCTGCTCGATGAACAGCACCACGAAAAGCCCCGTCAGGGCAAAGTCCAGCCCCGTGGTGTCAAAGCGGATGAACTGCCCTGCCAGCGAGCCGAGCAGGGAACCGCCCACCCAATACACATAGTCCAGAATCGACACGGCCAGATAGAAATCTTTGGCCGAGACCTCCTGCGGCGGCGTTACGGAGGACACGATGGAAAAGGTCTCATCGCTCAAAAGATAGATCAGCGCGGGCTTTGCGCCGCCCAGACCCCGATATTTTTCCAGCATGGACACGCCGTAAAACAGATGCCGCGCGTTGACCATCAGGCTCATGACAAAGGCGCCCAGCGGGTCAAAGGCGGAGGTCAAGAGGGAGATGGCCGCAAACTGCATGCTCCCGCAAAAGGCCACCCCGCTCATCAGCAGCACCCAGGGGGCACCGAAGCCCTTGGCCTGCATCAGCACGCCGTAGGCAATGCCCAGTACCAGATACCCCGTGAGCACCGGAACGGTGTGGGGAAAGGCGGCGGCAACGGCGTAGCGCCAAGGGGGAGCCGTCTGTCCGGAGGGGGTGGCTCCGGACAGACGGGAATCGTTTGTCTTCTTCATGCTAATTATGATTATGAACAGTGTTCAACCGCACACGATCACACGCTGAAAAGAATGTCGGCGTAGGTGGGATAAGGCCAGAATTCGGCGGCGGTATGGGTCTCCAAAGCGTTCACCAGATGGCTGGCCTTGTATTCCAGAGCGTAGACCACGTCCCGATAGTAGCGGGCGGAGTCGATGCCCCCCTCGGAGGCGGGGGCGTTCTCCAGCGCCTTGGCCATGGCCTTGGCTGTGTCATACAGCTGGCCGTTCAGCTCGGAGAGCTGCTGCAGCAGCTCCGTTTCGGCGGCGCAGTCCAGATAGAGCGCCTTCTTGCGCTGGACGGTCTCGGCCAGCTCGCCGGTGTAGCGGGACACGGCGGGGAAGATGCTGCGGCGGATCATGGAGAGCAGGGTGTTGGCCTCGATAGCCGTGATCTTGCAGTAATTCTCCAGATGGATGCCGTAGCGGGCGTGCATCTCCTCGGAGGAGAAGACATCGTGCTTGGTGAAAAGGTCGATGTTCTTCCCGTCGATATAGGCAGGCATGCTGTCCACGGTGTCGCGGAGGTTGCTCAGTCCGCGGCGCTTGGCCTCCTCCGCCCAGGAGTCGTCATAGCCGTTGCCGTTGAAGATGATGCGCTGGTGCGCCTTGAAGGTGTCGTGCAGCAGGGTCTGGAGGGCGGAATTGAAGTCCTCGGCCTTTTCCAGAATGTCGGCAAACTGACCCAGCTCCTCGGCCATGATGGTGTTGAGCACGGTGTTGGGGCTGGCGATGGACTGGGAGGAGCCGAGCATGCGGAACTCGAACTTGTTGCCGGTGAAGGCCAGGGGAGAGGTGCGGTTGCGGTCGGTGGTGTCCTGGGGGATCTCGGGGAGGGTATCCACGCCGATCTCCAGCTTTTTCTTGGTCATATCCACGTATTCCGTGCCCTGAATGATGGAGTCCAGCACGGCCGTCAGCTCGTCGCCAAGGAAAATGGAGATGACCGCCGGAGGCGCTTCGTTGCCGCCCAGACGCAGGTCGTTGCCGGGGTAGGACACGCAGCAGCGGAGAATGTCCTGATATTCGTCCACCCCCTTGACAAACGCCGCCAGAAACAGCAGGAACTGGGCGTTCTGGCTGGGGGTCTTGCCGGGCTTGAGAAGATTTTCACCGGTGTCGGTGGCCAGAGACCAGTTATCATGCTTGCCGCTGCCGTTGACGCCGGCAAAGGGCTTCTCGTGGAGCAGGCAGACCAGACCGTGGCGGTCGGCCACCTTCTTCAGCAGAGCCATGGTGAGCTGGTTGTGATCCGTGGCGGTGTTGGCGTCGGTATATACGGGGGCGATCTCGTGCTGGGCGGGGGCTACCTCGTTGTGCTCGGTCTTTGCAAAAACGCCCAGCTTCCACAGCTCCTCGTCCAGATCATGCATGAACTGCGCGACCCGAGGACGGATGGCGCCATAGTAATGGTCGTCCAGCTCCTGACCCTTGGGGGGACGGGCACCGAAGAGGGTGCGGCCGCAGAGCTTGAGATCCTCGCGCTTTTGGTACATGCTCTTGTCGATGAGGAAATACTCCTGCTCGGGGCCTACCTGCGGGATCACATGCTTGGCATCCGTGTTGCCGAAAAGGCGCAGAATGCGCAGGCTCTGCTGATCCAGCCGGCTCATGGAGCGCAGCAGGGGGGTCTTCTTATCCAGCACCTGGCCGCTGTAGGAGCAGAACACGGTGGGGATATAGAGGGTCTTATCCTTTACAAAGGCGTAAGAGGTGGGATCCCAGGCGGTGTAGCCCCGCGCCTCGAAGGTGGCACGCAGGCCGCCGGAGGGGAAGGAGGAGGCGTCGGCCTCGCCGCGGGAGAGTTCTTTGCCGGACAGCTCCATGATCACGGAGTCCTTTCCGGAGGGGGTGATGAAGCTGTCGTGCTTTTCGGCGGTGACGCCGGTCATGGGCTGGAACCAGTGGGTATAGTGGGTGGCGCCCAAGTCCGTGGCCCAGTCCTTCATGGCGGCGGCGATCTGGTCGGCAATGGAGCGGGGTAGGGTGGTGCCCTGGGTCATGCATTGCCTCCATGCGTCATAAGCGTCCGCAGACAGGCGCTGTCGCATTTTCTCCTCATTGAAGACCATGCTGCCGAACAGATCGGGGATCTTTTTGATGTTTTCGTCCATTGCAAACTCCTTTCGCCGCACGATGCGGCAGTTTTTTATAACACTGCTTGAAACAAAACGGGTGTCACATAGGTTTCGATGACGGCGGCTACCACCAGCAGCGGCACGATCCACAAAAGCAGAGTCTGCCCGCAGCGGCTCACGGCGGCGCTGACGGCGCCCTTCTGCTTTTTCAGCAGGGCAGTGGATACCGTTTTGCACAGGTACAGACCCAGCGCCGCCGAAAGCACCAGAGCCGTGACCTCAAAAATGCCGTGGGGCAGAACGCCCACGAGATATTTCCACAGGGGAATGTTCTGATGGATATAGTAACCGGCGAACAGGCCGAGGGTGGCGCCGTTCACGCCCAGAGTCAGGGCGGACAGGCGGATGAAGGGGAGCAGCCCGTAGGCAACGGCCATTATCATGGCGAAGAGGTTATTGAGCAGCAGCGCGGTGAAAACGATGCGCCCGCTCCCATCGGACATGCCGCTCTGGGAGAGCAGCTGGGCGAAATGCTCCACGATGCCGTCCGCCTGCTGGGGAAAGAGAAGGCTGGCTGCAAAGCTCAGCAGAACGATGCCGGCAAACGCCCAGCCGGCGGTGAAGACCGTGCTGCCGAACTCCTGACGGAAAAAGGCGATGCTGTCGCCGTAGGCTTGTTTTAACCCTCGCATTGGCTCAGCTTGGCGAGACCCGCGCGCAGACGGCGCAGCGTCTCCTCCTTTCCGAGAATGGCGCAGATCTCCACGGCACCGCCGGGGGTGACCAGCTTGCCGGCGGCGGCGATGCGCACGGGCCACATGAGCTTGGCGTTCTTGACCTCCAGCTTTTCGGCCAGAGCAATTAGGCTGTCGTGTATGCTGTCCGCCGTCCAATCGGGCAGCGCCTCCAGCATGGGAATGGCCGCTTCCAGCATGGCCTTGCAGACGGCGGGATCGGTCTTGGCTTTTTTATTGGTGAAAAACTCTAAGTCATACGCCGGACAGGCGTCGAAGAAATCCACCTTTTCGGGGATGTCCGAAAGGCGCTCGCAGCGAGCCTGCAGCAGGGCGGCGATGGCGGCAATGTCGAAATCGCCCTTCACCGTTTGGCGGATGTAAGGCTCGGCGACTTTAGCGAAAGCCTCGGGCATCATGGAGCGCAGGTAGACGGCGTTGAAATGATCCAGCTTTGCGCGGTCAAAAATGGCGGGGGACTTGGAGATACCGGCGATGTCAAAAGCCTTTACAAGCTCCGGCAGGGTGAAAATTTCCTGCTCTGCCAGCTCGCCCTTGGGGCTCCAACCCAGAAGGGCTACATAGTTGAGAATGGCCTCGGTGAGATAGCCCTCGGCCTTCAGATCCTCATAGGAGGGGTCGCCGTGGCGCTTGGACATTTTGTTCTGGGCGTCACGCATGACGGGGGAGCAATGGACATAAGTGGGGATCTCCCAGCCGAATGCCTTATAGAGCAGGTCATACTTGGGGGCAGAGGAGAGATACTCGCTGCCGCGGACTACATGGGTGATGCCCATGAGGTGGTCGTCGATGACGTTGGCGAAGTTGTAGGTGGGGAGGCCGTCCCGTTTGAGGAGCACCTGGTCGTCCAGGGTGCTGTTTTCCACGGTGATGTCGCCAAAGATGGCGTCGTGGAAGGTGGTGGTGCCTTCGGCGGGGATCTTCTGGCGGATGACATAGGGCAGACCCTGCGCCAGCTTTTCCCGCACCTGCTCCGCCGTCAGGTCGCGGCAGGGGTCGGCAGCGCGGCCGAAATCGCCGCTGTCTTCCTCGGACTCGTTTTTTTCACAGAAGCAGTAGTAGGCAGCGCCCTTTTCCACCAGCAGCCGGGCGTACTTGCCGTAGGTGTCCCGTCGCTGGGACTGGATATAGGGCGCCACGGGGCCGCCTACGTCGGGGCCTTCGTCGTGGGTGAGGCCGCACTCGGCCATGGTGCGGTAGATCACGTCCACGGCACCCTCCACCTGACGGCGCTGGTCGGTGTCCTCAATGCGCAGGATGAACGTGCCGCCGTGGGAGCGGGCGATGAGCCAGGTATACAGCGCCGTGCGCAGATTGCCCACATGCATGTATCCCGTGGGGGAGGGGGCAAAACGAGTGCGCACCTGGCCGTGGGGGATCTTGGCCTCCATCTGCTCAAAATAGCTGTGATCCAGTGTCATGGCGAAAAAACCTCCGTGATAGTATCAAAAACAAATAGTATTCCATAATAAAAATATACCATACCATTATAAAGAAGACGCGGAAAAAGTCAAGAAAAAATGCAATTTCGGTTGCATTTTTATGGGAAAAGTGATACCATGGCGTTGCTATGTATGAAAATGGGGGGGGTAAGTGCGCTTTGCCGCCCCATTCGGAAGGAGAAATGACTCTATGGAAACCACCGTTGAGAAGAAAAAACGGATATTCAGCGGCATACAGCCCAGCGGCGAGCTGACCCTCGGCTCCTACATGGGCGCCATCCGCAATTGGGTGGCTCTGCAGGACGAATACGACTGCCTGTACTGCATCGTGGACATGCACGCCATCACCGTGCGGCAGGATCCCGCCACTCTGCGCCGCCGCAGCGTGAACCAGCTTGCGCAGTACATCGCCTGCGGCCTTGACCCCAAGAAGAACATCATGTTCATCCAGAGCCATGTGCCCCAGCATGCGGAGCTGAGCTGGGTGCTGGGCTGCTACACCCAGTTCGGCGAGCTGAGCCGCATGACCCAGTTCAAGGCCAAGGCCAAGCAGCACGCCGACAACATCACATCGGGGCTGTTTACCTATCCCGTGCTCATGGCGGCGGATATTTTGCTGTATCAGGCGGATCTGGTGCCGGTGGGAGAGGATCAGAGGCAGCACGTGGAGCTGACGCGGGACATTGCCCAGCGGTTTAACGGGCTGTATAGTGACACCTTTACCCTGCCGGAGGCGTTCATCCCCAAGATGGGGGCGCGGGTCATGAGCCTTGCAAACCCCGAAAACAAAATGAGCAAATCCGACCCCGACGGCTGCGTGTTTATGATGGACAAGCCTGAGGACATCATGCGCAAGTTCAAGCGCGCCGTCACCGACTGCGAGACGGCGGTGAAATTCGACCGCGAGAACAAGGCGGGCATCTCAAACCTGCTGACCATCTACTGCGCCGCCACCGGCAAGACCATGGCCGAGGCGGAGGCGGACTTTGCCGGACAGGGCTACGGCGTTTTCAAGCCCGCCGTGGGCGAGGCCGTGGTGGAGCTGCTGCGGCCATTGCGGGAGGAGTCCGAGCGCATTATGAAGGACAAGGCGTACTTAGAGAGCGTCTACAAAGAGGGTGCAGACCACGCCTCCTATCTGGCGCAGAAGACCCTGAGCAAGGTGTACCGCAAGATAGGGTTTGTGGCAAAGTAAGGGCAAGATCATATCAAGATCTTATCATGTATAGTTCCTTGCAAAGAAGGAAAATATTTGTTATAATCAAAGTGAACTGAGAACAGCAGAAACATATCACATAGAAAGGATTTGGCTACTATGATCTATACCAGCGAAGTACAGCATATGTGCCCCATCGCCAAGGGCGCTTATCACGGCCCGGCACCTATCCCTGAGGAGGGGAAGTGGGTGCAGGCTAAGGAGATCGGCGACATCTCCGGCTTTACCCACGGCATCGGCTGGTGCGCTCCTCAGCAGGGCGCCTGCAAGCTGACGTTGAACGTGAAAAACGGCGTCATTGAGGAGGCTCTGGTGGAAACCATCGGCTGCTCCGGCATGACCCACTCCGCCGCCATGGCCTCCGAAATTCTCATTGGCAAGACCATTCTGGAGGCGCTGAACACCGATCTGGTGTGCGACGCCATCAACACCGCCATGCGGGAGCTGTTTTTACAGATCGTCTACGGCCGCACCCAGTCCGCTTTCTCCGAGGACGGTCTGGCGGTGGGCGCCTCTCTGGAGGATCTGGGCAAGGGCCTGCGCTCTCAGGTGGGCACCATGTTCGCCACCAAGGAGAAAGGCCCCCGCTATCTGGAGATGGCCGAGGGTTATGTGACCCGCGTGGCACTGAACAAGGATGACGAGATCGTGGGCTACGAGTTCATTAGCCTTGGCAAGATGATGGACTTCATCAAGAAGGGCGACGACGCAGGCACCGCTCTGGAAAAGGCCAAGGGTCACTACGGCCAGTTCGACAACGCCGCCAAGTATGTCGACCCCAGACAGGAATAAGGAGGAGGGCGAAATTATGGCACTGTTTGAAAGCTACGAAAGAAGAATCAACAAGATCAATGGCGTCCTCGCTCAGTACGGCATCGGCTCCGTGGAGGAGTGCCGCGAGATCTGCCAGGCCAAGGGCTTTGACCCCTATGAGATCGTGAAGGGCATCCAGCCCATCTGCTTTGAAAACGCCTGCTGGGCCTACACCGTGGGCGCGGCTATCGCCCTGAAGACCGGCGTGAAGACCGCCGCCGAGGCCGCCAAGATGATCGGCGTGGGTCTGCAGTCCTTCTGCATCGACGGCTCCGTGGCCGAAGACCGCAAGGTGGGTCTGGGGCACGGCAATCTGGGCGCTATGCTCCTCAGCGAGGAGAGCAAGTGCTTCGCTTTCTTGGCCGGCCACGAGTCCTTCGCCGCCGCCGAGGGCGCCATCGGCATCGTGAAGAACGCCAACAAGGCGCGCAAGGAGCCGCTGCGGGTCATCCTCAACGGATTGGGCAAGGACGCCGCCCAGATCATCAGCCGCATCAACGGCTTCACCTATGTGCAGACCCAGTTCGACTACTACACCGGCGAGCTGAAGATCGTGCGCGAGGTGCGCTATTCCGAAGGCGAGCGCGCCGACGTGCGCTGCTACGGTGCTGACGACGTGCGTGAGGGCGTGGCCATCATGCACCACGAGGGCGTGGACGTGTCCATCACCGGCAACTCCACCAACCCTACTCGCTTCCAGCATCCCGTGGCCGGCACCTACAAGAAGGAGTGCATCGAGCAGGGCAAGAAGTACTTCTCCGTGGCCTCCGGCGGCGGCACCGGCCGCACCCTGCATCCGGACAACATGGCCGCCGGCCCCGCTTCCTACGGCATGACCGACACTATGGGTCGTATGCATTCTGACGCGCAGTTCGCCGGCTCCAGCTCCGTGCCTGCCCACGTGGAAATGATGGGCTTCCTCGGCATGGGCAATAACCCCATGGTCGGCGCCACCGTGGCTGTGGCCGTGGCGGTTGCCGAAAGCCTGAAGGGCTGATTTTCGGCATATGTTCCATAAAAAATCCCGCCGAAAGATCGGCGGGATTTTTTTGTCACAAAATCAGCAGCAGACCCAGCGCTATGAGCAACTCCTCGTCGGCCTTTTCCCGAAACAGCATGAACAGCAGAAGGAGCACCAGCAGGTCGCCGGCGTCCAGATCGCCAAGGTGCAGCTTCTCTAGGATCCGATTCAGCATGTCGCGCTCCGGACGCTGGGGAGCGGGGGGCGGTATGGGCGGCGGAGCAGACGGCGGG
>OBLI01003789.1_pt1 | contig 11299 bp, 8 predicted proteins | sample 1519701 | NCBI WGS metagenome assembly OBLI01 (sample SAMEA3663005, study PRJEB22513) | pig gut metagenome | biome: pig gut; feature: pig-associated habitat; material: faeces | place: France | collected 2012 | reverse complement strand
TTCAAAGAGGAGTTTATAGAGATGAAAATACTTTTTGTAATTGATAAAATTGAGTTTAAATATTTTGAATTTAATAATCTTGTCACAAATTTTTGGATAATAAAAGAATTCTTAGATAGAGGTAATGAAGTATTTATTACAACTATTTCAAATCTTTCTCTTAAAGCTGATAGGGCTTTTACAAAGTGTTACGAAACATTTTGTGATAAAGGGGATATTTTTTATAAAGATGTAAAAATTGAGCGCGAAATTGATGATTTTGAACTCGTAATGTTTAGACCTGATCCTCCGGTTGATATTGATTACATAAATGCTACTTATATTTTCGATTTTGTTAAAAAGCCGCGTGTTATCAATTCCCCACGTGCAATTCGTGATTTTAATGAAAAACTTCACAGTGTTTATTTTAAAGAACTTATGTCCGAGAATATTGTGACGGCTTCTTTGAAAGAAATTGAAGACTTTTTAGCTATAAATAAACAAATTGTTTTGAAACCTCTTAACAGATGTTTCGGCTCCGGTGTAATGTTCTTGTATGACGGTGATCCTAACACTAGAACAATTATAAATACGATGACAAACAATGAAACAACGCTTGTTATGGTTCAAAAATTCTTACCTGGAGTTAAAAATGGTGATAAACGTGTGTTAACTCTTGGTGATAAAGTTCTTCCTTATTGTGTGAAAAAATTACCTACAACAGATGATTTTAAGTTCAATACGCATAATGACAGCTTTATTTGTGAAGCTGAATTAACTCAAGAAGAAATAAATCATTTTACAAGAGTTGCAAAACAATTGAATTCTATGGGAATTTCCATGGCTGGTTTGGATGTTATTGATGGCAGAATTATAGAAGTCAACGTAACCAGCCCATGTTACTTTATTAAAGAAGTTAATAATTTGTACGGAATACACTTAGAAAGAGAAATTTGTGATTTTCTGTTGACAGGTACCTTGTTATCATTAAAAAAATAGTGTATAATTCAATTATATGGTGGATATTATCTGTATAGTGTCCGTTGTATATTATGAGTTAAGATAGATGTAAGTTAAATAAGAAGGATTATTATGAAAAAAAGGATTCTAATTGCATTAAGCGTATTGATATGTACAATGACTATACCTTTTGTTGAAGCAAGAACGACTGTTACGCCTGCTTTAGCATCTGCAATAAAACTTTATAAGGCTAAAAATTATTCACAATGCTACAATTCATTGCAAACTGTTGTGAAAAATGATCCTTCAAATGCCTTAGCTTATTATTATTTAGCTATGACATCTGCTCAAATAGGGAAAAAAGATGAAGCTATTACAAATTATTCAAAGGTGATTTCGCTTTCTCCAAACTCTCAGTTGGGGAAATATGCAACAAAGGGTAAAACTTGCATAGAATCTCCAGAAAGCTGTCATGCTGATGTGCAAAAAGAAGAATTGTCTGCTGAAGAAAAATTTATAAGAAGCGGTTACGGTTCAGGTTTCTCTCAAGAGGCAAGAGGCGATTATGAGAAGAAAAAAATAGAAAATCTGATGAGAGAAATGAATAGAGGTAATGATGTGGAACCTCAAAAATTTAGAGAATACAAAGATTTCTCCGGCGAAGTTCCTACAAATGATGAAATTGTTGCAGCATTAAGAACATTGCAGAGAGCTGGATTGTCAGATATTATTTCTAATAACAATAATATTTCTGAACTATCTTTGCTAACAGGAAATTCGAACAATAATAAACAAGATGATATCTTAAATTTGTTAACTGGTACAAAGGGCTCATCTAAGTTAAGTCCGCAAGTAATACAGTCATTATTGACAAATCAAATGTCAGTTGGGTTTTAAGAAAGAGATAAGATGAAATTTAATACAGTTAGATTTGGCGAAATAGATATTGACGAAAACCGTATTTTTGAATTTGTTCTTCCTATAATAGGGTTTGATACACTAAAAAAATTCGTTATATTAGAACCGGGAAAAGAAACTCTTTTTAAATGGTTGCAATCTGTTGATGACCCTGCGCTTGCTTTTCCAATAATTTCAGTATCTACATTAAATATAGATTATTCAATTGATTTGCCTGATAATGTAGTAGATAAGTTAGAAGTTACTTCCGCAGAAAGTTTACTTGTAATGAACATTACTTCAATTCCTCAAGATAATCCAAAAGGTACTACAATAAACCTTTTGGCGCCGTTGATATTTAATGTTGATACTCAAAAAGCCGGCCAAATCGTATTGTCTGGTTCCGGATATGATATCAGTTACCCAATGTTTAAAAATAACTAAAAATTTATATTTCAAAGATTAATTAGTTCATGAAAATTTTTAAGGAATAAAATGCTCGTAATTACTAGAAAAAATGGTCAAAAGATAATGATAAACGACAATATTGAAATAACTATTGTCGAGGCAAAGAATGGCGTATGTAAGATTGCAATTAAGGCTGATAAGGATGTAAAAATTTACAGAGAAGAAATTTATTTACAAATTAAATTGGCTAACCTAATTGGTAAAAATGCTGAAATATCTTCTGTTGACTCTGTTTCTGATTTGATTAAGGGTGGTTCTGTTTTGAATGATAAGTCAGCTTCAAATCCAACTGTGGATGAAGAACTTATTGTTGACGAAAGTAATAAATCTGCAAAAAATTCAATAAGAATTAATAAAAAAAATGCAAATTCCTAATGAGAAAAAATTTTTCTTTTTTTATGACGATAGTTCTTCAATAAAAATAGAAGCAAATTCTATTGAACATGCTTATTTAGCAATTTTAAATGATGAACTTGATGTTGCTGTACAAATTTTTTCTAAAATAGACTCCCCAAGAGCTTTATGGGGCAAAATTTTGGTTGATATTTTAAAAGGGTATTTACCGGAGTTTCCGACTTATTTTCAAATTAGGAATTTTTTTGAAATAGATTTGGATATGCTTTTAAAAAATGAAAAAATATCATATGTAGAACAAGTTTTGGGTTCACTTGATATTTTATCAACAATAAATCAGGAAATTTTTAAGTATACAGCTAGGGTAATGTATGTAAATAGGTTGTATTCTGCGGCTTTAAAGTATATGAATAAATCTAAAAAGATTTATTATAATGATGCGGAACTTCATTTTATGCTCGCGAAATACTATTTACATGTAAATGATTATGAACAAGCTTTGTTTTATACTGAAGAGTGCCTTAAACTTATTCCGGATTATTATCCGGCACACTTGATGAAACAACAAATTGATGAAATTTTAGTTTGATAGTATAATTCTAATTATGAATAACAATTTTTCGGGAAACAAGGGGAATAATTTTTTTGCAGATAGTGTAAGTGATAATTTCTTTGAAGAAAATCACTTCGCGTTTGATAGTTTCAATCAGGAGCATCCAAGACGTTTGAATGATTATGATTACAATATCTTAAAAGAGGATGCTTATAAAGAAGTTAGTGATGAGTTATTCAAATTAGAATATAAAATTTCCAAAATAGAAGAAGAACTAAAACAAACTGATGTTCAAATTCAGTCAGCGCGAGATATTTCTGACTATGATACTGTAGAATACTATATAAATCGTAAAAAAATATTGCAAGAAGATTTACAGAACTTATCAGAAATCTATAATGAAAAGAGTTTGTCTGCAAAAATTTCCGGAGGTTTGTTTGGTATACTTTCACCAATGATTAAATCTTTTGTAACTCAAACGAAAAAATCCGCTTCCGGATTTAAAGATTTTGTAATATCAATGCTGCCTTCAAAGTTTTCTTCTGTTTTAGAAATACGACAGTCATTGAGCAAACTTGAAAATATAAATAAAAGTGTTGATGAACTTATGACTCTGCAAACACCTTATGGTGAAGCTGGTGATAAGTATGAACAGCTCTCAAAATATATTACCAGAGCAAATAATATTCAGTCACAGATTGCTAAATCTTTAAAATAGTTACTTTCTAAATATTTTTATTTGTGCTAAAGTTAGTCTATTATGAATAGAAAACCAATTATTGCAGTCGTAGGACGACCAAACGTAGGAAAATCAACATTTGTTAACAGGCTTGTAGGACGCAGGCAGTCTATTGTAGATGATATGCCTGGAGTTACAAGAGATAGAATTTATTTTGACGTAGAATGGCAAAATAAAAAATTTACTGTAATTGATACAGGTGGTATTGTGCCTGGGGATGAAGATGATATTATGTTGTCAATTTATGATCAAGCAAAAATTGCTTGTGAAGAAGCTGATAAAATCATTTTTATTGTAGATGGTATTGAAGGTGCTACTCCTGTTGATATGGATATTGCAAATATTTTGCGTCAGTCTGGAAAGCCTGTATTTTTGGCTGTAAATAAAGTAGATTCACATAACCAAATTACTATGATTAGTGACTTCTATTCTCTAGCAGTAGGCGATCCAATTGCAATTTCAGCACTTCATGGCTCAGGTGGTGTAGGTGATTTGTTGGAAGAAATCACAGAAGATTTTTCAACTGAAGTTGAAGATACAGAAGACAATACTATAAAACTTGCAATAGTTGGACGTCCAAATGCAGGTAAATCATCTATTGTTAATGCTCTTCTCGGCGAAAAAAGAGTTATTGTATCAGATGTATCCGGTACGACAAGAGATAGTATTGACTCTTTCTTGAATTTTGAAGGTCAAGATTACGTGATTATTGATACCGCCGGTATTCGTAAGAAAGCAAAAGTAGATTACGGTGTAGAAAAGTTTGCTGTAGATAGAGCTATTCGTTCAATTAGAGAATGTGATGTAGCTTTGATGGTTATTGATGCTACAGAGGCTATTAATGGAATATCTGATCAAGATAAAAAAATCGCATCTATTATTACAGAAGCCGGTAAAGGTATGGTAATCGCAATCAATAAATGGGATTTGATTGAAGATAAAAAATCTAATACCATTAATAAATTTGAGCAAAAGATTGCGAATGAAATTCCGTTCTTAGATTATGTTCCTAAAATTTATATTAGTGCGGTTACTCACCAAAGATTAAATAGTATTTTTACTAAAGTTTTAGAGGTTCAAAAAGAACGTTCTAAGCGTATTGCAACCGGATTGTTGAACAAAGTTATTAATGAAGCGTATGCTCTAAATCCCCCACAAACAATACGTAATAAGCGATTGAAGATTATGTATTCAACTCAGGCAGCAGTAAAACCGCCGACATTTATTTTGTTTGCTAATAACGAAGATTTGATGAAAGACCATTACAAGCGTTATATGGAAAATAAATTACGTGAAGCATTTGGTTTTACAGGAACTCCTGTTAGGATTTCTATTAGAACCCGAAGTGAAAAGAAAAAATAAACTAAATAAAAAATCGCTTTTAAATATAATATTCAAAAGCGATTTTTTATATTTTAGATTTTGGATATCTTAAATACCTTAATTTCTCCGGCATTCAAGTCGGTGTGAAGTTCGTGTCTTATTATTTTATAATTATCGTTTCCACAAATCTTTTCAATTTTAAATTTTTTGTTAATAATACTGTCTTTAATACTTATTTTATTTTGTGGTTTTTTAAAATCTAAATTTCCGATAACAAGAATTGATTCATTATTAAGAGTTCGAGAGTATGCAAAAACTTTGTTGTTATGCGTTTTATAGCTTATAAAATTATCGCTTGTTACCAAATCAATATTATCGTTTCTGAATTGTAATGCCGCTTTAAAGTTCTCCAATATTTTCTCATTGTGTCCATCTGGTTTGCGTGAAAAATTAAAGATATCTAATTTACCTCTGTGTACAAAATAATAATCGTCATCGGTTTCTGTTCTAGAAGCTTTTGTGTTTGCCCAAGGATAGATATAAGTATCGCCATTAAAGAAGCCGTCAATACAATATGGATTGAAAGGCAAAGTTGCTTCTAACCATGAAATCATTATAGAGAAGTTTTCACCATGTAAAACGACAGGACTAACTTCGTCATGCGTTGTGAAACTCATAATGACACTTTTTGGCGCTTTATAGGAATTCAAAAGTTTTTGGTTGAATTTTATATGTTCAATGAATTCTTCTGCATTCCAATCTTTCAGGTTGAAAAAACTACCATAATATCCGTCAAATCCGGCTTGAAGAAGTTTATCGTACGGTGTGAATTCAGCATACTTGCTTGGCGGTTCTCTCCAAGAATCAGAGGCTTCTGCAATGAACATGAATTCCGGATCATGCTTTCTTGTATATTTAATAATTTCTTCCCAAAAAGCGGAAGGTTTAATAGTTGCAACATCTGCACGAATTCCATCAGCTCCAATTTCTAATACCATATCAACAAACTTTTTATGCGCATCTAGTACATCTTGGTTTAGTTTTTTGTTATTTCCTGTTTTTAATAATCTTACATCCGTCCAGTCGGTTGGCACGATTGAACTTAGTCTATCATCTTTGATGAATAATTCCGGATGAGTTAGGAATAAATCATAAGCGCCGCAGCTAGGAAGGTCAATAATTACTCTAATATTTCTTTTGTGGCATTCTTCAACAAATTTTTTAGCTTGTTCAATATCACTTAGTTTAGAATTTTTGTCGACAAGCTGTGGATTTATACTCCAAAAATCTTCAGCCGCATAAACAGAACCGGCTGTTCCTAAAGCTTTTAATCTTCCAACTGGAGTGATTGGCAGAACATGAAGCGTATTGATTCCAAGCCCTTTAATCTCATCAAGCCTATCAATTGCATTAATAAAATTTCCGCTCTCTTCATCTTCGTCAATAATTTCGTTACCGTTGGTATCTTTTGCGTTAAATGTTCTCAAATTTATTCCGCATATATTCGCCTTATTGGTTAGAAATAGCGTTCTCAAATCATTATTTTCATTTGCAAAAACCGAACCACTGCAAAGAATAAGTGCTAATGCAAAACAAGAAATTTTTTTCTTCATATTCCCCTCCTATTTGATATTAGCAAATAAAAAGAGGGGTGTAAACAAATATTGTGTTAACATATTGTAATATAAAAGCAATTTTGTGTATTTAGATGTTTTATAAATCTGTAATATATTAAATTTAGAAGGTTTACGTTTATATGTATTTACTTAACCAATTCAATCACTGTTACTCTTCAATAATGAATAAAAATTTAAAAGTAACAAAGGAGCGTAATAGTAATAACATCGCTAGGGAAAATATAAAGGCAACTCACCTGCATAATGTTTCTTTTTATGGTGTAAATACATCTAAAGTTCCTACTTTATTGGAAAGATATGAAGGATGTTTGTTAGGTGGAGCATTAGGAGATGCATTTGGTGCATCAATGGAATTTTTATCTTTGGCTCAAATAAAAAAAAAATTTGGTAAATTGAATAAACAAGAACTTCAAGTTTGTTATAATACAGGAACCGCAGAAATAACTGATGATACTCAAATGACGATGTTTACCGTTGATGGCTTAATCAAAGGCTTGCCACAAAAGTTTTCATCTTCAAAACTTCCAGTTATGTCTTGTATTTATAATTCGTATTTAGATTGGTTTAGAACACAAACTAGTCCTTATGAATATAACAATAAAAATGGTTGGCTTTCAGGTATTGAAGAATTATATGTTCAAAAAGATCCTGGAAATTCATGTATGAATGCATTGAGTTCTGGAAAAATCGGAGATATTTCCACCCCTATCAATAATAGTAAAGGAAACGGTTGTGTAATGAGAGTCGCTCCGATTGGTTTGGTATACAAAAGTAATCCGTTATTAGCTTTTGAGGTAGGAGCAAGAAGTGCAGCTTATACACATGGACATTCTACGGCTTTGGCTAGTACAGGGTTTATGGCTACTTTAATTTCATTTATATCATCTGGTTATGGAATTCAGGAAGCGATAGATAAATCATTAATAATTTTAAATAAACAAACATTAATAAGTGATACTAATGAATTGAAAAGCAAAATTATGCAGGTATTAGAATTAGCCAATGATAATAATATAACACAGGAAAATGCTATTAAAAAAATTGGTAGTGGTTGGACAGCAGAAGAAGCGTTAGGAATTGCTTTGTATTCTGTTTTAAAAAGTGAAAATGATTTTAAAACTTGTATTCAATGTGCAACAAATCATTCAGGTGATAGTGATACTGTTGGAGCAATAGCAGGTAATATTATAGGAACAATTTTGGGTGCTAATAATCTGCCAGCAGAATGGTGCGCAAAAATTCAATTTCACCAAACATTAAAAAAATTGGCACGTGATTTGTATACAAAAGTTTTTTCAACCGATAATTTGTCCAAAGAGTACCCTTTTTACCAGAATAAGTTTCCAGCTTGGTATTCTCATAGAGAAGAGACAACAAGTCGTGACTCTTTGAAATTTAAAAAAGTTAACTATTCAACTGATGACATTAAGAGTATGGAAGCGATGACTTTGCAAGAACGAATTATATATAAGAAGAAACTCCTTAATGAAAAGAAATACTTGCTCTAATTTTCTGAAATCATATCTGCAACAAATGTTATTCTGTTATTTTCATACTTTATGTCTTTAATAATTAGTTTCATGTTTTTTGCAAATAAAAATTCTTCTTCTCCATTAGGATTAAATAAATCCATCGATATTGCAGGCATGCCAACTGGAGCCTCTATTTCCCAAAGAATGCCATCATACTTGTCCGCAAAATCTTTTGCTACATTTCTGTTAACAGTTGTTGACATACTTCTTGGTTGACAGATCTCTAAACCTAATAATTGGTCTTGTAGTAAATTGAATTTATTATTTTCTAAAATTTCTTTTTCATTGAGATGTGAAAGTTCTTCTTGGACATCTTTTAAATAATCTCCTAGTTTAATTCCATCGATTTTACATGAATTTAATACATCGAAACCTTCACCTCTATACACTTTTAAAGCCTTTGATGTTGTTAAGTTGCCTAAAAACGAAAGGTCGAAAGAATATCTGTGTGCTTCATCTTCAGCATATTGTATCAAAGCAGCAATATCAATTTTGTCCGCAATTTCAATAATATCAGCTATTAATTCTTGATTTTTGCTTATAAGATATCCTGACCAAAATTCCGGATTGATATTTATCAAATCAGAAATCCTTTTTAGTGAATACCCTCTATCAAATAAAATATTAATTGCTTCACTACAATTTGAAATAAAGCTTTCTTTTGTTTTTTCATTTTTTTCAATATTTATGTTTTCAAAGACAATTTCACCATTTTTATTTTTTAATAATTCTTTTTCTAATTTTTCAATGGGAATGCCTTTACATATGTAGTTGTATAAATGTTCGTCTGTATTTAAATTTGTAGTTTTTTCGAATTCATCTAATATATTATAAAGTTTTTCTAAACCTCTGTTATCAATAATATCTAAAGTTTTTTTTAATATTTCAATTCTATGATGTTCTTGTATCCTACTGACTTTTTCATTAATAAAAGAAAAATATTTTTTTATATTAGGATTTTCAGATAATTCATTAATATATGCAATTCTATCTTTTAATAGGTCAACTTCTTCCAATTTAATATAATTACAAGTTTCAGATATAAATGTTAGAATATTGTAACTAATATCTGGATCACAATCAGCTTCGCAATAATTTATGACTTGACTCATTATATTTCTAAATATATCTAAATCGTTTGAATTTAGTTTGCTATTTCCTAGTCTATCTAACGTATTATTTAAAAGCTCATTATCTATATATTCGTCAGTATCTCTTTTGAGAATTGTGTTTTTACAATCCTGTAATTCTTTTTTTATATCAACCATATTTTTAATCGCACGAGTTGATTCCGGTAAATTAGCTTTCCATTCGTTATATCGTTGAAAATATTCACCACCCAGACGCTGTCTTACAGCTTGATATTCCTCAGTCTTAGGTAGATTTTTAATTTCTTGGGTAATTCTACTAAAATCTTCTCTATTTTTCGCTATTTTCAGTTCATCTATTAATCGTTGTTGCGTTTGAATAGGAGTTTCTTGTTTTTGTATAAGTTTCTTTTGTTCAGCAGTTGTTCTGGCTCTTAATTTCTCCTTTTCAGTAGCTTCGTATTTAGTTCTTAATTTTCTTCTTTGTTCCTTTCTTTGAATCATATTGATTTTGCCATCTTTAAATGCTTGTTCAATACTTTTCAATTCGCTTTGATATTGAGGATTTGATTCTACATCAAGTCTTGTAGGTTTACCCAATAATATTATGTCCAAACCATTATCTTTTGCCAGTTGTTTAATTTCCGGTTTTACATCATCAATATTATCAACCCTTGCGTAAATTGCTCTTATTCCATCAATAAGACTTGTAACTTCGTTATTTGAACCTTGACCATACATGATTTTTGCTGATAATTCAACATTAGAAGTTTCTAATGCATCACGCAATTCATTTGCTTTTAAAACTTTATTTCCAATTTTTATATCATCAGTTATTTCATTGAAAAATTCTTTATTTTTTAATTCATTAAATAATGCAATATAATCTTTGTCAGTTAAGTTATATCCTTTGTCTTTAAGATTTTTTAATAGGCTATTTTTCAAATATACATATTCTTCCTGTAATTTCCCTAATGACTGGTGTTGAACAAATGTTGAAAAATCCTTTTTATAACAAGATACTTGTCCAAAACCAGCAGAAGTTACATTATTACTTCTGTTTATTGGAATAATACCATATTTTATAATACTATCATCAAGACCTGAAGTTCCATCTCCAAATAAACTAGAATTTTTATTAACTAAAGACAATGATAAATACGCATCATAGCTCTTTTTATTTGTAACATCTATTAAATATGAAAGAGATTTAATTTCTTCTCCTTCTGGCACCGCATGTACTAAAAAGATATCATTCTGATCGGCGACAGCATATCGAACCCCTGATTTTGAGTCTAATAGAAAATTAGAGGCAGGAATTTCACTTTGTAATACTATAGAGCCATGGTCTACGATATTTTGATTTACTTTTTTTAATATCTTATTTTTTGCTTCTGCGAGTTTAACTTTATCTTTTGTGTGTGTTTCTGCAACTTGGAATGCTTGTTCTAAGTCGTCTACATCACGAAGGACCGCAGCTACATATTTGTCATCAACTTTACCCGCAAGAAAATCATTAACAACATCATCTCGTATAACTTTATTATTTTCATTTATATGTACATTTTCTTTCCCAAAAGCCTTTTGCGTACCTTTACCTAAAGCTTTCATACCGCCACCAATAGCAGGAGCGAATAATGCACCTCCAATACCGCCTTCAACAGCACCTTCAAGCATTGTTTCTGTATCCCAATCAGAATCCAGTCCGGCTCTCAAACCACCATCAATAGCGCCACCCAAAGCTCCGTCTGTAGCCATTTCAGCAGCCA
>OBLI01003787.1_pt1 | contig 11301 bp, 9 predicted proteins | sample 1519701 | NCBI WGS metagenome assembly OBLI01 (sample SAMEA3663005, study PRJEB22513) | pig gut metagenome | biome: pig gut; feature: pig-associated habitat; material: faeces | place: France | collected 2012 | reverse complement strand
TAAATGCGACGGTGACCATTACCGGGAAAATCAAAGATACGGATACGAGTGAATTAAAGAAGGTCTTTAATTGGAGCAAGAGTTTTAAATCGGCAGAGGTCTATCGTAAATTAAAAATCGATGATACGGCAGGAACGGATGAAATTAGAAGGTCTTACGAATTTGAACAGATGTTTGTATTGGATTATGAAGAATATTTGGATGAAGATGACGTAAACTCTAAATATATGCTGAAATTGCGGCAAAAAGAAGACCATTTTGATGACATTGAAACGTATTAAGTAAGGAGCTGAAGGGCAGATGCAGATTGAAGGGATAGAAGGATTATTGCGGGTCTACACTTGTCAGTTGCATAAAGAAGAAGGGCAGCACAGCTGTTTTTCTTTTGAAGCACTGGTTCCTGATGGCAAAGGAGCTGCTTATTTACAGCAAGTACATAACCCTATTAAAGTCTACTTAACTGAGGAATCAGGAGAAAAAGGGGACTGTGTTTTTTGCGGCCTCATTACTTCAGTAAAACTGAAACAGGATTTCTCTGCCACGAAAATCTGCGTCTGCGCCTCTTCTTATTCGCTCTTATTAGACGAACATGAGAAGACACGCATCTTTCAAGATGAAAATAAACAGATGAAAGATGTTTTGTCAGCCAGTCGCTTGGAGTTATCCAAAGATATGGGACGAGGGAATGTGACCCTTGAAGTGGCTAATCCGATTCTCCACCGTCCATGCAAGGAAATCGTGGTACAAAATAAAGAGACCAACTTCTCTTTTCTGAAACGATGCAGCCGGGCTTTGCATATCCCTTTGTGGGTTCGCGATCGGCGTGAAGACTTGACCTTGAAGATGGATAACAAGACATCGAATTATACCTTGACGATTCCGGAGAAGCAGGTATACCAATGGTACAGTCAGCGTGACTTTTCTTCATCGATTCATGAAGTGACTTTGAGCCATTATGTTGAACTTGGTTATGTCCTGGCCTTTCCGGAGATCGCTGAAGGTAATTATTTGGTTACGGCTTGTACTGTTTCTTATGAACAGGGGCGCGATGTGTGCCGGGCAAAGTTGCAAAAGATCGAGAAAGAAGAATTTGACAAAGGCGAGCCGGCTTTTTCCTGGCAGGTGCCCTTGCGATTACTGGCAACCGTTACTAGTGTCGATGACCCTAAACACATAGGAAGGATACAGGTCCATTTTACAGGCAACCAGACAGAGTATGCAGATCTTGATGAAAAGAAGCCTTGCTGGCTCCCATATCGCAGTCCTTATACAGGGATAAAAGACGGGATTGTCTTTTTACCTGATAAAGGAGATATTGTAGAGGTTACCTTGATGCATGGACAAGGTTATGCATCGACAGCCTGGCGTAGTCAGCCGCTCGATGAGGAAGCCCGGAATGTGAAAGATAAGTATATTGGCAATAATTTCCAAAGGCGGATTCTTTGGAAGGAAAAATCGCTGGAGTTATTATCCGGGCAGAATAAAGTCATCATGGATGACGAAAAGGTTGAAATCCTGGTAGGGAATACGCATTTGCAGCTCGATAAAGAAGGCCTGCACCTACAAGTCCAGAGCGGCAAGACAGCCTTGGATATTACAGGGGATACCACGTTGCAATCGAAAGGAAACGCAGCCTTGACGGCCAAAGAAATAAACGTCAAGGGCAGCGGAGATATTAAAATTGACAGCAGCAAAGATATACACCTTCAGGGAAAACATATCAAGATGGGATAAGGAGACGGCTATATGGAACGAGAAGAATTAGAGCAGGTCATCAAGGGGGCCTTGGAACGGTTAAAGGAAAAACAAGAAGAAGCAGTCCAAAACATGGAAGATGGTGCAGCGCGACAGTTACGCATGAGACCCGATGAATGGACGGCCTTTTGGCAGGTTGTGACCGTTCTCGTACCTCAAGGTGATATAGAGCAGTGGAAGAACCGGGGATATGTACCGATGAATGAAACCATATCTTCTATTTTTCATCAAGAATGGAACCGGATTGATGGTACGGAACCTTTGGAAGAAAGAGGGCATCGTGAATATTTCTGGAACGGCACGTATGAATCGTGGCAGGATGAGATTAACGCCAATCATATCTATGAAGGCCGTTTTACGAATCGCGAAGGACAGACGCGCCCTTTCCATTATCAGCTAAGGCCTTCTCATGAATTGATAGGGCCAGAAAAGAAGCTCTATGAAGCGGCCAGACTCTATCGGATAGAAAAACCGGTCCTCTTTTCGCCTTGGTCCAGACGGCTGGTGTCCATCCAGCTGCAGGACGATATCCAGCCCATGACGGCTGCTGAATTTTTTGCCGGACAGTATGATTTCTGCTGGCGTCACAATGGATTAGAAGACAAAGTCCTGGAAGGACAGGAATTGCTGTGGAATGTAGACCTCGAACGAGAAGAAGATGGCAGTGCCAGTAAATGGCCTGACCCGGCTACGGGAGCGACTTGTTATGGCGTCCGCTTTTCTAACGTCGGTGAACGTACTTTCATCATCTTATCGGGATTGACAAGCGCAGCGTCTTCGGCAGTTTTTGAAAAGAGTCATCAAGTCATCAAGCTATATGGCGATTATTTAGATGAGGCCTGGAGACTCGATATTCAAGAGGCAGACATTCCTTCGGACTTAGCATATCCGGAAATCTGTTTCCCCAATACGTATGATTTGCCGAAATTTGGTGAAATCAAGCGCCTCTGTACCAAGGGGGATATTATCCGGACATTGAATCGCTATACCGTACCGTGGGCATCGATTGACGATATCTCATTGACGATGCCAAAACATGCGACGTCTATCGTTCCTTACGTCGGCGATGATGTGTATGGCGGCCAGCCGGATCGCGAAGTCTTGAAATATCAGCGGGAACGGCTCCGCCATTTGCCGGAATGTTTTATTCGCTTTTCTTCAAAGACGGCGTCCTCTTCAAAGGATGGGTACGACTACTTTTTAACGGATTATGTCCGTTATGTATTAGCTGATTTGAACTTCCGGTTCCCTGATTTCCGCTGGAGGGGAGTGATAGCAGATGAGTGAGATTTGGCAGGATTTTGCTGAAGCAAAAGAATATATTGTCGATAAAAATCCCGTCTCGCCCTTCATCGAAGTCTGGCACAAGTCGGGCAAAACGGTCGCAGTCAATCCCTTGGTGCGTTTCCCAAAACTGTTTTTGCCGCTTTGTCAAGAAGACAGCGGCTTATCTGAAGAGGAAGAACGGGCTATTGAAAATGTGCTGTTTCACTATCTTGCCAGAATGGATCGGTTAAGTGGTTTTAGTCTATCATCACTTCGCCTTTTCGATATCCAGCGGGATATACAGCATGGATTGTATGGTCAGCGCGTACAGCAGTGGTATGCTAGCTTAGCGGCTAAGGACCAGTATGCTTTATTATGGGGCCTGGAACAGTCCCGGTATGAAGGGATTTCCCATTACCATATGTATCGTGTTCTGATGCAACATTTCTTTACAGGCACCAAAGTTTATACTTATGAAGCAGAACATCGTGTACTTGTCCATATCCTGGAAGAGCAAAGTGCTGAAAAAGAGGTAACGGCAGAACTGTTGCAGGATTTATTGCTGGACTGGCTTTGGGATATACGGCTGTTTTGGAAATGGCCTTTCGGTATCCTCGGTAAGGGGCAGACAATGCATATTGATGGCATGGTCATCTACTAAAATGAGAGTGAGGCATTGCATTATGGGAAAAGAAATAGGCATTGATTTTGGGACGACGAATACGGTTGTTTCCTATTACAATAAGAAAGACCGCCTGCGGCAGCTGAAATATGAAGGAAAATCGATTATCCCTTCTGTCATTTATTTCAAGAGTAAAGAAGATATCCTGATTGGCAGTGCGGCAAAGAAAAAATTACAGTTTTTGAAGAATGGTGCCGGCGTGGATAATTTTAAGCCCCAAATTGGTAATTCTGAACGCGTAGAAATCGTTACTGAAGATGGCGAAACACTTCGCCTTCGCTATCGGGAAATTGCGGCGTACTTTTTAAATCAGGTCATCCACGGCGTCGAGGAAAAATTACTCCGTGAATTCGGCCCCGATGAAGGCTGCCTGGACCGGGCTGTCGTTACCGTGCCGGCCATGTTCAATGATAAAGAACGGTCGGCTACGAAACGGGCCGTCAAAGAGGCGGGCATCCAGGAAGTGAAACTCGTGGCCGAACCGACAGCGGCAGCCGTTGCCTACGAAGAAGACCGGAATGAGCATACTCCTAATGCGACGGTGCTGGTCTATGATTTCGGCGGAGGGACTTTTGATGTTTCTATTATTCAGGAAAATCACGGGCAATTCAAAGAAATTGCCAGAGGAGGCCGGAAGGACTTGGGTGGAAATGATTTAACAGAAAAGATTTTTAATAAACTTTGGCAGGATTTCAATAAGCAGTATGGATTAGAACTGCCCATTGAAGACGACGAATTCGATGAAGATTATTATCACTTCTCTGTCGATGACTATCGCAAGAATAAGATGGAACTTTGGGAAGGCGCCAATAATTTAAAGGAAGATTTGTCCGAAGTTGATGAAGCTGAAACGACGCTCAATGTTTTTACCGCGCCTGGAGAGTCGGAGTTATATACGGTGAGCCTGAGCCGGGATGAATTGAATCAACTGATTGAACCGGAAATAGACGAAACGGTACAATCCACGTTGCAGACGATGGATGAAGCCCGGGATCGTGGTGTTACCGAGGTGGATCAAGTCGTCTTGGCCGGCGGTAGTTCGAATATCCCCTTGGTATCTGAAAAAGTAGGTGAAGCCCTGCAAAGTCAGGATGTCATGTATGGTGATAACGTTTCTACCCTTATCTCCCGCGGGGCCGCCATCTTTGCGAAACCGTATAAAGATATCGATTCGCTGACCCAGCCTATTACTAACGTCGATTTAGGCGTCATCGTAACAGATGGCGTGCAGTATCAGAAATTCAATACGATTATCCCTGCCGGGACCGAGCTGCCTTGTCAGAAGAGTTGCAAATTCCGCCTGCTCCGCGATGGACAGCAGAAGCTGGAAATTAATTACTATGAACGGGACTGCAAAAACTATCCGAGAGCTTCCCGTGTCGGCGATGACGGAATCGAATTAATTGATACGCTGGTCATCGATTCGCTGCCAGCGGGATTAAAAAAGAACGATGTCACGATTGAAGTTACTTTTTGTGCCCAAAAGGATGGGACCTTGGATATGGATGTGGCGTTAACGGATCCGCAAGGCCATGTCATCAGCCAAGGAGCTATGAAGTATCAAAAGAAGAGCGATTTGGAGTGAAATCAATGGAAAACATAGAACAACTCTTATCACGATTAGAAGCCAGGTATGGAAATCCTGAAGCCGATTTTATGGCTCGTGCCGGAACGATGCAAGACTTCGGTCAGGCTGGGGACCCGATTCCGGTAGCGAAAGAACCTGAACCCCGTATACAGACTGACTTAGAAATCCATACAAAAGCCGACTGGGATGAGGCAACGGCAAAGTTGAAAGATGTCCAGTCCTTGTCGGCTTATATCAGCCAATCTTCTTATAAGGACCGTGAAAAATTACTGAAAGTGTTGCAGCAATATATGAACACCATTGATAAAAAGATGGCATTTCCCGAAGAGGAAGAAGATCAATGTGCAGAAATCTGGCTGGGTAAAGCGCGGGATATCTTGAATAAACGATTTAACCTTTTACGCATTACCGTACATCGAATGAAACAGCCGAAATTTCAGCAAGGCTTACAACGAGAGATACAAAAATATTTTGAAGGCATCGGTATGCACGAGCATCCTTTCCAGGAAGGCGATACGATAGTTGGCAAAGAAGAATGGTTTGAGATTTATTCATCCCCTAATGATGATGCGACACGGAATATGAAAATCAAAGAGATTGAGATGCAGCCGTATTATACGATGTATCGTGACAATGAAGAAGAGGATGAAGAAGAAGCGATAAAAAGATTTATCTTTCCTGGCCTTGCCTGGGTCTATGAAGAGAAAAAGGAGGCATAAAAAATGTCATTTTGGAAGTTATTGTTTCATGGAGACGAATACCTGAAACAGGAGATACGGAAACAAGTCGGTAAAAAAATAGCGAAGCTGACGGAACGCATCGGTTTATTAGAACAAGAATTAGAACAGACCAAACGAGAACAGATGCAATTGAAGCAGCGAGTGCAAGCACAGGATCAGCAGATTAGAGACCTGGAGCAGTGGCGGACAGCAGCTAAAGTGGCTGCACCTGTAGTAAAGGACGCAGAACCACGTAAGCCGGCTCCGGTTATGCCGATGCCGGAAAAAAAGCCTTTTGATATCAAGCGCTTCAGTATTCCGAAACCAGATAAGGTATTGATAAGGACAGCTTCTGATGTAGTGCGGGCTATGGAAAATATAAAAAATATAGATAGCTTATGTGCGTTCTTAAAAAACTATGGAGATAAAGATGCTATGATGATTGCCAAGCTGGTAGCGCAATATCAGGAGCGAGTCGAACGCTTTGAATCGGCATTGCCGCAAAAACGAAAAAAGTGGGACGATGAAATGGTGTCGGAAGAAGCGACGGGCGCCGTATTCGACATCATGAAAAAAAGTCTGCTTACGCAGCTGCCTGTAGCCATTCTCCGCGGCAGTGCCAAGAATCCGCTATTCTATGGGGGATTATTAGAAGAACTCAATAAATATCTAGCACGATGCGGCGTCTACACTCTGATGCCATCCAGTAAGGCTTACTTCAATGACGATGACTGCCATTTCATGGAAATCCAGCCGCTGCCGACGAAAAATCGCGGAGATGACAAGCGGGTAGAAGCGATTGAACGACTGCCTTATTGTCTCGATTATATCGACGAAGACGAAGACCGTCAGGTCTGCCAGTTAGATGGGCAAATGACTGTCTATCGTTTTGAAGCTTGAGAAGGGCGGAAGTGGAGCACTGTATATGGACAAAAAAATGATTTATGCTGGCATTGATTTCGGGGCCTGTAATATTAAGGCCGCCTACTTGCAGGGAAAAAGAGTACGCAAGATTAAATTGAACACGAATCAGAAGGCCGGTGATCAGACGCCGAACGTCATCTATTACGATAAGATTAACGACAAGGTCGTAAAATCCATCGGCCTGCTGGCTCAGAAAAAGTTTGATTATGAAAATAAGGTATCCCATATAAAGACAAAATTAGAACAGCCCGACTGGCGGCAGGAGATACCCCATTTAGGAAAATCCGTCACGGCCGGGGAGGTAGTCCAGGATATTTTTTCCTGTGTCTGGCAGGAAATGACCAAGATCCAAGCAGATGCCAACTGCTGGGATATTACGCTGACTGTTCCCGTATGTTTTTCGATGGTCCAGAAGAACTGTCTCTATCAGGCGGCTTTGCAGGCTGGAGTGCCGGTCAAGCGGATTATTACCGAACCCTTTGCCGCGTTGTTTTCTCAAACCGATTTAGATGATGTTGACGATGAAGAATTGGGCTTAATCTTTGATTTTGGCGGTTCTACGCTGGACATCAGTTTGTTGCAGCTGATTCCCGATGATGATGAAGTGGAAATCAGAGAATTAGCGGCTACCGGCCTCCTATATGGTGGCTTGGACATCGACCAGGCTATTTATGAAGACTTATTGAAAAAAAAATATCCTGACGATATGGAGACGCTGTTGAAAGACGATGAGGGAGGAGCGGCAAAAGCCGAAATCCTGCAGAACATTGCCTATGCTAAAGAAAGCCTGTTTGATCCCGATGGTGGCGAAGAGGAAAGCTCTATTTTTATTTCTGCAAAAGATGGATCGACGCATGAAATGATAATTACTCAGGAGGAAGTAGAGCAACTCTTAAAAGACGCTGATATTGGCCAGCGTATCCGCGATGCCCTGAATATCGTCATGGATGAAGCTGACATGCCGCTTTCATGGATCCGCACTTTTGGCGGGACGTCGTACATCCCTTATTTTCGGCAGTTGCTGAAAGACTATGCGGGTGACGAAGTATTCGATGACGAGGAAGATTTGGATGAAGATATGTATACGGCTGTCGCGGAAGGAGCGGCCCGCTATGGCGCGATTTGTGCAGGTGATGAAACAGAAATCATCGCCAAGAATCGGATTCCTTACGCTATCGGATTTCTGGAACACAAGCGGTTCCAGCCCTGCATCCATCGGAATGTCCTGCCGGGATTCGTTACGGGCTATCGGTCTTGGAAACGGCCTTATTTAGAGACTCTTTCCTATACGGTCCCCGTATATCAGCAATTCCTGACGGCTGAGTCAGAACATCAGGACCCGGTCTATATTGGCAGTCTGCATTTAGATGCTTCTAAATATCCCGGGGCTGGCTCTATCCTGTACAAAATGAAAATCGACGTGCAGGAACAGATTCATGTGACGACGTTTATACAAAAAGAAGGACAGACCGAAGCTGAGCGGGATATTATTCCCATTGAACAGCTGACAGTTCCTATAGGAGGCGAATAGTATGGATGAAAAATATGAAAAGTTACACAGCTATGGCAAATCGCTGACACAAGATTTGCAGGCTGTACAAGACCATTTATATCAGGCTTTATGTCAGTCAGAAGCTGAAAAAGCAGCTGAAGCCAAGCGCTTTGAAGGAGAAATCAGCCGATTGAAGCAGCAGCTTGTTGATTTGCGTACGACTTCAGATTGTGAGATACAGCGATTGAATGGTTTGCTTGAACGAGAAAAGATGGATGTCAAGACACTGACTCAAGAAGTGGATGATCAGATTGCTGTCTTAAAGAATAATGTAGAAAGTGTGGATAAATATCGTGACTTCTTGGCAGAGCAACAGACGAAAATAGAACAGCAAGAAAAGGTGTTGAAAGACAAAAAAGTAAAATTAGATGAAAGAGAAGAAGCGATAAAAAAAGATGAAAAAAAACTCGAAGATGATCAGGATGATTTAAGGAAAAAAATCCGTAAGTTTGAAGAGGCAGATAAATCTAAAAAGGAACTTCGAGAGCAGATTCAGCGGTTAGAAGATGATAAGAAGGAATATGAAGACAAGTTAGAAAAGCGGAATCAGGAATTTAATGATAAGTGCCATGAGAACGACGATTTAAAGACTGAAAAGGAACATTTAGAAGCAGAATATAAAGATATTTTGAAAAAAAAGGATGATGAAATAACAAAATTAAACAACGAACTTGCTACGTATAAGCATCCAGGGAAAACTGAAAATATTGATAAAATTGAGGGAATTGACTATCTTAGACAGGATGATTCGGATAAATAATAACGAATAGGTGATAAATATGAGCGAAGAAATTTATGCAGGCATTGACTTAGGTACGACGAATACGCTGGCCTGTTTTTTACGGAAAGGCAAACTGCGTTTGGCCAAGTTCCCGGGAAGCGGGAAATTGATTCCGTCAGTACTCTATGTCGATGAAAGAAAAAAAGTCTATGTAGGCGATATTGCTAAAAAACGGATGAGCCTGGATCCACAGAACGGGATCCGCTCTTCTAAGACCGATATGGGCAATGCCGCAAAAATCTGGAATTGCCACGGCCTGACTTTTACGCCGACAGAAGTAGCAACAGAAATCTTAAAAGCCGTCCGCCAGGCCGTCATCAAAGCTATGAAGTGCGGTGATGATGCCGTCGTCCGCGCCGTCATCACGGTACCGGCTTATTTCAATTCTAATCAGCGTGATGAAACGAAGAAAGCCGGTCAGGCAGCGGGTATCGAAGTACTGCAAATCATTACGGAACCGATGGCCGCTGCTGTCGCAGCTGGACAAGACCTGGAACTGGATAAGAAAATCCTGGTCGCTGGCCTCGGCGGCGGCACTTTTGACTTGAGTGTATTAGAAGCCGATAATCTGCATCATACCTATCGGGCGCTGGATATCGATGGCGACCGTCACTTGGGTGGCGATGATTTTGACAGGTGTTTGCAGAATCACTTCATCCAGACAATCAAAAAAGACTGCGGCGTAGATTTGTCTTCTGCTGAAGCATCGGGTTTTGAGCTTAACAGTTACTACAGCGTCCTGCATAGTATTCGGGATGCAGCAGAAACGGCTAAGACGGAACTCAGTGAACAGGAAGAAACGGCAGTGATGATTCCTGAACTGTTTCAGTATGGAGAAGAAACGTATAGCTTTGAGGAAACGCTTACACGCAATCAGTTTGACGCCATCTGCCAGCCCTTATACGATAAAATCTTTACGCGGGTCCGCCGTTTCATCAGTCAGTCCCAGAAGTTTACGCCGGATGATATCGCCACGATTGTCTTAGCCGGCGGCAGCTGTTATATCCCTTATATCCAGGCGGAAATGGGGCAGATTTTCCAGCAGCCTATCGACACGCAGATGGATTTAACGACAATCGTTGCGACAGGAGCCTGCTACGTTGCGGAATCCCTGCGCGGCGGGATGGAAACGGAATGTGAACAGACCGTGGTCATCGAAGATATCATTGCCCATTCATTAGGCGTCCAGGCCGATGAAAATGGGAAGGCCGTATTATCTAAAATCTTAGAAAAAGGCGATGTCTATCCTTGTGAAAAGACCCGCCATTACACGACGACGCGGGATTTCCAGACCGTCATCCCTATCGATATCTATGAAGCCGGGTCGGATTGTGAAGATAAAAAAGACATTGATAACCATGATTTTTATGGCAGTATGGAATTGACAGATATTCCGGCTGAACGGGCGGGAAAAGTCGACATCAACGTCACCTTTTCTTATGACCAGAGCGGCTGCCTGACGGTAACGGCCAAGGATGAAGAAAGCGGGATTTCCAAACAGCTTACAATCCGCAAAGGGGAAAAACAAAAGACGTCCCGGACAACGGCTGTATCTGCGGATATGGTGGTCTTGCTGGATACTTCCGGGAGCATGAGTCGTATTATTTCTCAAGGACCGATGTATGGAACGACCAGTATGAAGGCGGCTGTAGATGCTTATCTGACTTTAATCAGAGAACTCGTCGATTTGCGGCAGAATCGGATGATACCCGCGTTGAGGTTCCCCTCACTCATTCGTTAAGTAATTTGGCAAATGTTGCTAAAGATATTGATTCTCGTTCGGCTGGCACTCAGATACATCCAGCTTTAACAGCGGCAAGAGATTTATTTACAGCTGATGATTCCCGGAAATTCATACTCGTCATTACAGACGGTTACTTTTTAGACGATTCAACACAAGCACGTAGTTTGGCTACACAGCTGAAAAATCAGGGCATTACGATTATCTGCGTAGGTGCTGGTGACTCTGTGGATCGCGCGATGCTGAACCGATATGCCAGCCCGGACTTTGTTTACACCATAGAGTCTATGGGT
>OBLI01003786.1_pt1 | contig 11303 bp, 8 predicted proteins | sample 1519701 | NCBI WGS metagenome assembly OBLI01 (sample SAMEA3663005, study PRJEB22513) | pig gut metagenome | biome: pig gut; feature: pig-associated habitat; material: faeces | place: France | collected 2012 | reverse complement strand
AAAGGCTCATCGGTAAGTAACATATTCAGAAGTCAAGTTCAAAGATAGAAGATATGGCAGAAATGACAACATACGGAAGGGTATCAAGGGTTGAGAACTTTGTCTATCGCCTTGTCAAAGGTGCTGGATTGTCCTCAAACGTCTTTGTTTCCACACTACCCGTTACCATAAAGTCCGAATGGTCTGATATGGTTCTGATAGATGTCGGCAAGGGTGACAACCTTAATGCCTACCGAAGGTTTTCAGTCAACGTCTATCTTTATGCCAAAGGCAAGGGCGACCTCCAAACAAAGAATGTCAATGTGATTGACGCAATGGAGGAAAAGTTGCTCCAAGCCGTTTCAGACAGCAAGGATAACAACTACACCCCGACTGTTAATTGGTCTGACTCTGATTATGACTCTACCCGAAACCTACACTTCAATGTCGTAAATCTGACCGTAAAAGTACATGATTAATAACTTAAAAGATTAGAAAGGATAACATTATGGCAAAGACTGTAACAAACACTGGAACTAAGGCTTATCTTGTTTCAAAGCCTAAGTACGTTGTCGCAACCATTGGCGATAAGAACTATATCTTCGACCATGTGTTGAAAGATAGCACCAAGTTCTCGCAGGACGACAACACAACCAACACTATTGATAACGAGGTCAGTGATACTCCTATCAAGACCAACGTAACTTTGGGTTCTTATCAGTTTGAGGCTACTATCGAGGATATTCAAGAGGATTTGCTCGTTGACCTCTGTGGCTTTACTAAGGCTACAAACACAGGTGTTGTTTATGCCCCGGCTTCTTATGTCGAGAAGACTGCACAGATTGCCGTTGTACTCGATTCTGGTAAGAATGATAACAAACTTGTTGCTTACGTTGCTCCATCGGTTCAACTTAACTCCAAACTCATCCTCGAGTCGCTCTCTACCTCTATGGCGGGATTTACTCTTGCTGGTACTGCCAAGACAGGTGAGGTGACTGTTACTAAGGACGTCAGCAAGACGGACAAAATTAGTACACCATTGTACATTGACTACGACTACAAGCTTCCTACAGCAGGTTAAACATTGCTATTCAGGATAACGTCAGAGAGGCGGCGGTAATAAAATGCCGCTTGCCTCTTTTTTATTTTCCACAAAACGAGTAAAAAATAAGATGAAAACTGTTGAATATCTACTTGGGCATATAGACGAACTTCTGATGAAGAAGCCGTTTCTTCGTGGCGGTGAGTCCTCTACTCCTGATGGTGGCGAGGAAGGTGTCGGCTATGTTCCAACCAACTGCAAGTTAAGGGCGACAACCCCAAGAACACGCAAGGCAGTGGTGTCGCAAGAAAGATTCCAAAAGGAGTTTGACCCGATGACCCACGACGTAATCTTTGACGAAAATATCCCTTCCATCTGTGTGAAGATTGCGGAAGGAACATATCAAGATATAAAATTCGTATCACTTGGACTCCCTATCCAAAGACGTATCACCGAAAAGCAGACCCTTTGCCTTTGCGGTAACAAGACAACGTTTACTATGCGTGGTGCTACACCAAGCCAAACCGACAAGGACAACTTCGATATGATAAAGGAGTATTGGGAGGACAGAAATATGGACGGATGGCGCACCAAGGCGATATTCACACAGAAAAGCCAAGGTGATGTCGGTCTTTTGTTCTACCACAACCGAAAAGGCGAAATCAAGTGCCGCTTGCTTTGCTATGAGGACGGATATACCATCATATCCCACAATGACGATAACGGCGAAAGACTGTTGGAGTGCGTTTATTATCGCGACGAGAACAACGAGGAATGTATCGACTGCTACGATGATACCTATGCCTATCAACTGCGGCAAGGTGAAAACGGATGGGAGATAACAAAGGCAAGACACGGCTTTTCAGAGAACCCACTCGTAACAAAACGTGGTGATGTAGCTTGGAATAGCGTTCAGTCGATGATTGATGTCTTTGAAACCATCTACAACGTCTTTATGGTTATACAGAAACGTCACGGATGGGGTATTCTTTATATCCGTGGTGCTTTCAAGGACACCGCAAAGAAACTTGCAGGCTCAGTCGTTCTTAATGACAAGTCAATGGACGGAAGCGGCAAGGCAGAGTTCTTGACACCGCCATCGCCACAAGGTATGCTCGAAACGATGCAGTCGCTTTGGGAGCAGATACAGATTGGCTCGTCCACAACATTCCTTTTGCCGAAAGATGTCAAGTCAAGTGGAGATATTTCCGCTTTGGCTATTATGCTCACGCAGTCACTTGATATTGAGGGCGCAGAACAAGGCATTATAGAGTGGCAGAACTTCATAAGCAAGATGCAGCGATTGTTCGTTGAAGGACTTGCCATTGAACTTGTAAACAAGGGCATTAACGAAACTGCCATAACCGACTTCAAGAAACTTCGTATCAGTGCCAAACTGAAAGTGTGGCGACCATTCAACGAGGCAGAGTATAATCAGATGTTGGCAACCTTGAAGGGCGCAGGACTTATCTCCGCAAAGACAGGTATTGAAAAGAATACCGTATCAGCACCCGATGAGTTGGCTCGTGTTGAAAAGGAACTTGAAGAGGCCCGCAAGCAGGAAGAAGAAAAGTTGAAATTGCAGCAGCAACAATCGCAGCAACAACAAAACGCAACAACGGGAGGAAACGGCAATGAGTAGTGACGAAAATAAAAACACCAACACGCCACAGACGAAAATTTCCGATGCGGCTATGGCACGTCTTGCCCAACTGATGAATGATAGTCCGTCCATCATCAAGTTACACGGCACAGAATGGGCGATTACAAGCCTTAAAGCAGGCACACAATGGCTGATAGCGGAAGAGGCTTGTAAAGTCGTTCAGAACGAAAATGCGACTATGGGTGACATTATCAAACAATTCGCCGTGAATATGCCTGCCGTATGCCGTGTGCTGACTTTGGCATTGCTGAATGACAAGCAGAAGATATACGGTGACGAGTACAAGCAGGTGTATGACTTGCTGATGTGGGGCGATTACTCTCAGAAGGATTGGGCGGTGTTCTTCTCTGAGATAATACAACTTATGGACGTGGATTTTTTTTTCGCGAGTACCAATGCAGTAAAGACATTACGCCAGCGCACCTTAGACCGAAAGATAACGATGGAGGAACAAAAATAGTTCCGTCACGCACCGAGTATGGTCGAATGGTGGATTTCCTGCGAGAAAACGCTTGGTGTTCGCCAGAGCAATACAAATGGGGATTCAGTATGGCGCAGATTCAGTTGATGTCTTATGACTTTACGCATATTGAATACTTGGATAAGGATAAGGTTAAGGAGGAACAGAACACTATCCGCATAGAGAGTGCCGATGACCTTCTGAATATGAATGATTTTGGTTTACCGATAATAAAGAAAGGATAACACGATATGGCAATAGACAATACTTCGATAGGTAGTGTACTGACAATACCTGACGGACTTATCAACAATCTTGAGAAGGTTGATGATAGGATAAAGAAGATACAGGAGTCTGCAAGGGCGACAGGTGCAACGTTCAATACGCAGTTTGCTGGTATGACTTCAAACACTAACTTTCTTATCAACAACCTTGATAAGATAATAGGTCAGTTGAACACCATAGGTACTGCCGCACAGACCGCCTCGCAAGCAACGCAAGGAATGGGTCAAGGCATGGGGTCTGCTACACAAGGAATGAGCGGATTTGGCACGTCCATAACCAATGTTACCCAACTGATAAACCAAATGATAGGTCAGTTGCAATCTTCGGGTCAGATAGGTACGGGTCAGATTATGGCGGTAAAACTCGCTTGGGACAAGTTGCAAGAGGCAATGCAGTACAAGAACACGGGCAACATTGCTATGATTACCGATGAAATAAAGGGTATTGACAAGCAACTGAAAGACACCGAAAACTTGCTCACCAAGACAGAGCAAGATGCGCTTGTTGAAAGAAAAAGACTGCTTCAAGAGGAACTGAAAGAGGCACAACGCACCCAAAAGGAACGTGAGGTAAATCTTCAACAGACTCTTGACAGAATGGCTGCGGCACAAGAGCGATACAACAAGAGGGTGGAGCAGTCGAACAAGAAAGCGGAATACGATAAGAATACAACATACGATGGTGCTATTGAGTTTTCAAAGGGTGCGACTACAATCAACCAACGATTGAAGGCTATTCAGTATCTCCGTGAGGCAAGGGCAAATCTTTCTACTACCGAGGCAGATTATGCTGCAAAACTTGAAAAGGTCAATGCGGCAATTAAGCTGATGGATAAACTTAATCGTGATGCAGTGGCAAGTTCAAAGAATTTGGGTACGGCATACGAAAGCCTAACCAAGACACACCATAACCTATTAGATACCGCAGGGCAGTTGCAAAGGGCATTTGCCTTGATGTTCTCCGTGTCACAAATAAGGGGATATATCAGCCAAATAGCAAAGGTTCGTGGCGAGTTTGAATTGCAGCAAAGGTCACTTGAAGCCATATTACAGAACAAGACTCAAGCTGATGCAATATTCAACAAGACGGTAGCATTAGCCGTTCAGTCACCATTTCAGATTAAGGACTTGATAAGTTATACCAAGCAGTTGGCGGCTTATCGTATCGAGTCAGATAAACTTTATGATACTACCAAAAGACTCGCAGACGTGTCAGCAGGTCTTGGTGTGGATATGCAACGACTTATCCTTGCTTATGGGCAGGTTAAGGCGGCGGCATACTTGCGTGGTACTGAGGTAAGGCAGTTCACTGAGGCAGGTATTAACCTTTATGGCGAATTGCAGGCATACTTCAAGGAGGTCAAAGGCGAGGCATATACCACGGCTCAAATAGTGGATATGATTTCTAAGCGAATGGTTACGTTTGAGGACGTGGAAGCCATATTCAGACGTATCACAGACCAAGGCGGCATCTTCTACAATATGCAGGCTATTCAAGCTGAAACACTGCAAGGTAAGATAGCCAACCTTAAAGACTCCATTGACGTGATGCTGAATGATATTGGCAAGGCTAATGAGGGTACTTTCAAGGGTGCTATTGACGTGGCAAACAAAGTCATTAGAAATTGGCAAACACTTGCTGATGTAGGCAAGGCTCTTATTGTTGTCTTGGGTGCGCTTAAACTTAACTCAATGATGGTGGGTAAAACTATGTCGGCACAATTCCTTGAACTCGCTCAGTTTGAGAAGGTCAGCAAGGCAACCAATGGACTAAAACTGCTTGGCATTGCGTGGAAGAACGTAGGCATAGCAGCAAAGGCAGCAGGTGTGATGATGAAAGAGGCATTAATGGCAAATGCTTGGTTGCTTGCCATCGGTGCGGTGGTAGATGTGCTTTATCAGTTGTACGAAAGAAACGAGCAATACAAGCAGTCGCTTTCAAAGACTAATTCTGAGTATGCCGCAGCGGCAACACAGGTAAGGAAACTCGCTGATGAGTATCGTGCATTATCTGCAACAAGTAAAGAAACGGCTGATGGCGAAATAGCAAATGCAAGCGAGAGAAGAGCCGCACTTGAAGAACTTGTTGCCACAATGCAAAAGGCAAATATGACTATCGGATTTAATGTAAATACCGTTAGTGATGCCGACTTGGATAAATACTTTGAGAGTTCGCTGAAACGATACGAGGCTTTCTTGAAGAACAAGCAATTACTTGAATATCGCTACAACAAGGATGTTAAGGACACTTGGTTTGCTGATGACATTCAAGAAGATGCGAAAGACTACGAGAACGCATATAATGAGGTGGCTATCTCCTTGAATAAGGTTGAGGATGCAGTTGCCCGTGTCGGTGTTCAGTACAAAAATCTTTCTGTATATGGGCAAGAGGCTTACGACCAATTAACTGCGGAACGTCCCAAAGGGATGGATGATGTAGAATACTTGGAAAAGCAACTGAAACTCCTTCAACAAATACGCAAGGAGCAATACAACCCCGGACTTAAATATAGTCAGCAGACCGATTTGTATCAGTATCTTAGTGTCCTAACCCAACTTAGGGAAAAACTTAGAGATGCAAAGTCGGCAAAAGATGAATTGCTCCGAATTGAGAATATCGGTGGCAAGCAGATGTGGGTAGGTGAACTTGCAGGCGATTTGAAGATACTGCAAGCACAATACAAGAAAGCCGTACAAGATGGCATCAATGAGGGAATGACAAAGGCACAAGCACAAAAACGTGCCGCATTTGACATTAAGACACAGATAGACGAGATGGCAGTGTATCGTCAATGGGGCGATATGCACAAAAATCTTCTCTATATGGCAGGCAGTTGGAAATATCCGATTGTTTTTGACGAGAAAAAGGCTAAGGGGCAGATTGATAGTATCAAGAAGCAAATGGATGCTGCGTTTGCTAATAATACCTATACGGTAACTATCAAGTGGAATAAGCAGGAATTGAGCGACGACCAAGCGTGGAAGGAGTTTGACAAGAACGCACAACAGAGTCTTGACAAATTAAAGACCTTGGTCGATAAAAGAAATAAGCTGAAAAACGGCACAATAAAACTTGATGGCTATGACCCGATAGCGGAGAACGCAAAGATAAATGATACATATAACGACATAATCCATCTTGGCGAGGGCTACAAGGCTTTGGCAGACCAAATAATGGGTTATAACAAGAAAACTACAAATTCCACAAATACCAATAAGATACAGAGGGATATTCTTTCTGAGCAAATATCGCTCTTGAAGGAAATGCAGTCAAGATACGACTCGTTGCGTGAGGTTATGGGTGACGATAAGGCACAAAGTTCTGTCTTGTCGTACTATAAAGAGTCGCTGAAATATGTCAAGATGCCATCGGGTATAGTGAATACCTTTGTGCCGACAAAGCAAGGTGTTATTGATGCCTTGAACAAACTCATACCTACCATAAAGGACTTCAAGAAACGTATGGAGGCAAAGAACCTTGTCGCTCAGTTTAAGATAGAGATTCAAAAAGAAGAACTGCAAAAGGAGATTGATGCCGCCAAGCAACAGATTGACGATGCCTTCAGCGGCTTGAATGTCTATACCGACTTAAAGAAATTGGGATTGGGCGAGTCTGATATTGCCAAGATGTTCGGCGATTTGCCAAAGACATTCGACGATGTTCAGAAGAAGATTGCCGAGGTGTATAATGGCAAAGAGGGCGAAGATTGGGCAAAGCAAAGGCAGGAAACCGAAAAGAAACTGCAAGAGCAGGTAGTTAAGTATAACCTTGATACATTCAAGGAACTCACGAAGGCATACAAGACGAACCTTTCGGAGCAACTGCAATTAGATGCTTGGTATTACGAAGAGAGAAAGAAGATAATGGAGCAGATTACTGACCCCGAAATGCGCAGCGAGTATTTATCTAATCTCGATAAGAAATACGAACAAAAGTCGAGCGAGAATACCTGGAAGGCTTTTAAGGGCAGTGATACTTATTTGAATATGTTTGATAACTTAGAGAATGTATCTACTAAGGCTATTGAACGTATGAAGATAAAACTTGAAGGTTTGAAAGAGCAACTGAAAGACCTTGACCCAACACAACTTAAAGAGGTAATGACTTTCTTCAATAAGATGGACGAGTCGCTTGCAGAGCGCAAGCCGTTAAAATCGTTCATCGACTCAATGAAGAAGATAAGCGAATTGAGGAAACAAGGCATTACCGAGGACTCGCTTAATGTGACGATAGCCGATAGAGAGGTTGAAAATGCTATGCTTGAAAAGCAGATAAGCAACATCAACAAGATAATTCTCCTTAAAAACGACTCCTCGAAAATCACAGAAAAGGAGAAAGAATTTATTGAGGATAATAACGATTTATGGAGCAAGTCCGTTGACGAGCTAAAAGTCCTTATGAAAACAAAGCAACAAGCCGTAAGCTCCAATAAGGATGAAATAAGCAACGCAACCGCCAACTTGCAATATTACAAGAGTGCAAGGCAGAGCTTGCAATACCTGCAAACGGAGTGGGGTATGTTGAGAGGAATGGCTCAATCTGCAATGAGCAGTATCAACACCTTGTTACAATCAATGGGAGTTGAAACCGACTCTGTAGAAATGAACTTTGCAAATATGGTTGGCTCACTTGCCGATTTAGCGGTTCAAGCAGTTATGTTTGGGTTGCAGTTGCAATTATGCGCTGCTGCCGCAACTGCTATGGGTGTCGCTATTAATTCTGCACTCGGTCCTATCGGTTGGGCTGTGATGGCACTCCAAGGCATAGTAACCGTTCTTTCTACAATTTTCGGCAATAAAGACAAGAAACTCCAAAAGCAGATAGAAGAACAAGAACGTGCTATCAAACGTCTGCAATGGGCATACGAGGACTTGAAGGAGTCAATGGATAACGCAATGTCCGCTGCCGATTTGCTCATCAACAAGGACGATATGATAGACAACTTGAACGCAACCAATGCCTCGCTACGTTCTATGATTTCGATGGAACAAAGCAAGAAGCACACTGATAGAGGGAAGATAGACGAGTGGCAAAGGCAGATTCAAGAAAATAACAAGGCTATCAAGGAATTGGAGCAAACCGTAACCGAGCAAATGGGTGGCTTTGGTTCTGACAGCAATTTCAAGTCTGCCGCACAAGAATTTGCCGATGCTTGGGTAGATGCGTTCAATGAAGGTTCTGATGCGCTTGAAGCACTTGAAGGAAAGTTCGACGACTACTTCAATAACTTGCTGAAAAAGCAGTTGATGATGCGTGCCGCCGATACTTACATCAAACCTATACTCGCCGCTTTTGATGCAGCAGTGGCAGAAGGCAGCGCAGGCGGTAATAACGGACTTGATGTTACCGAAGAGGAATTGAACAGAATAAAGGAACTGAAAGATACAAACCTTGCCTTGTTTGACGAGTATGCAAAGGGACTGATGGAGATACTTGGTGTATCGCCTACCACGTCTGCCTCGTTGTCTGACTTGCAGCAAGGAATACAAAGCCTATCCGAAAGCACTGGGCAGGCACTTGAGAGTTTGCTTAATTCGATTCGTTTCTTTGTGGCGCAACAATCGACTGATGTAGCCGCTATAAGGCAATTACTTGCCGCTGGTAGCAGTTTGAACACCACGACTGACACCAACACACCTATGCTTAAAGAACTGCAAGCACAGACGAATTATCTTAGCAAGATGTATAGTTTGTGGAGTTCGGTAATAAAGAGTGGAGGACACCCGAAAGCAGGTGCAGGTATTAAGGTATTCCAAGATTAGTATAGTTCGCTTACGAGCAAAAAAAATAGGGCGGTCACGTTATCACAACGTAGCCGCCCTTAATCACTTAAATTATTTGATATGTAAATTAATTCTGCTTTGCTTGTCTGTTCTTGATGGCTTCTGCAATCAGTTCAGACGGATATGTATTGACCTTGCCGAAACGTCGGTCGGCAATAGGCTCTAATGGGATATTTCTTTTCTTGCACATTCTTGAACACATACCGCCGATGATAGATGCTTCCGTGAGTGTCATTGGTATGTTGTGTGCTGAGCAATAACCGATAACGGTGTATCTGTCGATTTCGTTATTAAGTTTTTGCTCAATCATATTGGTTTGAAACTGCATACCATAAACCTTATCGTATAGCGAGCTTATTGCGCCCTGCATATTCTTTTGGTTGTGTTCAAGTATCGCCAACTGCCTTTCGTGTGCCACGAGTAACTGCACGCTTTGCAGTAATGATTCTGCGGCTGATAGTTGTTTTGTCTGTTGGCTTTTCAGTTCTGCCTCCATTTCGTTGAAGGCATTGATATAATCAACCTTAAACTTTAATGCCTTTTCTCCACTAAAACCCATAGCAAGCAAGGTGAAGCCATCACGGTTCATAAAAAACATTGGTTGCTCCTTGCCTTGTTCGTTTACATAGGTCGTTTCATCGAACATTTGTGCGACTGCTACATTTGTAGCACTCATAAGTTTGCGAATTGACTTTAGCACATTTCTATGCTCTTTCTCAAATGTTTCAGCCACTAAAAGGCTGGTTGTAATCACTTGGTCGTTCTGACCTCTAAAAACTAAATCTTTCATTGTTGTAACCAATTAAAACAATTAAACATTAAATTAAAGAACTCTCAAACGCAAAGGCGGCTGCCAAATTGCGCTGGTTACAACATAGTAGAGCTTCGCAGCCTTGAAATGTTACGCAAATGGCAGTCGCTTATATCGTAAACGTATGGACATAAAAAAATGCCCATCGTAAATGAGCAGCGTACCTTGCTGCGATTTTCTACTATATGTAACCGCTGCAAAGGTACGCATTATTTTTCATTCCACCAAATTTATGGCGAAAATTTAACTCGATTTAATTTTTGCCATTTCGGGCAAAAACTACTCAGTACGTTTCAACACAAACGTTCCATTCTCTTCGTTGGATATTGTAAGAGTGTTGTTGCTTAAGTGCGAACTATATTCCGTAATAGATGAGGTTTCACTATCACGCAGGGTTAATTTCTCGCCAGTGAAAGTGTATGTAAACTCCCGCTTTTGTTCTTTAATAATCCTGCCGTTCAATGTCAGATACAACCTCCAATACCCCGTGCGGTCGTGATTGAACTTGAACTCGTAAACCAAATCGGACGAAACAATTTCGCCCTCACTCTTTGACACATACTGCCACAGACCTTTAATTCTTTCGTACTGGTCGATTTCAACTCTTTCCGACTCGTCATCGCTACTACTGCAAGATGTAAACACTACGCTCGTACTTGCCATTATCACGACAAGGAGCAAAAACATAATAACCTTTTTCATAATGCTTTATTTTTAATTGTTCTTATAAGTTATACCTCTTTTATTATATAACGCAGCCACGGCGTTTATATTGTGCCGTAGCCGCATTATTTTTTTATTCAATCATATCAGCATCGCAAACAATGGCAGTGCCGACAATGTAATCAGTCGTGAAATGGTCACGGCGCAGGATATTAGTAGCAGGAATGTTGACCGCCTTGTCCTTTGATTTTCCGTCCTCGTCCACTATAATCATACGTCCGTCATTCAGTCGGATAGGTTCAACATATCCACCGATAATCTCCTGCATTTCCGTCAGTGCAAAAGTCTTGCCGTTCTTCGGTGTGTAGTCCTCTGCCTCCTTGTCGGTATAGATAATCTTTGCCGACTTGGTTTCAGTGGGTTGCTCGTCCGTCTGTGGCTCTTGTGGCTGCTCATCGTCCTTGATTTCCTCAGCATCGGCATCTTCCACTTGTGACTCTTGTGTCGTTTCGTTACTGCCACGCTTTTTCAGTTTGACAGGCTCGGAAATATCATCGCAGATAGCAACCCTTAGTCCTACTCGTATCAGCTTTGGCAGATAGGTGTCTAATGCGTGA
>OBLI01003785.1_pt1 | contig 11304 bp, 9 predicted proteins | sample 1519701 | NCBI WGS metagenome assembly OBLI01 (sample SAMEA3663005, study PRJEB22513) | pig gut metagenome | biome: pig gut; feature: pig-associated habitat; material: faeces | place: France | collected 2012 | reverse complement strand
GGCTTATCCTATTGTATGCGATGCTTTTGTGCCGATAATCATATCGCCACGGAGACACATTCCTGTTATTTACCTGAATAGCAGCCAAGTTCGGGAATAAAAATTGGCCAAATGGGTGAATAATTTTTGGCCAAATGGGTGAACGAGAAAGATTTTTCGTATCTTTGTTGTAGCTATAAAGAGGACTCCATATGGAAAAAGTATATAAGAATAGGATAGCAGATGGTCTGCTACAGCGCAAGTTAGCCGGGAAAGGTGCTGTGCTCATAGAAGGAGCAAAGTGGTGCGGGAAGACAACCACAGCAGAACAGATTGCCAAGAGCATACTCTATATGTCGGAGACAGGGATGGTAGAGCAGAATATTAGGTTGGCATCGTTGAACCCGAGATTGCTGTTGAGAGGGGAGAATCCGCGTCTTATTGATGAGTGGCAAATCGCTCCCCAATTGTGGGATAGTGTGCGCTTTGAATCAGATCATGGACCATTAGGTCAGTTTATTTTGACCGGATCTTCTGTTCCGGCAGATATGAGCAAAGTAATACATTCCGGGACCGGACGTATAGGATGGATTAAGATGCGTCCTATGAGCCTCTGGGAGTCGCACGAATCGACTGGTGAGGTATCTCTTGCCGAGTTGTTTACAGCACCTGATCAAGTTGGTGGCATAAACAAGATGGATATCGAACAGGTAGCATTCTTGACTTGTCGTGGTGGATGGCCTCTTGCCGTTGACATGGATCGAGAGATTGCTCTGGATCAGGCATTTGACTATATTGAGGCTGTGGAGAAGCGAGATATTTCGAAGGTTGATGGCGTGGAGCGTGATCCAGTACGTGTTCATCGTCTACTACGCTCTCTGGCAAGAAATCAAGGGAGCCAGGCTTCATTCGGAACGATTCGAGCTGACCTAGAAGCTAATGAGTCTGATTCGTTGTCTGAAGATACAATATCCTCATACATCAAAGCATTGAAGGAGATATTTGTGGTTGAAGATAGTGAGGCTTGGAATCCAAATCTTAGGAGCAAGACTGCGATTAGGACGAGTGATACGCGGTATTTCACCGATCCATCAATAGCTACCGCAGCTCTTGGTATTGGACCTCAAGATCTTGTAAATGATTTGAATACTTTTGGCCTGGTTTTCGAGACGCTGGCTGTACGTGATTTGAGAGTATATGCGGAAGCGTTGAACGGGAAAGTGTATCATTTCCGAGATAAAAACGGCTTGGAGTGCGATGCGGTTATTCACTTGAGGGATGGTCGGTACGGTTTAGTAGAGATAAAACTGGGTGGTGATGAACTAGTTAATGAGGGTTCGGAATCGCTCCTAAGGCTGGCCGGGAAAATTGACACAGAAAGAATGAAAGCCCCATCATTTATGATGGTGCTGGTTGGCGTGGGGACTTATGCCTATAGACGTGAGGATGGAGTCAATGTGGTACCTATAGGATGTCTAAAAGACTAATGTCAAAAGCGTAAACTCAACTTGGCTATATAATACACAGTATAGTTGCGTGAAAATAACACCGTTTGACTAAGCATAAATATTAATATGAATAATCTCGTTATTGTTCTTATTATATCCAGTATCGTTTTGGCCGGTTTTATTGGCTGGCTATTAAATCTACGCAAAATCCGTGGTGAAGAGCGTGCCATCAATGATTTTTGTAACCATTCGTTGAAGCTACTCAAAGAATCAAAGAAGAATAAATACTCACAAGAGACTTTGACGTACATTGTCTCAAACTATAACTACATCTCAAAAATAATCCCTGAGCATTATCCTCATATGCCAGTATATAGTTTAGGGCTTGCAATACGCGATGGTAAGGCATATGAGATTGAATCAAATGTTAATCAGATTCAGATTGATACCGTGTCTTCAATCGCGGAACATGAACGTCAATTCAAAAAGCAATGTAAAGGGTGGTGGAATATTTTTGACCATTTCTTTAGGGGAGTAGGATTACTATTAAGAATAGTTTTTGGCTATCCAATTCAGATGATAAAACCAGATTTTAGTTTTCATTCTAAAGGCTGGAATACATTTAGTGCGATTGTTGGCTTGATAGGTAGTGTAGCATCTATTATATCACTTATCATTAAATGATTCTATTGAATGATTTTGCACATATGATTGCGGCCTGCTTTCATCTCATCAGAAAGCCTATATACAACCTCCCGGATATGTTTCCGGTGGCTTAGTTTATCCTGCTCCGGAATAATCCTGGCGATTCGATCGTGGCTATTAATGTGATAACAGCAACGAGAACACCAATAATTGCTATGTATTCTGAAGGTCCCATACAATTATCCGTGAATATGGATGATCACTTTGTCGGTATGCTTCTCATTGGAATCATCTTCCCAAGTGACCTGTATCAGGGCTTTCTCTGGCATCTCAGTATAGACAAGAAGTTCAAGCTGAGCACTGTCGCCTGAATCTATCGTTTCTATAGGTAATGATGAGGTCAGATCTCTGAATAGGAAACTATCCTTATCCAAATCTTTGATACTGACATTATAAGCATCCGAAGGCCCTCGATTATCCACGATGAGATACAGGGTGTCCTTGTCTCTCCAATATGTGTCAATCGACAAATGTGCATACAGTTTGTCTTGTTCTGCCTCTTTGTACTCAGCAATCTTGTAGTCATTGAGAATCTTCTCCTGTTTCTTAATCTTTAACTCAAAGAACAAAAAGGAGAAAATAGAAAACAAAAGTGTGGCGATTGCAATAATAGTCGTTACCATAGTTGACCGGATTTATTATCGATCAAATATAAAACGGGACCCGGCATCCATTACGAGGCGCTTGGTGCGGTACTCGCCGTATTGACGGATTTCGTTGTCTTTGAGGACGCGGAAAGTCTCGTTGACACAACCAGGACCGCAGACATCTTCCGGGTCAAGGATGTAGCGCATATCCTCGGTATTGAGCCCATAGAGGTGGTCGATGATAGCATCAGGTTCAAATTGCATCTAGTTGATAGACCTTTCTATCCCGCGGCCATTGTCAAAGACGTTGAATTCATGTTGATAACGCCCAAGAACTATTGACGGATGAATTCCGTGCTCTTCTGCGAAAGCTCGGATTCTCGGTCCCATGGCATACGGACTTACCCCTAAACAGGAAGCTTTAAACAGTTGCCACTCAACAGAAGAGATAAGGCTATTTCTTGCAAAAGTATCAGCTTCTTTCTCTTCAAGGGAGTCCTTCTCTCCATCGATAGATATACAGGTCTTCTCTTGATTACCACGATGCAAATGCTTATATACGTGGCATATCTCATGAAGCAGAGTGAACGCAAGTATATCAAGTTTCTGGCCACGAAGTGTCAATGTGATTGTGGGCCATTCTCCTCTCCAAAAAGAAAAGCCGTCTACGTGAATGCCTTGCTGGTTGGAAAGAATAACCAACTTGATACCGAATCTTGAAAGGAGATTCTGCAACTTATTCAAGGTATCATGATTCTCGCAGATAATATCTTTAACGGCAGTGAGAAGTAAATTCAAGCTGTTTGGATCAAAAGAACCAGTAGGACTGGTAGACTGATCGCTAGTGAAATATGCAATGTATTTCCAAGTAAACAAGTTTACTGGGTCTGAAACTTTTGATGACTTGCGGAAAAACGCCGGATTAACGTCTGCTAAAAAAGCAGTCCTAAGATCCTGTAGATCGTCTGCGCCGAAAAACGAGAAAACACGATCTATTTTCTCTCGTGTGTTTTTCCCTAATCCGCCGGGAATGACTTTATCCAGAATCCGCACATTGCAGTAGTTCTGGAGTGATTTCCATGTCTCGATGTCTTCTTGTTTACGTAGGAATTCTTCTTTAGTCTTAGCGACTTCAATGTCTCTCGCAGCCTGAATCGCTAACCATGAGGCAGCGTCACGTCCCAAACTAGCCTCAAAAAGAATAGCAATATCGGGGGTGACGCTACGCTTCCCATTGATGATATCGCTGAGAACAGATGCGGGCATGCCGATTGTTGATGCAAATTCTTTATTGGAAAGGCCCTTCTCATCCAAGACTTCTTTAAGAACCACACCCGGATGGATGGTTGTATAGGATGTCTTTGTTCTCATGATTCTCTTCTCCGTTTGTGGCTGCAAAGGTAGTATAATTACTTTGAAATTCCAAACTAATTAACAGAAATAGATAATATTTTCTCTCGTTCATTTTCAATATAGTATTGTTGAAAACTTTTTATAACAGCATAGAAACAATGTTTTGTCGTTTGAAAGATAACCATTATCTTTGCAAAAATAGGATTATGGTATATGCAAATAAATAGCAATATTATGATATGGTTGTGACTCGGCTGGGCATGAAAGAGGCGCAAGTAGGAACCTGCGCCATAAAACAAATTGAGGTTTGGTCGCCTTTAATGAATTTGTTTTTCTTTCGCAAATATACTTTGCACCCGGCAAATCTCCAAATTTTATGGTTCCTCCTCGATTCCGCCTAGGTCAGTGGCGGAAACATGCGTTTAATTTAATAAATGGAGGATACGCCATGAAATCCCACAGAAATCCGGCTCCTGGATATCGGTTCATTTTCCGAAGATGGATCACCGACAAAAACGGAAATAGGATCTATCCGAAAAACGGGAGAGTCTTTTGCCTGGAGGTGCCGATCAGTAGTGAGAGATAATCACTTTTCTTGAGCCGCGTTCAACAGTCAAACGAGTGTATAATGAGTGCGTGGAATAGCACTCACAAGACCCCCGCTAAAGGACGGGAAAACTTCTAATATGGCAAAGAAAGTCACATCTGCCAAAGTGGCTAGCAAGGCTTCGAAGGCGCTTCAAGATGGAAGGTCCAGTGCCAGGACCAAAAGCATCGCTGGAAGTGCCCTCTCACAGAGAGAGAAGTCTTCATCTAAGAAGAAATAATGTATCGGATGTGCCCTGGGAATATTTAACCCCAGGGCATTACTTTACGCATAATAACCAAGAGATGACTAAGTACCGAACGGCCATTGTATAACACACTGGATTTGGTGAAAATTGATGCTGGTTTCTTCCGCGATACCTATACGGATACATACTATCAACACAACGAATTCTGGAACAATCCCCGTTAGTTCCGCATGGGTCCGACCTTTCTGTTCTGTTTGGCAAGACATCATTCAACTTCAAACAAGCTTAGAAGACAAAAGCGAGTGAGTAAAATAGTGGAAATCCTACCAAAAACAACCCCAAATAGCCATCACTACCCATCATTAGATTATTTGGTTTTTAACTGATTATCAAAAAGATATTGCGGTTTTGTGATGGATGTATACTGTTTATATGTAGATTTTATTTTCCCACGCAGGAATTTTAACGCATTGATTATCAATGACTTATATTATGCGCGCTAAAAACTTGAAGATTCTTTGTAACTGTCTGATAATCAGTTATTAAGAATATGGCACATAACCCCGGAGATTGGCAAAATGGGTACATTTTCGCCTCTTTTCGGCCTTTTCTGCCATCACCTCCATAGTGGAGATTCTTCATCTATCGCCTTACAACAAGTTAACTGAAATACCCTGAAAAGGATGCCTTGATTCCCATCAATCTGACAGCTAACGTTTGGACAAATATAGTCAATTTATCGGATAGTATTGCTTGGTATTGTATGGTTTTCGTCAATATTTCGTGAAATGGAAAATTGATTATTTTGTTCTGTTGTTGCGTAAATACTAGTTTTTTATGGGATCTATATACCTGTTGTCCAATATAAGTCATAAAGAAAGCCGTAGGTGAAAATCTACGGCGGGGGCGTCAGCTGAACTGTGTCAAGGCTGTTAGATAAATTCGAATTCAATTATTCAAACGCCACAAACATATCCTCAAAGTTGAAGATAACTTTGCTGAACTGCTTCAACAGGCCCATACCGAGGCGTCCGTCGCGAGATGAAGATACAGTACCGTTGGCAGGGACTGTTGCCGGGAGGTCTTTGAACTCTGCTGAGGCTGTTCCGATTGTCAGTTTGTATTCAGGAATCTTTACAATCTCTAGTTGCACTGCCCCTCCGTGTCCCCATACATTCTGTGTCTCGACAGGAAGTGCTGCCGCCACTTCTGCATTCTTGGCAAACCAAAGATCCGACAGGTTCGCTCCGCTTGCTCCTGTGTCAAGTATGAATGTATATCTGTTTCCGTTGGCGGCAGTAGTCTCAACAACTGGAATATTCCTCTTAAGAATGATATTTCTTCCTGATGCTGGCATTACAGTTGGCTGAGCAGGAATGGTCAAAGTCATTGCAGCAAGATCAATCTGAAGCTCACCGGCTCTTTCGATGAAGTCCATACCGAGCACAGCGTCAACCTTTAGTGGGTCATCATCAGTAGGATTTTCACTGACAAATGCAATAACGTTCTTGAAAGAAACAGGGCCTACATTCATGTTCTCAATGAAGGCTCTCTGGCCATATCCTCCGGTTGATTCACCACCACCGACAAATACAGGATCACCGATGATCTTGACTCCCATATCATTTGCTAGGTCCTGGGAAATCATTGTGAACGAAGCCCCAGTGTCAAGAATGAAATCATATGTCTTGCCATTGACTACTACTGGGATCCCTAAAAGATATGACTTTTCTGTAAGTGCAATCTTAATATCTTCCGCAGGCTTTTCAAGAACTGGAGCTGGATATTCACGGACTGCCTCATAGTATGCAAGGAGTTCTGATAATCCAGTACCTTCTAATGATCCGGTCGCTGCCTTTACAGCCTCAGCGATTGCCTTAACCATATCTGCCGCCACAGCATAATTACCCTCATATCCTTCCACCATAGCGCCAATTACTGTCATATTGCAGACGTTCTCAAAGCCAAGTTCAGCCTGGTGCTCTGCAATGAGCTTCTGAAGTTTCTCGCGAAACTCTACAGGACGATTAAAGTTTGACGCAAGCAAAGCCTCAGCCATCTGCTTGAGCATAGGGGTCTGCACATTTGCAGCAACAGCAGGATAGATCCTTTCAAGTTCAAACCAATCGCTTGTATTTAGAAGCTCACCTACCTTCATATCCGCTTCCTGAGCAATGATGACTGATGAAAAGTGTATATAGGAACTCTGATTCGTTGGGAAAAGTGTGATGAATTTGATTTATTCGATAGAAAAAGTGTATAAAGCCTTGGTTTATTCGCTAGAAAAAGTGTAATTTTGTCATTGAATAATAAAGTAGTGCCATGCTTAAAAGGAAAATAGAAACATATTTAGCCGACTGGAAACAGTCTGAGGACAGAAAGCCTTTGGTGATAAAAGGTATACGCCAATGTGGAAAGACATATATTGTCCAGAAATTCGCAAGGGAAAATTATGATAGCGTGGTCTATATGAATTTCATTCTAGAACCAGATAAGAAGTCTGCATTTACTGGCAATATAGATGTTGATACCATCATTCTCAATCTCTCTGCTTTGATCCAAGGCAGTCGTTTCATTGAAGGAAAAACATGCATTATTCTTGACGAAATTCAAGAGTGTAAGGAAGCGAGGACTGCCTTGAAGTCATTCCATATAGACGGGCGTTTCGATGTTATTGCCACAGGTTCTCTTTTGGGAGTGAAAGGTTACGGTCAAAGCAAGAAAAAGAAAGAAGATATAGGACAAGATTCAATTCCTGTCGGATACGAAACCGTGATAGACATGTACCCGTTGGATTTTGAAGAGTTTCTATGGGCAAACGGTATCAGCCCGGTGATTATTGACTCTGTAAAATCATGTTTTGAAAACGAGAAGGTTGTTCCCGAGGGGGTTCATAAGGCCATGATGGAGCTGTTGTACAGATATGTCATTGTTGGAGGTTTGCCAGAAGTGGTGAATTGTTTCCTTGAGACCAAGAATATCGAACTTATATATAAGTTGCAGCAAAATCTCATTGCCGAATACGAAGAGGATATGGTCAAATATGCAGATGATGCAGACAAACCCAATATCCGTGAATGTTTTGAATCTATTCCGAAGCAATTGGCTAAAGAAAACAAGAAATTCCAGTATTCAGTTGTAAAAAAGGGAGGAAGGTCTTCTCAATACATTGGTAGTATTCAATGGCTGGAGGATGCCGGGATTGTACGTAGATGCTATAACATACAAACTACGGAACTGCCGTTAGAGGGAAATTCCATCAAGGACTGTTTCAAAGTGTACACTACAGATATAGGTCTCCTTGTAGCAATGCTCGACTACGGCACTCAGGCGGATATTTTAAAGGGTAATCTTCTTGGATACAAGGGAGCTATCTTTGAGAATCTTATGGCGGATTTTTTATGTAAATCCGGTCAAAAACTATACTATCTCCATAAGGATAGCGGACTTGAATTGGATTTCCTGGTAAGATTCAAAGGCGAATGCGTTATACTTGAAATTAAGGCAAAAACAGGTAAGTCAAAAAGTATGACTACAGTTCTTAAAAACAAGGACGTATATCATGTTAAAAATGCAATCAAGCTGGGACAATATAATGTAGGGCGCGAGGGAGATATACTCACCATTCCGCTATACATGGGATTTCTTGTTAACGACAAACTTGCTGACGTTATCATTCCTGATGTTGATGTGAGTTTATTGAACGTAAATATAAACACGGTGATGAAGTAAAGTAGCTTTTCAATGACAAGTCTACTTTTTAAAGATGGTGCATTTTGGAGAATTTCAGGCCTTTTGATTCATCAATAATGAGTTGAATACTGCATACGTCATGTACAAATTTGTCTGCAATATGCGATTCCGATAATGTGTTCAAAGTCTATAAAGCTTTTATGATGAACTTAAAATTAAAAATAACACATGGCTATGATACCCCCTTTCACACAATCTAACCTTGAAGCGTTAGCGAATGTTTTGGGTGAAACAAATGAAGGTTTGTCAGGTTCTGAAATTCACAATTTTTTGATGGTAGCAAAGATTGAGGACGTAGATCCTAAGAATACGAAAAGATATCGACTTTTCAATGCTTTCGCTGCATTCCAAAATAAGCATTATTGTGCAAATAATATAATCAATTTTGTTAAAGAGACATTGGCTTCATCACGATATATCAATGATAGAGACAACTTCGAAAGAAGAAGATCGGCAGTGAATCGAGTCCTTGCATTTGAAGGTCTGATGATTACTGAAGCTGGTGGTGTGGCTCGAACTGAAAAGGCATCTACAATTACTGAGGTGCAACTAAGAGTCGAAGGGCTGAGAAATAAACTCATTCAACAAAATGCCCATAGCGCTCTTTTCCATTATTGCAACGAAGAGTTATTGGCAAATAATTATTTTCATGCTGTTTTCGAAGCAAATAAAGGCCTTTTTCACAGGATTAAAGAACTGTCTGGAGTATCTGCTGATGGGAATAAACTCATAGAGCAGGTCTTTAGTTCGAATCCGATTTTGATTATCAATAACTTTTCCTCACAATCGGAACGTGATGAACATATTGGATTTTGCAATATGCTTAAAGGATTGTGTGGAATGTTTCGGAATCCCGAAGCACATGAACCGAAGGTTGAATGGAATATTAGCGAGCAAGATGCATTGGAGATCTTAGGCATTATATCCTATTGTCATCGTAGGCTAGATAAGGCTCAACAGATAAGAACGGTGTAAGGTTTTATCAACTTTTGCTAATCGACTTAAGAAAAAAAATGGTCTATTGATAGTTTATAAATTGTAAATTCAGAATAATAGTTATGGAGTTAAATAGATATTTTCGAGAAGATTCCACGACTTATCGAAAGCAAGGAATTGTCATATTCGATTTTGATGATACAAAGTGTATGGAATTCATTGAAGACTATATTATACCATTCCGCCAATCATATGTTTCCGATGAAGACCTTGATTATGAAATAGATAATGGCATTAATAATCGAGAGGATGCTATCGAAAATAAACTTCCAACTTTTCCTTATCTGAAATCGGGAGAGTTTGGTGAGATTTTAATGTTCTTTCTCGCTCGAACATTTATATGTCCTGATGCCAATATCGCACCCGTCAAGTGGCAGTGGAAGGAGCACCGAGATGCCCCCTGCCACCTTACAGATGTTATGTTTTTGAAGTGTGAAAATAGCACAACTCCTTTGTCTACGGATTATATTTATTCTATAGAAGTAAAAGCTGGGGCGACACCAATTGGCCGCAAATCGAGTAAAAGCCGAATGAATGATGCTATACAAGATGCTTACAAAGATAAAGAATCCAGGATAGGAAAGATGATAGCCTATTTGACGACAAAATATGTAAAAGATCGCAACGCAATAATGGCTAAACTAGTAAAACGTTTTGATGATGCCGCGACAGTTCATTTTGATCGACATGTTAGTGCTGCTATTGTTGTGGAAAGGGATTTAATTTCTTCTCATATCGAGAACATCTCGGAGGAATATTTGACACAAGCGCAAAAAGACGGAATAGCATTATTTGCAGTGCCAATAAAGCAGTTAAAACAAATGTATGAAAGACTTTACTCTATTACACCTATAAAAGGATGAACGATATATTGGATAGATGGATGATTGACGCTGAAGCATTCGAACTGCAAAAGCTATATAGAGTCAATATTAATTGTGAGTATGAATTTATAAGTAGGCAAGGAGATTTCTATATTACTTTGCTGAACCGGATGTATAATATACTACAAGAGACAGAACATGCCGAGTACGAAGCTAAAACGGAAGAGCTGGTCCAAGTTGCAAAGGCTATGCTTGTATATTCAGAACAAGCGTCTGAAAGGAATTTCAAGGATATAGATAAAGTATCAAATCAATTATATGTCGCTGTAATCTATTTCCTGATAGGATACGAGACAATCGCATCTTATTTATTACACGGTCGCAATATTAATGATTATGGTACTGAATCCGCCCAGTTGGTATATTATGTTGTTTCCGGGGGAGCCTGCAAATTAAAAGAAATTAAAAATAAGAAGACCTTGCATGCCGTAGAACAATTATGTTCATTTATGATTTCTGGGAATAATGAATTGCAAATTCTTTCAAGCTCTATTGAACGAAAATACGAAACATTTATATTTGACAGTCTAGATGATTTTTTTGATACGTCACTACTTGTACATGTAATAAGGAAATTCGTTAAACATAATCTTAGAAGTATACTTACGGAAGTTGACCCTGACACAGACTGGACAGACTATATTAGGGACTGTCGGGAAATGTTAATCTTTTCCTAACAAATTGATTGCTAATGTGTTAAATATTTAGTATCTTTGATTTATAAAGAAAAATTCCTCCAACAGGCCGTGGAAAGCTGAATTTGGAGGAATCGCAAAATAAATCTGCATGTCAAAAGTACGAAATT
>OBLI01003782.1_pt1 | contig 11314 bp, 14 predicted proteins | sample 1519701 | NCBI WGS metagenome assembly OBLI01 (sample SAMEA3663005, study PRJEB22513) | pig gut metagenome | biome: pig gut; feature: pig-associated habitat; material: faeces | place: France | collected 2012 | reverse complement strand
CATACCGTTCCTTTTATTTTTCAAAAGTTGGTGTCACATCATTGACTAATGTACATTCTCAATATTTTACACTTTTTGTGCGTTTTTCTAAAATACTAGCAACCTCGTTCAAATCATCGGCAGCGATCGTCACATCCGCGATCTCTCTGGCGATCTGTGCCCCATCCGAGATGGCGATGCCGATATCCGCCTAATCCCTAAAATTGGCAATTTAAAGTGCTTTTCCCGTATTGAGAAATTTACTCAGAAGAGTTATTTTTACCAAACATCTGCTCGTTTTGACTCACGAAAATAAGTCATCATTTCATGTGTCAGGCTAAGCCCCTCCTCATCGTCCGGTATATCGTGATAATCGACCCACTCCGCGAGGCAGAGTTCATCCTCTTCAAGCCGGATCGGTGCCTCCTTTGCCAGATCACAGAAAAAGCCCATCAGAAGGTTCTGGTCAAATCCCCATGGCTGACTCTTATAATAACGGATGTTTTTGACCTCAAGACCTACCTCTTCCATCACTTCGCGCCGTACCGTCTCCTCTGCCGTCTCCCCGATCTCTGTAAATCCCGCGATCAGTGCATATCGTTTATATTCCCGATCCGCGTATTTCGTCATCATGATCCGGTCTCCGTCCACAAGCCCGATGATGACGGCAGGTGCGATCTTTGGGAACACCAGATTGCCACAGGACGGACACCGCAGCATACGTTCCTTCGTATCATGCACCAACTCGTGCGCGCAGCGTCCGCAAAAACGGTTATCCCGATACCATCCATACAGATGCCACCCTGTCGTTGCCGCATACACCTTCTCCTTCGGATGCATTCTTCTTACAGAAAAAAGCGTGTGAAATGCAAATCCGCCAAGTTGTGTATCTTTTGGAATATCGATCAGAAAATAATCCTCTCCTCCCATCTCAAACAGATAAATACAAGAAGGCATAGGAAGACCACTTTCTTTATAAAAAGCGTTTAACTGCTCATAAGTGATAAATCGAATCCCTGCCTTCTCATCCGTATTGTCCAAAAATATCATCCGGCTGCCGTATGCAAGCATCCTGCTTTCCGCCTTTGGCTTCTTATATTGAAATTCATTGTGCAGATGAATCGGTGCAATGTCCTGTATCATAAATCTCTCCCACTTTCTTAATGTAAAATCTGTTTTCATCAAATTGATCTTAACGAACGTTCTCATTGTAATGACTGCGACGGAATTCGTCAAATTTTTTGCTTGACTCAAGTCCGAAATCGGACTATACTACATTGAGTACGAAATCGGACTTAAAAATTTGTCCGGCAAAATGATGAACTCATTATACGGAGGTTTTATGTTACAGAAAGAGATTGATAAGCCATACATCAGCGCTCCTTTGCAGGAGTTTAACCGCATATATAAGAAATCCAATGAAATCTATCACAATATTGCTCTTCGGCTTGGTTTATCCAACAGTGCGTTTGATATTCTCTATTCCATCTGTGAGTTAGGTGACGGCTGTCTGCAGAAAGATATCTGCGCCGCAACCTTTATTCCCAAGCAGACCGTCAACTCTTCCATTCGCCAGATGGAGACGGCCGGATACCTGACCTTATCCTCAGGCAAGGGACGCAGCATGCATATCAACCTTACCGCTGCAGGACAATCCTTATTGGAAAATACGATCTACCCGGTCATGCAGATGGAAAGCGAAGCCTTCCAATGCATGAGTGATAAAGAATGCCGGCAGATGCTTACATTGTATCGAAAATATACACTCGCGCTCAGCGAAGCAACTCATAACTTAACAAAACCATCCGGATTATCGATAGAAAGAAAGGCATTGTAATTATGAAGATCCAGTTATCCGAACATTTTACGTTTAAAAAATTAATACAGTTTGTACTGCCCTCCATCATCATGATGATCTTTACTTCAATCTACAGTGTCGTGGACGGACTGTTCGTATCCAACTATGCCGGAAAGACGGCACTTGCAGCGATCAATCTGATCCTGCCGCTTCTGATGGGGCTCTCTGCGCTTGGATTCATGATCGGTACCGGCGGCAGCGCGATCGTTGCCAAGACACTCGGAGAAGGCAAGAAAAAGGAAGCCAACGAATATTTTTCCATGCTCGTTTACATCACACTCGGCGGCGGTATTCTTCTGGCGATCCTCGGTGCGCTCATCGTGCCTTTTATCGCAACCGCACTCGGTGCAACCGGAGAGCTGCACCGTGACTGTGTGATCTATGCGCGTATCACTTTTATCTCAATGCCGGCTTTCATGCTGCAGAATGTCTTCCAGAGTTTCTTCGTTGCTGCGGAGAAACCGAAGCTTGGGCTTGGTGTCATCGTTACCGCCGGACTGACCAACATGGTACTCGACTACCTTTTTGTCGGCGTGCTCGGCTACGGACTCATCGGTGCGGCGGTCGCAACCGTATGCGGAGAAATGATCGGTGGATGTTTCCCGATCCTTTATTTCGGACGGAAAAACTCTAGTCTGCTGCGCCTCGGCAAAACGCATTTTAACGGAGCAATCCTCTGCAAAACCTGTACCAACGGTTCTTCCGAGCTGATGACAAACCTCTCAAGTTCGATTGTGAATTCGCTGTATAATATCCAGCTTATGAAACTTGCCGGACAGGACGGTGTCGCCGCTTACGGAACGATCATGTATGTCAACTTCATCTTTTTGGCCATCTTTTTCGGTTACTCCATCGGCAGTGCGCCGATCGTCAGCTACCATTACGGAGCCGGCAATCACGCCGAACTGAAAAACCTGTTTAAAAAAAGCCTGACGCTGATCAGTACCTGGGGCATCTGTCTCGTATTGCTCGCCCAGCTTCTGGCACACCTGCTGTCCATGCTTTTTGTCGGATACGATGCGGCGCTTCTTACCATGACGGAACACGGATTCCGCATCTACGGTCTGGTGTATCTGATCTCCGGATTTAATATCTTCGGTTCATCGTTCTTTACGGCGCTGAACAACGGTGGTGTCTCCGCAGCGATCTCCTTCCTGCGTACCCTGCTGTTTCAGATTGCTGCAGTAACGCTGCTCCCGATACTGTTCGGCATCAACGGAATCTGGAGTTCCATCTCCGTTGCGGAGCTTTTGACGCTGTGCGTGACGGTGACCTTCTTTCTTACCCAGAAAAAAAAGTACCACTATGCATAATCCGTCCAAAATTTTATCCACTCCATAATCGTTTTTTACAAGCAACCGGAAATCTTTCCTATCAAAAAAGACTTCCGGTTGACTTTCTTCCTGCCCCATTTTAAACTGAACTTATCAATACATATAGGTAAAAGGGGGTTCGTATGCAACAAATAAAAAGTTTCTTTATCATAACCATCAGCACCATCATTATGGCGATCGGTGTATATTTTTTTAAGTTTCCGAACAACTTCTGTTTCGGCGGTGTGACCGGTGCCGCGGTCGTCTTTGCGAAGATTCTTCCGATCAGTGCCAGTTCCTTTTCGTTTGTTGTCAATATGGCACTCCTCGTAGTCGGATTCGCCTTTCTCGGCAAATCATTCGCCCTGCGCACAACCTACGCGACCATACTGCTCTCCGGACTTCTTGTTGTCTTTGAACGCGCCTTTCCGCTTAAGCAGCCGCTGTCAAATGAACCGATGCTTGAGCTGATCTTTGCGATCGCGCTCCCGGCTATCGCTTCGGCACTCCTCTTCTATGAGGGATCTTCCAGCGGTGGAACAGACGTGATTGCTATGATCGTAAAGAAATACGCGCATGTGGATGATATCGGTATCGCACTATTTGTCACGGATTTGATTATGATTATCATCGCCTGTTTCGTCTTCGATATCAAGACCGCACTCTACTCTTTCGTCGGACTGACTGTAAAATCGTTTTTGATCGATGCGATCATCGAAAATATCATGCTGCGCAAATCTATCATGATCACCTGCGACGACAAAGATGCAATCTGCCATTTTATCACAGGCGAACTTCAAAAAGGCGCTACCATTGTCGAAGCAACAGGCGCCTATACCAACGAAAAACGATATTTGATTTTTACAACACTCACACGTAAACAGGCTGCAGTGCTTCGCTCTTTTATTCATCAGAACAAACTGCATGCTTTTATTTCTATGTCAAGCACAAGCGAAGTATTCGGCAAAGGATTTACCTCCATCTGATACTACGATTGAACGCCCGGCTTCTGCAGCCGGGCGCTCTCTAGGATTTCTTTCTCATATTTTCAATTAATGCATATACATCCGGATTCTTTTCCCTTCCGCTTCTTTGTATGATGAAGCACTTTCATCTTCCGTTCCATCACAACGGTTATATGAACTCTCTACTTCACAACAACCTTCATCGTTGCTTTTTTACCGCTTCCGGTCTTTACCGTGATCGTTGCCTTGCCTTTCTTCTTTGCTGTCAGCTTTCCGGTTTTCTTATTGACCGTAACAACCTTCGGATTGGAAGATTTGAAGATCTTAGTATCCGTGCATCCACCAGGTCCCATCTTAATCTTCGCCTGCGCAGTGGTCTTCTTTTTCATGGTAAGTGAAGCCTTGGTAAATTTTACGCTTGTCGCTTCCATGTAGGAGTAATTTAAATCACATTTCCCCTGATCTGTATTTGCACCGTCAAGATCACCGTTTGCGGTATATTGCCACATATCAAACGGAATCTCTAATTCAGGCTTCGTGTCTCTATGTGCGGCGACCCACACTTTATAACCTTTTAGCTGTGTCCAGTCAAAATCATTTACAAGATGACTGTAAGTGGAATAGATCATCGGCGTATAGCCCGCATCGGCGATCGTGTCGCAGAACGCTTTTACGATTGCAACCGTGTTGTCTTTGCCACCGGCAAAAGTTCCCTCACGCTCCATATCATAGGCAACCGGATAATCGAGTTCCCTTCCGTCAAGAATTTCCAGACAATATTCTGCTTCCTCGACCGCTGCTTCCGGTGTCCGCACGCAGCATGCATGATAGGCTCCAATTTTCAGTCCTGCCTCAACCGCGCCGTCATAATTTGCTTCAAACTGCGCATCGACATCCGGTGCCCGCCCCTCACCGGTTCGGATCATCACAAAATCCATTCCGGCATCTGCCACCTGCTCCCAATCCACGACACCATTATAACTGGATACATCAAAACCCTCGCCACTATAACTCGCCGCCTGCACCTCCGTAACCGGAATCATCGTGATTGTCATCATCACAACGAACGCTGCCGCCAGAACACGTAATCCATTCTGTTTTTGCGATTGCTTTGCTCTCATTTGACATCGCATACTTTCCCTCAACAAACATCTCATATATCCGCTCTCCTTCCCTGTATTTTCTATGATTGCATTTTCGATTCTGGCTATAGAAGCCTTCACTCATGATGTTTTTCGCACCGAATCCGGGTCACGTTCTTATTCCAAAGACTGTAGATACTCCCGGCTCCGCATGATCACATTCTCAAGAATCCGCAGATTCTCCAGCGTATCTCCAACCTCAAGCGAATGGTTTGCATTCTCATATTCATACAACGGAATCCGTGCCTCGGCACAACGCGCTCGGATCACGTCCGTTTCTACCCACGGGTCTGCCGTCCCGGTAAATGCAATTCCATCGCGCGGCGCAAAATCAAACGTCTGCGCCAGCGGCGTGTACCAGATATTTTTACAGATTACCTGATGACGCATCGCATAAGCTGCCGCCACCGCAGTTCCGATACTTTTCGATACAAATAAGATTTCATCATACTGTGTGAAGTCCACTTCAGCAAGACTCCGCTCTGCCTGTCCGTATAAAATTTCTCCAACCTCACGCATTTTCCTGTTATTGCCGCGAATATTGTCCGCCTGGCATGCATAACTTAAATTGATTATCTCATCGAATCCCGCCTGTTTGACCAGCTCTCTTGTAAAATACAAAAGCGGCTTGTCACAGTGATATCCGATTCCCGAAAAAAATACCGCCAGTTTCATACTGCTACCTCATTTATGTTTTTGCTCATTCTTCATAATAAATCTTATCTTTCTCTAATAACACACCGACACCATCTGTCACTTCACCGATGCATACCGAACAATTCTTCGGCACGCCTCCTCTCCAGATGTCTGTCTTGTCCTCATAAAAATTGGCAAGCAGGCAGCGGCTCGCGGCTCCGTGTGTCGAGATCAGAATATTGGCATCTTGATAGGCCTCATTTTTGATCAGGGACTGATAAAAATCTGCTGTACGATCTAAAACATCACGGAAAGATTCTCCGCCCGGCGCCTTTGGACAGTTGTATGGATCATGATAGAACTTATCCACAAATTCTTCCGGCAGCACCTTGCTCTCTCTTACCGACTCACCTTCCCACTTTCCAAACGACATCTCAATAATCCGCTTGTCTGTGATCATCGGAATCTCCCGCCCCGCCAGCACCAGTTCCGCGGTCTGCCTTGCCCGCATCAGCGGACTGGAGATTACCAGATCAAAATCGATATTCTTCATGCCCTCTCCGGTCAGTTCCGCAAGGCGGATGCCATCCGCATCCAGCATAATGTCCTTGCGCCCCTGCAGCTTTTTTGCCTTATTCCAGGATGTCTCTCCATGTCTGATAATATATAACTTCAATTTTTATTTCCTCGCTTCTTTTGATACTAACCTAGGCGTTTACGGTTGTCTACGCGCCAGATCCGTCAGGCATAACAGTAACCTTTCGCCCGCAGCTTCTCCCCGGTCTTTATATAGTGCTGCGCACTTTCCTCAAGGTGCGCGATCTCCTCCTCCGTAAGCGGACGCGTCACCTTCGCCGGCCGTCCCATTACCATGCTTCCGTCCGGAATCGTCTGGTGCTCAAGCACCAGCGAGCCGGCTGCAACAAGACAATTCTTACCGATCACGCTGCCGTTCATAACGGTGGCACCCATTCCGATCAGTGTGTTGTCCCCGACCTGGCATCCGTGGATGATGGCATTATGACCGACCGTCACATGATCGCCAAGTATCGCCGGATCGACCTGCGAGGTATGAATCGTACAATTATCCTGAATATTTGTCCCTTCTCCGATTATGATCGGATGGTCGTCCCCTCGTAATACCGCGCCAAAAAGCACCGTGCTTTTTGCTCCGATGCTGACATCTCCGACCACAACCGCTTCTTTTACAATATTGGCTGATTTTGCAATTGTTCCACATGAATCTAGCATTTACTGTCTGCCTCCAAATTACAGAAATCTTTGACACATATACTGTTACGCTGACTCCGCTTTACATTGTAGAGCATCTCATCTGCCTCGTGCAGAAAATCCCATTCACGCGCCTCCCCTTCATCGGATTGCATCCGCCGACGCAATTCCTAGCATCAAACTTGTCATTCATTATACGCTCTAATCCTATGCCCTGCAAGAAAAAACATCGTTTGTATCGATTATAAAACAGAAAATCCGCGAAGCGAATTGTTCCCAATCCCCTTCGCGGATTCTTCCGGTTCTCTATACAATACCAACATCTGCTACACTTCTGATTCCGGAATCTGTGTCGTTTTCTCCGTTTTCATGTCAAATCGATAATATACCGGATCCCCGTCTGCCGGAACTTCTACATAGACAAATGAATTTTCATCCACCTGTTCTAGCATAACATAACCCTGCTCATCTTTTGCCTTGGTTCTAAAGATTTCTTTTGCATTTTTTCCGGACAGATCACAGGTCCAGACACTCATCTGACGAATGCTTCCGTTGGAAGGAAACTTTGCATAATAAATCTTCCTGCCGGCAAATTGCGCCTGCGTGGTATATGCGCCAAGTTTTTTGACTTTCTCCAATCCCTTGGACGTAATCTTATACAGATATGCCGGATACGGACTGATGTCAGTCGGAAGATAATTTGCTGTAATCATATATTTTCCCGATGCATTTATGATAATAAAGTTCTTTCTGACACACTTGAATTTACCGGTCTTCCAGTTATAAGTGTACAGGTCGCCGTCTCCTACTCCTCTGACACGGTTCATGTAAACCGTCGTTTTGTACACATTATTCAGATAGCAGCATTCCTCCGATTCAGGATCGAGCGTGATCGTCTTCAGAAGTTTTGACTTGCCTGTTTTGATATCCTTCAGATACAGTTTCTGCTCTACGATCTCATCGATTCCATCTTTATTTTTCTTTGTAATATCCTTCAAATACACCTTATTCTTTCCGTTAGACCATACAGAAAGATGGCTCTTTACCGTGGTCATCGTATATGCATTGTCCGCATAAACAGGTGTTGCGGTAAAAAGGAAGCTGCACGCTAAAGCAGCACATAACGTAGTGATTAATTTTTTCATAGTATTTTCCTCCTTCGAAAGAAGTTTTCTTCGTTTTCTTTGCCTCTGTTTCTTTCTGCTTCACGTTCTACCACTCTTTTATGTAGAATACAATAGGATTAAGAAAACCCTAAGAAACGTTATGTTTCTGTAACATTTTTCCAATCGGCATTGCCCAATACAAAGGCCACGGTGACGGGATTTTCCGACTGCAGTCACTTTATTAAAGCCTTTAAACAAAAAAACGGTGTCACTCCGAAACAATATCGAAAGCAGCACCGTAACCAGCCATAATATTTCATTTATTATCTGTAAAAAAGTGATTCCTTCAACTCAATATACCCAATGAGCATCGGTCCGGCCAAAAATAAAAGAACACCTTCCATCACCCTCACAAGCGAGAAATTCTGTGTAAAGCTCATGCTTCCGATCACGATCAGCATGGCAAATGCAGCAAATTTCCACACAAACTTCCAAAGATACTGCATCCTCACACGGATGTAGTTCTTTTGCGAAACCGGAACAAACCGAAGTATTTTTGAAACCGCATCGGATTTCGGCATCCTCCGGCTGAAGGTTTCATTGCTCCATTGATACGGTGCCAATACATAGTTGTCCATATAAACGACCATCCACACATAGCACAACAGCAGCCATGCATCATGATCAAACATTCCGTCAAAGATCAGTACAAGCCCCACCATAAGCACAACAGCCGCAAACATCCAGTATAAAAACCATACCAGCTGGCCCGTGCTCTCCCGCAAAGTACAGTCAAATTCTTTTAACTTCTGCTGTTGCATCTTATCTTCTATCGTCATAATATTTTGCTCCTTATAATGTAATACGCAATTTTCTTATTCTTTTTATTCCCGGTTCATTCTTGAAAATATTTTTGCGAAATGCACATAGTTCCAAAAAAGAAGGTTAAGACTCACCAAATGAGACAAATTCCCCATGCTCAAACCGTCCGATATAATCAAACTCTTTTTCGATATCATCCTCCAGATGCGAGGACATGATGACCGAGCAATCAAGCACCTCCAGTTGCTGCCGGAGCAGCCTGTAAAACTCCTTGCGGAAAATCGGATCCATCCCTGCGGTCGGCTCATCCAACAGAAGAAGCCTCGGTTTATGCGCGAGTGCAAAGGCAAGCTGAAACTTCATATTCTCACCGCGTGACATCTGTCCAATGGTTCGCGCCGTGGTAAGATTCATCTGCTCCATCAGCGCAGCAAACCGCTCTATATCAAATGTATCATAGAAGCTACCCAGCATCTTTGCATTCTCTCTTGCACTCTTCTGACGCAAAAACAACCGCTCCTCGGAGACAAATCCGATCCGGTTCATCGACCACGCGTGATCCTCTGCAATATCGATTCCGTCCAGATAAAAGCTGCCACGATAATGCTTCTTTTCCTCCATAATATAGCGGAAGAATGTCGTCTTTCCGGCACCGTTCTCACCGATGATTCCCATAATATAGCCACCCGGAAGTTCAAAATCCACATTTTGTAAAGCGAATCTTCCTTTGCCGAATAACGCCTTTTTCCCCTGTACCTGCTTTGCAGAAAAAATAATATCTTCCATCTTACAACAACCCCTCCAGCATCTCACGAATATCCTCAGTTCCAAGTCCCGCCTGTTTTGCGAGCGTGATCCACTCCTGCAGACGTTTTTCCAGTTCCATCAGCTGCTTTTCGTGCAGATAATCCGTGTTGTATTTGCATACATAAAATCCTTTGTTGGAAACGGAACGGATCAGTCCCTCCCGCTCCAGTTCCTCATACGCGCGCTTCGTCGTGATCACGCTGACGCCGATATCCGCCGCAAGTCCGCGGATAGACGGCAGTGCCTCATCCGGCTGCAATTCGCCGGATATGATCTGGTTTTTGATCTGATTGACGATCTGCTCATAAATGGCATACGTTCCGTGCGGTTCAATGACGATTACCATTCCCATGTTTCCTCCTTCGTTGCGAGTTCATAGACGGCGAGTTTCTCCCGGATTCCGCTCCATCGCTTATGCAGGGCATAGGAAAGAGGTGCGTAGATGACAAGATAAGTCACAAGTGCAACCCAAAATTCTACATTTGAAATCGTCGAAGAACAGATGGCGATCATCACGCAGCTTGCGATCACGCTGAATACCGTGATCGGTCCGTTAAAATAACTCACCTGCCCATAGGCTGCCCGCGACGCATTATTCCGCCAGACCAGTCCGTCGTTTGTAATCCCCGCACAATAGGACATAAAGAACACCGTTACCAGCTGCAGGATCACGCCTTTTATCATCATCGGCCGCACGATCAGCAGGATGATATCTATGACCGCGCACAATGCAAGCGGCAGGCCAACCTTAACCTTTAACATCCTCCGGATATATTCCTCGCGCATCTTTTTTGATCCCGGAACCAGATACAGCATCGGCGGCAGCGCGCTCGTGTGTGCGGTTGCCGCAAACATCGCAAGAACCATCGGCAGTATCAGACAGGTAAATTGGATGCCGCCCTTCAGACTTCCCGATACAAAAGGCGAAAACGAATTGCCAAACAGGATCACATAAAAGATGCTTTGCAATACCTGATTGCGGTTCTTATATTCCAGAAAATATTCTCTGATCACGTTCTTATACTTGATTGCCTCTTCCATGCTCCGCTCCTTTCGCCAAATGATACATCAGTTCCTCCGTATTCGGCTCCCACACCTTCAGTCCCCTGTCATATTCCGCATGACTGTGCCGGACCAACGCGCGGCATCCCACCGTTGTCTCCTCCATATAAACCAGCCGCCCGCCAAAAGCTTTCAACGCATATCGTTCGCCAGCCACCATCCGGTACGCATCACGGACCGACTCGATATCTCCGTACAACAATTGTCTTCCCTCTTTCAGAAACAACAGATAATCGGCAAACCGGTCCACATCCGAGGTAATGTGTGTCGAGAGGATCACACTCTTCGTTCCGTCCTCAGTAAATTCTCTTAAAATATGATGGAATTCTTCACGGAAGCTCTGATCAAAATTCGCCCCCGGCTCATCGAGCAGCAACAGTTTCGGATGATGCGC
>OBLI01003780.1_pt1 | contig 11317 bp, 10 predicted proteins | sample 1519701 | NCBI WGS metagenome assembly OBLI01 (sample SAMEA3663005, study PRJEB22513) | pig gut metagenome | biome: pig gut; feature: pig-associated habitat; material: faeces | place: France | collected 2012 | reverse complement strand
TCATTTACCAGATTGACCAGAAGCTTGAAGTGTTACAGGCAGATAGGGAGCAGGGTTTTATTCCGGTGGTTCCGGATTCTCAGGAAGAAGTGCCAAACCCGGATCTTAAGGTTGCGGTGGATAAGGCGCTGGAAAATCTGGACAAGAAGCGCACGCAGGCGAAAAAGAAAACTTCTGTCAAGTCCAGGATCAAGGAAAAAGCAGAAAAGTCAGAAACCACACCGAAGAAAACCAGGACATCAAAAACGAAGGAGGAAAGAGCGTGACACAGAAAGAATTCAATGATGTGGTAGTCAGCCAGACAGAACGCTGCAAATCCTTGTTAACTGCTAAGGGAAGCGAGTATGCACCCAAAGCAGCAAAAGGAACCAGTGCAGACCGGCTGGCTCATTTTAAGAAAGCGGCAGTTGTGATGAATTCCACACCAAAGTCAGCTCTCATGGGGATGTTATCAAAGCATCTGATTTCCGTATCAGATATGTGTACGGATGACAAAAGCTTTCCCATAGAGCAATGGGATGAGAAAATCACCGACAGTATCAATTATCTGCTGATTCTCCGCGCCATTGTGGAGGAGGAGACGCATGAGGAAGATTGAAGTTAAAATATTAAATCCGGAATCCATTGATCAGGCAGAGAAACTGATGGTATGTGCAGCCAGGCTGACACAGAGAGGCCATCAGATTTCCTGCCTGAATGATTTTATGGAGCTTTATGAAAAGCCGTACCAGAGAGCCACGGTGGCAAATCTTGTAAAACTGCCACATCCAACGATTCAGAAATTCGGCATCATCAACGTGGTCATCGTGGGAGCTTCCAGAAGATTCCTGGCACAGATAACCAGGCACCAGAACGAAGTGAAGTATATGTCGGCGAGCCTTCAATACAGTGATTATTCCGGTGTTGAAGATTTTGTGATTCCCTATGATCTTCTGGGTACCCGGCAGGAAGCGGATTATCTGGAACAGTGCAAAAAGTCCATGAAGAATTATCAGGAACTTGTATCATCCGGTATCGATAATGATTCTGCCGGATACCTTGCCCCACAGGGAATGCGGAACATTCTATTGGTCAGTGCCACTCCCTATCAGTGGAAGCATATGATCCACCAGAGAACATGCAGAAGAAATACCAAGGAAACGAGGTATGTGATGCTGAAAATCTGGGAGCAGCTGATAGGGCAAAATGCAGAACTTTTTTCTGACTGTGGACCATTCTGTATGAATGGAGGCTGTGAGGAAGGAAAAAAGACTTGTGGCAGGAGCATCCCACAGAACCTGTCACCTGCAGAGATCATTCGTGTGGATTTTCCGAAGCTGGATGAGAGTATGGTCTTTGAGGAAGGGGTAACGGATGAAGATACAGTTGATTGATTTTGGAGGTAAAAGTCCGGAGAGAGCGCATGCCAATGACGCCGGAGCGGATGTATTCAGTCCAAGAGATGAAGTGATTTATCCGGGACAGATCTGCAAGATGCCCCTGGGTTTTGGTCTAAAAATTCCGGATGGATTTGCCGGATATATCTTTCCAAGGAGCGGGTTAAGCTCACAGGGAATCGTGTGTGAGCTGCCGCCCATTGACTCCGGCTATACAGGAGAAGTTCATGCCATCATTTCCAATGTAAGCAAAAAAGAATATGAGATCAAAGCCGGTGACAAGATTGGGCAGCTTGTAATCATGCCGGTTCTGATTCCGGAGTTTACCTTTGAAGAATGGAAGGAACGGGGAACCGGAGCTTTTGGTTCCACCGGAAGATAAGAAATGGAGGAAACAGATGAAATTAGTGATTGCAGAGAAGCCTTCTGTGGCACAGTCCATTGCGAAGGTTATCGGAGCAGAGAAAAGAGAGGACGGATATCTGGAGGGAAACGGGTATCTGGTCAGCTGGTGTGTTGGCCATCTGGTGGAGCTTGCTTCCCCGGAGTCCTACGATGAAAGGTATGAGAAGTGGAGATATGAGGATCTTCCGATTCTGCCTAAGGACTGGAATTACCAGGTTGCAGATGCAACCAGAAAACAGTTTGGAATTCTGAAAAAGTTAATGGAGCGTGATGATGTCACAGGGCTGGTGGAAGCTACCGATGCCGGCCGTGAAGGAGAATTAATCTTCCGTCTGGTATATCATCAGGCAAAATGCAAAAAGCCATTCGAGCGCTTATGGATTTCTTCTATGGAAGACCAGGCAATCTCGGATGGCTTTTCTAATTTGAAAGATGGGAAGGAATACGATGATCTCTACACTGCGGCACTTTGCAGAGAGCGGGCAGACTGGATTGTAGGGATGAATGCCACAAGACTGTTTTCCACTCTGTACGGACAGACCCTGAATGTGGGCCGGGTGATGACACCAACCCTTGCCATGATTGTGGAGAGGGAAGCAGAGATTGAGGGATTTAAGCCGGAACCGATTTACAGACTGTCAGTTAAGAGTGCCGGCATTGTGGCAACATCTGACCGGTTTGAGAACAGGCAGGATGCACAGAATGTCCTGAATCGTCTCAAAGAAGAAAAGACGGCATTGGTAACCAAGCTGGAGACCACAGACAAACAGGAAAAGGCACCACAGCTTTACAGTCTGACTGCGTTGCAGAGAGATGCCAACCGGTTTTTGGGATTTACGGCACAGCAGACTCTGGATTACACCCAGAGCCTTTATGAAAAAAAGCTGGTGACATATCCCAGAACGGACAGCAGGTTTTTGACGGAAGACATGGAAGGAATGCTCCCCCATCTGGTGGACAAGCTGGTATGGAAGTTCGGATATACCAGACATGTTCCTGTCCATGCAAAACAGGTAATCGACAATAAGAAGGTCAGTGACCATCATGCAATTATTCCCACCGTGAATGTGGCGGATGCCGAATTTGGGCAGCTGCCATCCGGGGAACAGAAGATCTTAAGTCTGATTACGGCAAGATTCATTTCTGCCCTGGGAGATGCGGCAGTCCGGAGTGAGACGGAGCTGGAATTTACCTGTGCGGATACGGTGTTTAAGGCAAAAGCAAAAGTTCTGAAGGAAAAAGGATGGAGAGATATCCAGGACTGGATCATGGGCAGTAATGCAGAGCGTGCAGATTCCGAAAATGACGAAGAGGAACAAAGTGGGAATGCTGACTTACTGGCATATATCGCTGCCCTGACAAAAGGAAAATCTTATCCATTACAGGATCCAAAACTGGAAGAGGGCAGTACGACACCAAAGAAGCATTTCACAGAAGACAGCCTGCTTTCGGCAATGGAGAGAGCAGGGGCGGAAGAGATGCCTGATGAATTGGAACGTAAGGGAATCGGAACATCTGCAACGAGGGCGGCTACCATTGAGAAGCTTGTGCGTATCGGCTTTGTGGAGAGAAAAGGAAATAAGAAGACCAAGTATCTGATTCCGACACATAAAGGAGTAGCTTTGATCACGGTTATGCCGGAGCAGATTCAGTCACCATCCATGACAGCGGAGTGGGAGCAGAAGCTGCTTGATGTGGAAAGGGGTTCCTATGTGGATTCTTCTTTTATGGATGAGATTGAGGAAATGATTACCGACCTTGTGAAGAATTACAAAATCATAGAGGATGCGGAAGTGCTTATGCATCCGGCATTGGAAGAAATCGGGACATGCCCCTGCTGTGGCAGGCATGTGGTAGAAAAGCAGAAAGGATATTTTTGTGAGGACCGTGGCTGCAGTTTTGTTCTCTGGAAACAGAACCGTTTCTTTGAAGCTCTTGGAAAGAAAATGACAAAGCAGACAGCATCAAAGCTTTTGCATGACGGGAAGGTGGAGCTGAAAGGATGCAAGTCACAGAAGACCGGAAAGACCTATGATACTACGGTTGTGATGTCGGTTGATGAGAACAAAAGAGCAGTGTTCCAGCTAAGTTTTGAGAAGGGAGAAGGCAAAAATGGAAAAAGCAAAAACAAGAAAGATTAAGAAATGGGATGAAATCCATGGAGAGTACGAGGTGGAAGTATCAGAGGATATGGGCGGCGGCAGTCCGGAGGAAGCTGCCGGGGCAGGACCATCCATTAGCAGAAATCCGATGAAGGGCGTTGAGGATATGGTGGAGCAGAATGACAACAACCTTGATGGCGTGATCAACAATGTGAAGGTAGAGCCGGCAGTCGGCACTCTTGAAATTGTCCCGGATGATAAGAAATCGGTTTTGGAAAAATTGAAGGAACAGAGTAAACAGGTAACGCCTCCGGTACCTGTGCCGGAGAGAAAGCCGGTACCGGGATGCTGCTTTGAAAGGGAGATCACCGGATGGTAGAGAGATCCAAGTACATTCATATCCGTGTCACGCCGGAGGAAGTTGACCGGATTAAGGAACGAATGGAAGAAGCCGGTATCAAGAGCATGACTGCATATCTGTTACGGATGGCGCTCAATGGTTTTGTAATCGTGATGGATCTTTCTGACCTGAAGGAAATCCTCAGACTGTTGCAGATATCCGGGAATAATCTGAACCAGTACGCCAAGAGAGCGAATGAAACCGGAAGCATCTACCGGGAAGACATCGAGGAACTGAAAAACAACCAGAAAGAGATTTTGCAGGAAATGCGAAAGATGCTTGATAAGCTGACTGCAATTATGTAAGGCAGGTGAGAGAATGGCGGCGACAAAACTGATAGCAATGCATCAGAACAAGGGACGTTCTGTAATGCAGTGTCTGAAAGACAGAACCGATTATGCAAAGAATGGAGAGAAAACAGAAGACGGAAAATATATTTCTTCTTATAAGTGTCAACCGGATTTTGTCGATTGGGAATTTGCACAATCAAAAATAGATTATCTGAAAAAAACGTGGAGGCAGCCCAAGGGAGATGTCATTGCTTATCAGATCCGCCAGTCCTTTAAGCCTGGAGAGATTACACCGGAGGAAGCAAATGAAGTTGGATATGAAACTGGTATGAGATTCACCAAGGGGAAGCATGCGTTTATTGTGGCAACGCATGTGGACCGGGCTCATATCCACAATCATATCATTTTCAATTCCACCAATCTGGATTGTGACCGGAAGTTCAGGGACTTTTGGTTTTCCGGAATTGCCTTGCAGAGACTCAGCGACATAATCTGCCTGGAGCATGGTTTATCCATCATTCCAAAGGCAAAACCGAGTGAGAGACAGAGACGTACCAAGTACCCGGAACGAGTAAGCATGCGGGATATTATCCGTGAGGATATCCTGAAATGTCTGGAACAGAAGCCGGCTGATTTTGAAGAACTTCTCAAACTATTGCAGGCGGAAGGATATGAGATTAAGCGCGGGAAACACACTGCAATCTGTGGAAAAGAGCAAAAGCGTTTTATCCGGTTCCGCTCTTTGGGAGAGGATTTTTCAGAGGAGCAACTGAAAAAAGTAATCGCCGGTGAAGCGGAGATGCCGGAGAATAAGACGGAAAGCCGGGAACCAGCACAGCCCCCGAAAGAAAAACGAAGGTTTGATCTTGTGGTCGATATTCAGGAGAAGATGGCACAGGGTAAGAACGGCGGATACGTACGATGGGCGAAGAAATATAATGTGAAACAGTTTGCGGAATCCATTTTGTTTTTACAGCAGCACGATATTCACGATAAGGAAACTCTGGATGCGTTGGTAGAAGGAAGTGCTTCCAGATATCATGAACTGATGAAAATCATCAAGGATGCAGAAACCAAAATGGCAGAGAACAAAGTTTTGAAAACGCACATCATCAACTATTCCAAGACCAGGGATATTTATATAGCCTATCGAAAATCCGGATACAGCAAAAAATTCTTTGAAGCACACCGAGAAGAAATTACCCTTCACAAAGCGGCAAAGGAAGCATTTTCCAATCTTCCGGATGGAAAGATTCCTAAAGTAAAGGATTTGAACGAAGAGTTTGCCAGACTGCTTTCGGAGAAAAAGGCAGCCTACAGCGAGTACAAAAAAATGAAAAAAGAGATGCGGGATTATCAGATAGCGAAGCAAAATGTGGAGTCCTTCTATGCGGCCCAGAGGACCTGGGACCAGGAGGAAGATTTGAAAAAGAAAAGGCAGAAGCAGAGATAACCGCAAGGGCAATTATCAAAAAGTGATTTGGTGGTTGCCCTCTTTTTTTGCTATTCCGGCATTGCAGGAATGCATCAGCACTCACAAAGTGAGGGCGCAGCTTGACATCAGGGATGTCATTCTAAGGGGATTGGGGATGTGCCTCCAACAAGCAAACAGCGTTCGTGTGATCACGAAGGCACTGCTTGCTAACTTGCGAAGCAACAACGATTGCGGCCTTAATGCGCCGCTTATGAAAGGAAAATGAAAGATATGAATAGAGAAAATAACAGTACAAAGAAAGAAATGATTGTAGCAGAGGATATCACAGACATTCAGCTGACACAGGCAGGATATTACTGGGAAATGGGATTCAATGAATTCGATTTTACATGCAAAATCAAGGGAGAAGACGATACACTTCACATGAGAGAGCAGCGGCATGATGAGGGAAGCGGCTTTGTGATCCGTTCAGAGAAGGATGATATCTGGGAGAGAATTACAAGAAAAGAAGCATGTAAACTGGACGACAAGCTTCAGGAAGCTATTCAGTATGGGAATTACCATAAGAGGATTACAGGACTTACCACAGTGGAAGATTGCAAGGATCTGGAATTTGAACTGATGGAGAATAACAATGTGTACCTCAACAGGGTAATCAGGAAACTCTGGTCGGAGCTTGCAGCCAAGCAGAAAGAAATTGCAGGTACTGAACCCGGAGCTGTTATAGATTTCAGAAGAAAGACTGATGAAATGTTTCAACGGATTGATGGGATGGGCGCTTCTGAAATTGAAGAGATTGTATCAGACTATGTTCAGTCGAAGATTGACGAAAATAATTTGGAGGCAGAGATTGTTGGTGTTGTAGTTTCGGGTAGTCGGTGCCGGGGAATTGAAAAAGCTGGTTCCGATCTGGATATGGTCCTGGAATACAAAGGAAATGTCAGGGAAGATACTTTCTTTGATATTCTTCATGAAGATGGAATGGAAATTGGCGGAGTGAAGGTAGACATCAATCCGATTTCAGAAGGAAAGACCGGAACACTGGAAAGTTATTTACCGGCTGTGGAGGAATACCTGAGTCAGAAGCAAATTGAAAGAGAAAAGAAAAAATCGGTCAAAGAAAATATTAAAGAGAAGAAAAAAAGAACAAAAATCGACGCACAAAAAGCTAATAATAAAAAATATGAAGTACGTTAGGATAACAAAAAATTAAGTTCATTCATGCATCCCATGGTTAATCTGTTATACATCACATAGTGACAAAAAAGAGAAAATGTGATAAAATGAGGACAGATTGACCTAAAGGAGATATGAAAATGGAAATACATGAAAGCATAAAATCAAAACGTCAGCAACTGGGATTAACTCAAAAGGATTTTGCGGATGCATTGGGTCTTGGAAAAAATGGAGATAGAACTCTTCGTAGATGGGAGAATGGAGAATCTACTCCTTCAAAATTAGAATATAAAGCAGTAATGGATTTTGCTGCGAACATACCGTATGGAGATAAAAATGATAATGCTCAATTTCGATTTATCGACTTATTCGCTGGTATTGGTGGAATTAGAATTCCATTTCAAGAATTAGGCGGAAAATGTGTATTTACGTCTGAGTGGGATAAGTTTGCTCAGAAAACATATAGAATAAATTTCGGTGAAGAGCCTTCTGGTGATATCACATTGGTAAATGAAAAAGAAATCCCAGATTTTGATATTTTACTTGGAGGATTTCCGTGTCAGCCTTTTTCTCAGGCTGGGTTAAAAAAAGGATTCTCAGATACAAGAGGTACATTGTTCTTTGAAATAGAGCGTATCATGAAAGAGAAGAGACCAAAAGCTTTTTTGTTAGAAAATGTAAAACAATTAAAAGGACATGATAAGGGAAGAACACTTGCAGTTATTTTGGAACACCTTCATGCACTTAATTATTATGTGAAATTTGAAATTCTCAGAGCAGGAGATTTTGGTGTACCTCAGAATAGGGAGAGAATTTATATCGTTGGATTCGATAAGAATTATTTTATGTTGCCAGAAGATTATGAATTTGAATTTCCTAAACCAACACATACGAAAACAAGATTAGGTGATATTCTTGAAAAAGACGTTGACGAGAAGTATACGATAAGTGATGCGTTATGGCAAGGTCACCAGAGAAGAAAAAAGGAACATAAAGAAAAAGGAAATGGATTTGGATACTCATTATTTAATGAGAACTCTGAATATACAAATACAATAAGTGCTCGCTATTATAAGGATGGTAGTGAAATACTAATTGATCAAGGTCAGGACAAAAATCCAAGAAAACTAACGCCAAGGGAATGTGCTCGTTTACAAGGATTTCCCGAACAATTTATTATTCCGGTATCAGATACCCAAGCCTATAAGCAATTTGGTAACTCGGTTGCTGTACCAGTAATCAGAGCGGTTGCAAAAAGAATAATTGAAGAAATAAACACCTTACCTAAGAATGAATAGGAGGATTACGAATGAACGATGACGAATTGATTCTCAAAGATTTGGGAGAAATTGTTGATGAGACAAGGAAGAAATTAGTCGATTACAGAAGAGAAGACATTCAGTTAAATGATGAATTTAAAAAAGCGTTTTCAGATTGTATTTCCAATGGCGGTAATAGTTTGGAATTTGAAAAAGCCACAGCAGTTATAACAAATTCAGCAGGACAGAAAATATTCGCACCTAATCAATGGTTTGTATTGGCTGCCTATGCGGTGCCACTCACAGAGGAGGTAATGCGTTATAGACGATTTACAGAGAAATATATAGATAAAAATATCGATTCATTAAAGTCTATTGCAAAGATAAAAGAAAAAAAGGATGTATATCAACTATTGCGAAGTAGCGATGATGTAAGTTCTGAAAGAGAAGAGCTTATAGAAAAACTTAAAAAAGCATTTATTGATGATTTCATTTCTGACGGTGCTGACGAAAGTATCGCAAAGAAGAACACGAACTACTTGATTAGATTTTTGACTGATTCAAAATGGTGGCTTGGTGGTAAAGGCATAGAAAGGACTAATGACTATTATGTCTCTCCGGCATTAGGCGTCCTTAACCTTGTAAATGCCAGTCAGAGCTATGTAGCTACAATGACCTATCTTTATATTACAGAAAAACAATTATATCAAAAAATAGATATGATTGTAGCTCCTGATGGTCAAATTATTGAACATGAGGGTGAAGATCCGGAAGAAAGAAACAAAAGGTTATTTAAGTATTGGATGAAAATGCAAGTAAAGCCAGAAGGCGATTCTGATGCAGGAAATCCATATAGTGAAGATTCCATCGATCAGTATGTAAGCAATATTTCAAACACTCCTTCTCCAAGCATTGAAGGAAAAAGCCTGTTCGTTACAACTGATGTTGGTGAAGTAGAATTTACGATGGAGGTGTTAGATAATTCTGAAAAGAAAAATAACACACAAAGAAGTGCTGTGAGAAAGTATTTGCAATATGTGCAGATGCTCGATAATGATTACGAGGACATTTTCAATCATGAATTATTTGGAATGCATATAAAAGAAAAGAATGATGCCCTATCAGAAGATCATCCTCATGTCTGCATTGGATGGTCTGAAATGGGAGATATTTCGCAGATTGACAGCAAAGAAAAACTGTCTGAGTTATATGAAGAACATTATGACAAAAATAGCAGAGGACGCGGACAGGATGTCGGCCAGATATGGCGTTTCCTTCGGGATATGAAAGTTGGAGATTATGTGATTTATGCAGAAAATTCAGTATTTCATATCGGAAGAGTTGAGTCAGATTATTACTATGATGAAACAGAAACAGAAGACCAGGACAGCGATTACAAAAGCAATCGTAAAGTGAAATGGTTAAAGAAGAACATTAGCCGAAGCGTGTTATCAACTAATCTTCATAATTCACTTAAGACGGCAATGTCAATATGGACACTTAACGATTACAAATCAGCTGTTTTGGATTTGCTACGAGGAACATACGCAAAGGATGGTGACATAGAGATGGCATCTGAATATATCGAGCCGGTATATAATACAAAGTTAATAACAAAATATGAGAGAAACCGTATTGTATTTGGTGCTCCGGGTACCGGAAAGAGTTTTGGGTTGAAGATCAATTGTGAAGCCTTGATGAATGGAACAGAAGGAACTTATGAGCGAGTTACTTTCCATCCGGATTATACATATTCGCAGTTTGTAGGAACATATAAGCCGGTAATGGATGCTGATGGAACTTCTATCCGTTATGATTTTGTTCCTGGACCATTTATGAGAGTTTATGTAGAAGCAATCAAGAGTGGAAGAACAGATGCCCCACAACCACATTTGTTACTGATTGAGGAAATAAACAGAGCAAAAGTGGCAGCAGTATTTGGTGATGTGTTCCAGTTGTTGGATCGTGATGATGATGGTGTCAGTGAGTATGAGATACAAGCATCAGAAGACATTCGCCGTTATCTTGCAAAAGAACTGGGTGGTGTTCCGGATTACTTTAAGAAAATAAGAATTCCAAATAATATGTTTATCTGGGCTACGATGAACAGTGCCGATCAGGGAGTATTTCCTATGGATACTGCCTTTAAGAGAAGATGGAATTTTGAGTATCTTGGAATTAATGAGAGTGAAGAAGAAATCATTGGTATCGGAAAGATTGTTCTTCCAGGAGAGACCGAAGCTGTTGAATGGAATACAGTAAGAAGAGCCATTAATGACAGAATGGCATCAGAATACAGAATCAATGAAGACAAGCTGATGGGACCTTTCTTCCTTGCAAAGAAAGTAATTGCTTCTGATGAAAACGGAATGATAATTGATCCTGATAAATTTATGGAAGCATTTAAGAGTAAAGTAATTATGTATCTTTATGAAGATGCTGTGAAGCAGAGAAAACATGATTTCTTTAATGGGTGTGACAGCAGTAAGTATTCTTCTGTTTGTGATGCATTCGATGAAAAAGGTATAGCTATCTTTGGATCGTCAGTAAAGAATACTGTTTATAACAAATAAAGGAATGATGCTAAAATGGAGATTGTTTCAAGCTATGTAAGGGAGCAGGAACGGTATACCAAGAATAATCTGAGAGACATATTTTCCTTTGCTGACAATGAGGTGGAGAGATTTATCAAGAATCTGAAAGCTTTTGGTGTATTAAAAAGTGTTAAAAACAGCAATGAGCAGATGGAGATGTCAGATCTGACAGATGAAGATTTAGAAATCATAGATGATACAGCTGAAAGTGGTGACTGCCTGTATGTATTTAACTATGTGGGAATCATTACATGTGGCAGCAGAATTGTTAAAGTATATC
>OBLI01003779.1_pt1 | contig 11319 bp, 8 predicted proteins | sample 1519701 | NCBI WGS metagenome assembly OBLI01 (sample SAMEA3663005, study PRJEB22513) | pig gut metagenome | biome: pig gut; feature: pig-associated habitat; material: faeces | place: France | collected 2012 | reverse complement strand
AAAGAAAGTAATTATGGAAAACGGAGCATTAGGAGCAAGTTATTATGACCTAAATGCATACTACAATGCAACAAATAATTCATATTATTGCTCAGCTGAAGAGACGGCCAATCACGCAGTAACAATAGTTGGCTGGGACGATAATTTTTCAAAAGAGAAATTTAATGCAACTCCAAAAAACGATGGAGCATGGTTAATCAGAAATAGCTGGGGGGATAATGGATATAATCATTATGGATATTTTTGGCTTTCTTATTATGATAAATCGCTCGATGAAGCAGCATTTGCATTTGAATTTGTATCCGATAAAGGGACAACGGAAGATGAATTCTACGATAATAATTATCAATATGATGGCGGAAATGGTTATGGGTGGAGTGACTATGCAAAGGCGGCAAATGTATTTAAATCTCAAAAGGGACAGGAGACATTAAAAGCAATATGCTTTGGTACAAACAATACATGCGAGAATTATACAGTAAAAGTATATAAAAATCTCACAGACAGAAGCAACCCGGAGAGTGGAACACTGGTCAGCACAACGACAGGAGAGACCACATTTGAGGGAATATATACGGTGAAGCTGAGTCAACCGGTACAACTAAAGTATGCAGATACGTTTTCGGTTGTAATTGAGTTGACGGGTGATGGAGGCGTATCCTTTTTAACCGAAGCAGCTTTGAGTGGCTGGTACAATTGTGAGACTATGGCTGAGGCAGGACAAAGTTTTCTTTATAGCAATGGCTGGTATGATTATGGACAAAGCCGAAATAGAAATATCAGAATAAAAGCATTTACGGATATTGTTAGCCAAGAAATAATTAAGCCGAATGAAAATGAAATAGAAATATCAACAAGTTCTGAAGAAATAGTATTTACAAAAGAAGAATCATCTAAAGATTTATCGACGGTTGTTATTGACAAAAATAATGGTGAGAACATAAATTATTCCACAACATACGAACTTTCAGAAGCTGCGATAGCGGCGGGATATAGTGTTCAGAAGAATTCGAATGGGACATATACTATTTCAGTTGACACTACACATCCAATGCCGGAAACAGACTACATATTATCAATCTATGCAGTAGATTATTATGGAGTAAAGACATCAAAATGTAAAGAAATTAAGTTAAAAACACAAAAAATAAATATTGATGGATATGAGATGGCTTTGGGATATTTCGGAAACGTGTATACAGGAAATTCGATTACGCCTGATGTAAGTGTATGGAATCAGCAGAATATGTTGACGAAGAACACAGACTATGACGTATCATATTCAAATAATATAAATGCAGGAACAGCAACAGCCACAATAACAGGAAAAGGCTGGTACACAGGCATATTAACTAAGACATTCACAATTGCCAAAGCAGATAAAACAATCACAGTACCATCAACAACCTACAGCAAGACAGTAGGTGATGCAACATTTTCACTTGGCGCAAGTACAGTAGCAGGAGAATCACTTGGATATACAAGCTCCAATACATCTGTAGCGACAGTGTCAGCAAATGGAATAGTAACAGTAGTAGGTGCAGGAACGACAACAATTACAATTACTTCACCTGAATCGACTAATTATGAAGCGGCACAAAACGTGACTGTATCAATAAATGTTACATTTGCACAGAATCCGACACCACAGCCGGGAAATGAGTCACAGGAGAAGGCAGCAAAAACAATCAAAGTAAGCAAGAAGAGCTACACCAAGGCTTATGGAAGCAAAGCATTCTCACTCGGTGCAAAGACAGTCACAGGCGAAAAACTTAAATACACAACAAGTGACAAGAAGGTTGTAACAGTAAGTACAGCAGGTAAGATAACAGTTAAGGGTATCGGAAAAGCAACAATCACAATCACATCACCGGAGTCAGCAAGCTACATGGCTGCAACACCAGTGAAGGTTACAATAACCATAACACCAAAGAGTGTCAAACTTTCAACAGTCAAGAGCATAAAGACCAAGGCAATCAAAGTGACATGGAAGAAAGACACAGCAGTAACAGGCTACGAAGTATACTACTCTCTCAAATCAAACTTCAAGGGCGCAAAGAAAGTAACAGTTACAAAGAACAAGACAGTAAGCGCAACAATCAAGAAGCTCACAAAGAACAAGACCTATTATGTCAAGGTAAGAGCATACAAGACAGTAAAAGGTAAGAAGATATATGGAGCTTACAGTTCGGTAAAGAAGGTTAAAGTAACCAAATAAGAATTAAATAAATTCGATGTAAAGCAAAGCGGAATTCAAAGAAGCAAACCAAAGAATTCCGCTTTTTCTATTGTTCAACGGAGTATTATGATATATACTATATGTGTATATTTACGCACAAAAACAGACAAGATGGAGTAGTATATGAGCAAAAGAAAAATAGTCATAAGTGCATGGGTTATAGCACTTTTTGTAATAGTATGGGTACCATTTTATAATGCATTATTAGGAGCAAAAGACCCGCTGGTCAGCACGATTGTGACGGCACTTGTGTATGCACTTATTTATTTTTGGATGAGTCCGAGGAACAAAGAGGAGGAGATATTTTCACAGCTGATGGCAATAGTAGTGCCGGATGTGATTATGGTAATAGAGGCAGGACTTATAGGGAAACAGATGCCGATGATACTTCCGATGCTTGAAGCAATGCTCGGACAGTTGTGTGGAACAGCGCTGATTTTATTGATATCAAAGCAGATATTAGAGAAAAAACAAACACCACAGACCACATTTTTAGTACATGGCAAGGGTGTGTCAGACGATGGAGCGAGAGCATTCGCAAAGCGACTTCTCGATAAGTACAAACACAAGTTCAAATTCACCTGCATAGGAAGTGAAGACCTTGAGGCGCGGGTTCTGATAGAACAGATAAAGGCAAATGATGTTATAATTCTTTACAACCTCTCACCAGAGACACGAGGAGACTTCCTCAAGATATGCTGTGAGATGAAGAAGAAGTATTACTTTACATCATCTATCGAGGACATGATTAGCCAGGGAGCAAGCTACAAGCAGTTTGATGACACTATGCTGCTTGAATACGAATATAGAAATGACACAGACAAAGTATATACAGCAAAAAGACTTCTCGATATGTTTTTTTCAGCACTATTTATGTTATTATTGTCGCCGATTATGCTTATAGCAACAATTGCTATATACATAGAAGACCAGGGTGCGATAATCAGAACACAAAGATGCTGCACCAAGGATGCCAAGATATTTGAAAGATATACATTCAGAATCACAGCAGATGATGATGAAAAGAAGAATACTCTCTCAAAGGTTGGAAAAATATTAAAGCGTACAGGGGTATATGCACTTCCACAGCTTTATAATGTATTCAGAGGAGAGATGAGCTTCGTAGGACCACAGCCGGAAAGTCCGGAGATTACGAAATACAACACACAGAGGATGGCAGAGTACAGCTACAGACTGTGGTGTCCGGCGGGAATGACAGGATATGCACAGGTACACAGCAATAGGAGTACACCAGTGCTTGACAAAATAAACATGGACATCATGTATGTGGAAAACCATTCATTATCAATGGATTTTAAGATAATCATTCTTTCACTATTAAAAATTTTTATAAAACAGTCGATATAATCTTTAATAGGAATGTAAATCAGGAAATAATATGAAGAAGATAATAGACATTCACTGTCACCTTTTATATGGAGTAGATGATGGAGCACAGGACAGAACCGAAGCGGCAGAGATGCTTAAAAGGGCAAAACAGCAGGGGATAGACACCATAATCCTGACTCCACATTACCGACATGGGATGTTTCCATATAGAATAGACGAGGTGGAATATAATTACAAAATACTCAGAGAAATAGCGCAGGGCATGGACATGGAGCTGTATCTCGGTACAGAATATCATGTGAACAGTGATATAGTAGAGAATTTCAGAAATCACAGATGCCATACACTTGCAGATACAAAGTATATACTGACAGAATATTCCCATGATACCGAATTTTCGTATATCAGGAAGATGACGCAGGAAGTGATAGCTAATGGATTTATTCCGATAATAGTGCATGTTGAAAGATATGGATGTCTGACAGAGGACATAGAGCTTGTCAGTCAGCTTCGCGAGATGGGTGCATTGATTCAGAATAATGCGGATGCAGTTCTTGGATTAGAAGGCAGACGGACGAAGAAGTTCTGTAAGAAGCTTCTGAAAAATAAACTGACAGATGTCATTGCAAGTGACAGTCATGGAATAAAAAACAGAGTCTGCAATATGCAGCAATGCTACGAATATGTAGCGAAGAAATATACAGAGGATTATGCTGACAGATTATTTGCGGATAATCCCAAGAAGATTATTGATTTAGCAAAATAGATATACTGCAGGAGACACGATGGAAAATAATAACTTCGACGCAGATAATGAAATAGAGATAGACCTGAAGGATTTGTTGCTTGAACTTTTAGCCAACTGGAAATGGATTTTTGTTGCACTTATTCTGGCTGGTGGGATTGGTTTTTCAGTTAGTTATTTTCTAATGACACCCAAATATGAATCTACTGCCAAGCTGTATGTACTAAGTAAAAGTACATCAATTACAAGTCTGGCTGATATTCAGACGGGTACAAGTCTGACAAACGATTACATGGTAGTAGTAAAAGACAGACCTGTAATAGATCAGGTAATAAAGAACTTAGGACTAAATGAGACGTATGCGTCATTACAGAGAAAAGTCAGTCTGAACAATCCGACGAATTCGCGAATACTTGAGATTACTGTTACAGACGAAAATCCGGAAAGGGCAAAGGTAATAGCGGACGAGATTGCAGATGTAGCATCAGCTTTTATAGCTGAGAAAATGAAACAGGATCCGCCTACCATAGAACAGTATGGTTATTCGGATGGAATGCCGGTAAGTCCCAATATAGTCAAAAATACAGTTGTCGGAGCTATGTTTGGAGCAATTGTGGCTATGGCGGTAATTATCATTTCATATTTGTTTAATGATACAGTAATGAGCACAGAAGACATAGAAAGAAAACTGGGACTTAACGTACTCGGAACACTTCCACTCGAGGAAGTTGAATATGATGGCGAGCAGCGTCGAGGCAAAAAGAAAAAGAGAAAGGGCAAGGCAAAATAATTGGAAACAGTTAAGTTTGGTCAGATAAAAGAACAAAGCTATACCATGAAAGAGTCTCTTAGAGCCCTGAAGACAAATATTCAGTTTTGTGGTGATGATGTAAAAACGATACTTATAACAAGTGCAGTTCCGAATGAAGGAAAAAGCACAGTTGCAATGGATTTGGCAAGATCACTGACAGAGTCCGGGAAGAGAGTTCTTTTGATAGATTCAGATATGAGAAAGTCAGTATTTGTAGGACGTCTTCAGGCACAGGCAAGTAATGGCGGAGAAATATGTGGATTATCTCATTATCTTTCTGGACAGAGAAGATTAGAAGATGTAATGTATGGAACTGAGATTCCAAGATTATTTATGATTTTTGCGGGACCTTCCGTTCCAAATCCGACAGAGATTCTCGAAAAAAAATATTTTGCAGAGTTGTTAAAGTTTGGAAAAGAGCATTTTAACTATATATTAATTGATTGTGCTCCTCTTGGAGCGACAATTGATGCTGCTGTTGTGGCTAAGTATTGTGATGGAGCAATACTTGTAATTGCACAGGGAATGGCTAGTAGCCGACTGATATCAAATGTAAAAAAACAGCTTGAGGCATCAGGAGTCAAGATACTTGGAGCTGTATTAAATAAAGTGAAAGTTAAGAAGAGCAGTTATGAGGGTAGCTACTATGGTGGCTATTATGGCAGTTATTATGGAACCTATTATGCCGGTGAAGGGCAGATTGAGAAAAGGAAGTCTAAGTAATTATGAAAAGACATTCAGGATTATCGGGAAAATTGAATAATATAATGTTTTTTCTTGCGGGTGTTCTGACAGTTGTAATTATTGGAATACTGGTTATTGGAATTCAGACTATGGCTCAGAATAATTCAAACAAGAATGAAGACTACATATCTTCTAAGAAAGAGCCGGAGCAGATAAAAGAGACTGTAAATACAACGCAGACGGAGGAAAGCTGGGAGTCTGACAGCGAGACGGAGAGTACTGTACTTGGTGAGGAAAAGTGGGCAGAAGGCGTTATACAGTATAAAGGACATTCATATAAATACAATGCCAATCAGAAGATATATCTCTTGATGGGAATAGATAATAATGGTGTTGTTGAAACGGCAAAGGACTCGGTTAGTGGTGGGCAGTCGGATGCGATGTTTCTTCTTGTTGCTGATGAAGAAAAACAGCAAATGAAGATTGTATCTATAAATCGTAACACCATGACGGATGTGTTCGTATGTGACAAAGATGGAAAATCGATGGGAACTATGCAGGCACAGATTTGTGTACAGCATGGATTTGGTGATGGCGAGAAGTTAAGCTGTACCAGAACCGTAGATGCGGTTGAGGATATGTTCTACAATCTGCCAATAAGTGGTTATATTGCATTTAATATGGGGGCAGTAAAAGAGATAAATCATGTTATTGGTGGAATAGAAGTAGAAGTTCTTGAAGATATCTCTTCAAAGGATGGAAGAATACAGTTAAAAAAAGGCGATACAGTCACTTTATCAGATGATGAAGCGATGCTGTATTTACGAGGAAGAGATTTAGATGAATTTGGAAGTGCAACTAATCGTCTAAGAAGGCAGGAACAGTATATCAACAAATATATATGGGCAGTAAAGAATTCAAGCGGTGTAAGTCGCACCAAAATAGAAAGCCTGTATGAGGCTACCGAAGATTACATGGTAACAAGTGTTGATTTTACAGAATTAGTAAGCCAGCTCATTGAGTATGAATATACCGAAGATGATATGTACACAGTGCCAGGTGAGATGAAAATGGGCAAGGACTTTGAAGAGTTTTATATTAACCAGGATGAGTTCTATGATTTGATATTTGAAGTGTTCTACAATGAAGTAGATTAACACTTTTAATATACCACATGATAAAAAAGAAAGGAGGAGAAGCCAAATGAAGAAAAAAATCACAGGATTACTTGTTGCACTTATGGTTCTTTCAATGGGAACAACAGTATTTGCATCACAATCACCGACTAGCGAAGTGACAGCAGAACAGAAGGCTCAACAGCTGAGAGACTCTGTATCAAATGTCGAGACTTCACAGGATGGAGTGAATGTGGAGGTTGGAAAAGTCGATGCGACCGAAGTGGCTGATGCGAACGAAAAAGCAACAAGTTATTCAGCAGACGCAGAAGTACTTGGAATGGTAGAACTTAAAAGCGATAAGGATTTTAGCAAAGGTGTAACATTGACATTATATGTTGCAGGTGTTAAAAAAGGTGATAATGTTCGTATTTTACATAAGTTGTCAGATGGCACATGGGAAGTAATAGTACCATATGTAGGAGATGGATTTGTAAGAGCAACATTCTATTCACTATCACCGATTGCAATTGTAAAGTATCCGCCAAACGTATCTGTTTCATCGTCTCAGAGAGTTCCTGAAAATGCGGCTGACAGTTCAACAGAGAACAACAGCACACAGGAGTCGACTGAGAACGAGAATACAAATTCAAACGAAAGTGCAAATGCGAACAATAGTACAAGTGCAAATAATAACGCAAATGCAAATGACAATGATACTTCTAGTTCAAGTAAGTCTGAGTCAAAATCAGATGCAAAAGCAAATGCAAACGCAAATGCAAACGCAAATGTTAATGTTAACGTGAATAATAATAACAATAATAGCGGTAACAGTAATAGCAATAGACCAACAAGCGGCACATCAGGTGCTGCTACTTCTCCAAAAACAGGGCAGAATATGCCTGTATTACCAATGGTGGCTGTATTTACATTATTAGGATTAACAGTCGTTTGCGGTAAAAAAGTTAAAAGTCTTTAAAGGAATAAGGACTGATTCGAATCATTAAAAAATATAACATGTGGTTGGCGCGATGGGAGACTGTCGCGCCTTATTTTGCAATAAAAGTATGTCCTATATTATAACGAAGTGGTATAATATAGCTGTACTGAGCAGTCACTAATAAATACATATTAGACATAAGAAAGCAGATAATATGAACAAACAAGGTAAAGAACAAAAAAGCAAAACACAAAAAATAAATAAAGAAAAGCAGTTGATAATATATAAGAGTTTGACCATAATTCTAATGCTGGTCATACTGTTTTTTGCATGTAAATGGGGATATGAAAAGTATGTAGAGATTAGAACAGAGAAAATGTATCAGGATATGATGTCTCAGGTAAACTCAGTATCTGAAGGTAATCAGACCGGTGGTAGTGAGAGTGATGAGTTTGTGGATACATCTAATATCGAAGATACACAGACGGAGACTCCGAAACCGGAAGAAAATATACTGCCGGATGATGTAGATATTCCTGAGAAAAATTTGGATTGGAATTCACTTGCCGATATAAATAGCGATATATATGCATGGATTTACATTCCAAATACGAAGGTGGATTATCCGATTTTACAGAGTTCGGATGATGATAATTATTATTTGACGCATAATCTTGACGGAAGTAAAGGTTATCCTGGATGTATCTATACAGAGAAGGTAAACTATAAAGACTTTTTTGATTTTAATACGATTATATATGGCCACAATATGAAAAGTGGTACCATGTTTAGAACATTGCATGATTTTGAAGATAAAGAATTCTTCGAGAAAAATAAATACATTTACATATACACAGAAGAAGAGACATATGTATATGAAATATATGCAGCCTATACAACAAACGATGCACATATATTGAATACAAATGATTTTTCTACTGAGCTTGGTCGTCAGGCTTATATAGAGACATCTGTAACTCATGCTGAGGCAACGGGAGGAAATGTCAGGAATGACGTAGATGTCACTACTGACAGCAAGATAATAACATTGTCTACCTGTACCAGCAAATCTAATCAGAGATTTTTAGTGCAGGCAATAAGACTTAATTAGCTATAAAGGTATACTATGAAGGAAAAAGAAAAGAAATACAATCCGAGACATTGGAAATTAATAAATGTATATATGGTGATATATGACATATGTATAGTTATATTCGCATATTTTGCAGGCTTATTACTTAGATTTGACGGACAGTATAGTGAAATCCCGTACGAATATATACATGTTTTTAAATGTACTATAATCCCATATGCAATAATATGTATTATCGTTTTCAGACAATTGCGTTTGTATAACAGTATATGGAGATTTGCAAGCTTCAATGAGCTAAGCAGAGCATTAGTCGCTTCGCTTATCACAACAATTATTCAGCTTGTTCTAACATCTTCTGTATGTATTTTGGATAAAACAGTTGACGTCAGGAGAATGCCGCTATCGTATTTGATTTTTGGAGCAATGCTTCAATTCGTATTCGTAATAGGGCTTAGATTTTCATATAGATTTGTATTATTACTGCGTGAAAACAGAAAAAGATTTGATACTGATGCGGTAAAGAACAATGTTATGCTTATAGGAGCAGGTGCGGCTGGCAGGAGTATTCTTAGAGATTTGATGACATCGAAAGAATCTGATGATGTCGTCAGATGTATTATTGATGATAATCCAAATAAATGGACCAGGTATATAGATGGAGTTCAGGTTGTTGGCGGAAGAAACTCCATATTAGAAAATGTTGAGAAATATCATATAAGCAGAATTTATCTGGCAATACCGAGTGCGAGCAACGAAGAAAGAAGAGATATTCTTAGTATATGCAAAGAGAGTGGATGTGAACTTAAAAATCTTCCGGGAACATATCAGCTGGCAAACGGAGATGTAACAGTCAGCAATTTGAAGGAAGTTGCAATTGAGGACTTGCTTGGGCGCGAACCAATAAAGGTCAATATGGAAGAAATATATAACTACATACAGGGAAAAGTTATTTTGGTAACTGGTGGCGGAGGCTCGATTGGATCCGAGCTTTGCAGGCAGGTGGCGAGTCATAATCCCAAACAGTTAATTATATTCGACGTATATGAGAATAATGCATATGAGATAGAACAGGAGCTTAAGCAGAAGTATCCTGAATTAAATCTTGTTGTACTGATTGGTTCTGTCAGAGATAGTCGACGAATAAGCTATGTGTTCAAGAAATATAAGCCCAATATTGTATATCATGCTGCAGCGCATAAACATGTCCCGCTTATGGAGGGAAGCCCGCATGAAGCTGTGAAAAATAACACAATTGGTACATATAAGACAGCATACGCAGCAGCGATGAATAACTGTGAGAAGTTTGTTCTAATTAGTACTGATAAAGCAGTTAATCCTACAAATATAATGGGCGCAAGCAAGAGAATGTGTGAGATGGTTATTCAGACATTCGACAAAATGATAAAAGAAAAAAGAATGTCGCAGATGCCTAATTTGTTTTCACATGAAAAAGAAGCTGACTTTGGTAATGATATTCCGACAGATATAGACATAAAAACAGAATTTGTGGCAGTCAGATTTGGAAATGTTTTAGGTAGTAACGGTTCTGTTATTCCTCTTTTCAAAAAGCAGATAGCCGAAGGTGGACCTATAACAGTGACACATCCGGACATAATCAGATACTTCATGACAATACCTGAAGCTGTAAGTCTTGTGATGCAGGCAGGCACATATGCAAAAGGTGGAGAAATCTTTGTGCTTGATATGGGAGCACCAGTAAAGATAGACGATCTTGCAAGGAATCTGATAAAGCTGTCAGGGAAAAGACCAGATGAAGATATCAAGATTGAATACATAGGTCTTCGTCCGGGAGAAAAGCTATATGAAGAGAAGCTTATGGCCGAAGAAGGTATGAAAACCACGCAGAATAAGTTGATACATATTGGATTGCCAATTCCATTTGATACAGATGAATTTATCAAACAATTAACAGAACTTATGAAAGTGGCAAACAATGATGATGAAAATATACGAGAATATGTCGGGAAGATAGTAACGACATATCAGACATAGGAAACTTCGGAGGAACTGAATGAATAAGGGCACAATAGAACCATTTGAAAATAAGGTATGGCTATCATCGCCAACGATGCATGGTAAAGAGCTTGAATATGTAAGAGAAGCCTATGAGACAAACTGGATGAGTACTGTAGGGCGTAACATAGACGAAGTAGAAAAAACTATAGCCTCAGTCATAGGATGTAAAGAAGCAGTAGCTCTTTCTTCAGGAACGGCAGCACTTCATATGGCAATAAAATATGCGGCAGAAGAAATATACGGTAAGACGGAGAATGGAAGAGGTGCACTTAGAGGGCAGAAAGTATTTTGTTCTGATATGACGT
>OBLI01003777.1_pt1 | contig 11323 bp, 10 predicted proteins | sample 1519701 | NCBI WGS metagenome assembly OBLI01 (sample SAMEA3663005, study PRJEB22513) | pig gut metagenome | biome: pig gut; feature: pig-associated habitat; material: faeces | place: France | collected 2012 | reverse complement strand
GAGTAGTTGTGGGAGTTGTCGGGCATGTCGATGGCTCTCAGGTGCATGGGCATTGAGATATGCACTTTGTCGCCATCCTTCCACGAACGGTTCATCTTGACATATCCATCGGCTATCTCCACCTTCTCGGTATTACCGTTGATGGTGAGCGATAGTTCGTTGGCATTCACCCATTCGGGCACACGGACGTTAAGCGTGAACTTCGTTTTTCCTTTTTTTGAGGTGACGATGACGCTTGTGCCCTCCTCATCGGGGAATGATGTTGATTGTTCGATGCTGATGTCGCCCCATTTCAATGTTGAGGGGATGAAAAGGTTGACATAGAGCTGGTCGTTGCCCTTGTGGGCATATATCATCTCGCCATAGCGGGCATGATTCTCAAGTCCGCTACCCACGCAACACCAAAAGCTCGTCTGTGGTTGTGAATACACGCGATAGTGACCTGAGCGCATAGGGGTGAAATACACAAATCCTCCCTGCACTGGGTCTTGGGTGGAGAGGATGTGATTGAAGAGCGCACGCTCATAGTAGTCCATATATTTCGAGTCACCTGATGTAGCATAGAGCATTTTCGTGAGTCGCAACATGTTATATGTGTTGCAGGTCTCAGGTCCTTGTTCGCTGGTGCGCATCGACTCGAAGTTGTCGGCAGGATGGAAATGCTCGAACACGCTATTTCCACCGATGGTTATGGAGCGGTTGTTAACAACAGTTTGCCAGAAGAAGTCAGCTGCCCTACTCCATGCGTCATTCTTTTCTAAGTCGGCAATACGTTTGAATCCAATGACCTTAGGAATCTGGGTATTGGCATGAATACCTGTCAGTTTGTCCTCATTCTTGAGCAGAGGATTAAGGATGATGTCATGACTGAATCGGTGAGCGAGCTTTAGATAACGCTTGTCACCAGTAATGGCTGCTACATCGGCGAATGTCTCGTTGAGTCCTCCATGTTCGCTTCGCAACATGTCCTGCATCTGTTCGTCGGTGAGGTTGGCAGTTGTGCGCTCCATCCAGTCGGTGAGTTTCACGAGCATATCCTTTGCCTCCTCACGATGTGCCACAAGATATGCATCGCGCAATCCGGCATATATCTTATGGATATTGTAGAGAGGCACCCATCGGTCGTTAAGTCCAAAGGTGGCTGCCCTCACGTTGCCTTGCTCAATCTCCTTCCACATCGAGCGTCCGTCGGGCACACCACATAGATATCCATCGCCGGCAGTGTCCTGACAACGTTTCAGTTCGGAAAGCATATAGTCGAGACGCCTTCCGATTTCCTCATTTCCTGTGGCGGCATACATATAGGAGAGTGCCGACACGTAATGTCCACCGATATGTCCGTCGAGACCGGTGTTCTCCCAGTTGGTGTAGTTGTCGGCCTTGGGCGTGAGTCCCGCTCCCTTGAGATAAGGAGCCAGAAGGCGGTCGGGATTGAGGGCGAGAAGATACTGGATGTCCATATCCTCTGCATGCTTGAAGGCACTTCTCGTAAGTCTTACGTCTGAAATGCCGAAATACTCCACCTTGGCGTCGGTTTGTGCCAAAGCTGTCGTCAGATTCAATGCGGCAAGAACAATCGTGCCGGCAATTTTCTTAGTGATTGATTTCATGTTATTCATTTAGAGTTATGTAGTTAGATTTGTAATGAGTCATCTCATGGGAGGATAGAATGCGTCGGTGATGTGTCTAATTTGATATTCAGAATCGGGAGAACCGATGACTGCAATGATGTCGAAACGCAAGGAGGCGTTGATCCTATTAGTCTTGACATAGGAGTTGGCAGCAATGGAAATGGAGCGTATCTTATGATAATCCACAGATTCCTCGGGCTGCATATACGTCATATTACTACGTGTCCTCACCTCAACAATCACCAACAAACCGTCTTTGGATGCGATAATGTCGAGATCACGACGCCCATAATGCCAGTCGCGCTCGAGAATGGCATACCCGTTATCCAGAAGATAACGGGCAGCCATTTCCTCGCCCCACTTGCCTAATTCATTATGAGCAGCCATAACTTTAATTCTTTAATTTTTTAATTTTTTAATCTCGCGCATTGCGCGACTACAGGCTCTCCAACATGCGCTTGATAACTACTGTGGCAGAAATCTCACGATTGGCAGCCTCTGGGATTACAAGCGAGTTCTTACTCTCGATGACATCGTCGGTAACGATGAGACCACGGCGAACGGGCAGACAGTGCATAAACTTACCATCATTGGTTACTGCCATGTGGGCGGCATCAACGGTCCACGACATATCCTTGAAGATAATCTTGCCATAGTCGGCAGGATTGCTCACTCCCGGGCAACTCCAGTTCTTTGCATATACAAAGTCGGCACCTTCGAGAGCCTTCATCTGGTCGTATTCCACATGGGCGTTGCCTACAAACTTCGGGTCGAGCTCATATCCCTCGGGATGGGTGACAACGAAATCAACATCTGCGGCATTCATCCATTCGGCAAAGGAGTTGGGCACAGCCTGTGGCAATGCACGACAGTGGGGAGCCCATGTGAGGACTACCTTGGGACGCTTCTTCTCGTTGGTCGGAACAAAATTCTCCTTAATCGTGATGAGGTCGGCAAAGGCCTGCAATGGGTGTACTGTTGCTGACTCCATGGCAAAGACGGGACGACCGCTGTATTTGATAAACTGGTTGATGACGGTTTCGGCATAGTCGTATTCGCGATCGGTGAGGCCTGCGAATGAGCGCACACCAATGAGGTCGCAATAGCAGCCCATCACGGGAATAGCTTCGAGCAGATGTTCGCTCTTGTCACCATCCATAATCACTCCACGTTCTGTCTCCAACTTCCATGCTCCGGCATTCACGTCGAGCACGATGACGTTCATGCCAAGGTTCATTGCTGCCTTTTGGGTGGAAAGGCGAGTGCGCAATGAGTTGTTGAAGAACACCATCATGAGTGTCTTGTTCTTACCGAGGTTCTGATACTTAAACCTGTCTTTCTTTATCTCTTCTGCCTCAAGGAGAGCCTTCTGAAGGTCGCCGAGGTCTTCTACGTTCATAAATGTTTTCATATTCTTTTATTTATTTTGACGGAGTTATGATGGGAAGTTATGTTAGGGAGTTATAATGGGGAGTTATAATGAGCCAAATGTTTATGCGCACAAATCTATTGGCTTCTCATAACTTCCCTTCATAACTTCCCTTCTTAACTTCCCTCCATAACTTCCCTTCTTAACTTCTCACCTGTCCTTCTCCCTCGATAAGCCACTTATAGGTGGTAATCTCCTCAAGTCCCATGGGACCGCGAGGACCAAGTTTCTGAGTACTGATACCTATCTCCGCACCAAGTCCAAACTGAGCTCCGTCGGTGAAGCTCGTTGGGGCATTGACATATACACAGGCGGCATCCACGAGTTGCTGGAACTTCAAGGCATTGTCCTTGTCATTGGTGATGATACATTCGCTATGGCCCGAACCATAGGTGGCGATATGCTCTATGGCCTCATCGATAGAATCAACCACCTTCACTGCCATCTTGTAGTCCATGAACTCGGTGCCAAAGTCATCATATACAACCTCAACATTCTTCTTTACCACTGGCTCTAACAATGCTGGCAGGTCGGCAAGTCGCGAGCGATGGATGATAAGACAATCCAGGGCATTGCACACACTCACGCGACGGGTCTTTGCATTGTCGATAATGCGCTTGCCCATCTCAAGGTCGCCAAACTCGTCGAAGTAGGCATGCACGACTCCCGCACCGGTCTCTATAACCGGCACCTTGGCATTGTCGCGCACGAAATCAATCAGCCTTCGACCGCCACGGGGAATACATACGTCAATATATCCCACGGCATTGAGCATCTCAGCCGTAGCCTCATGGGTAGCCTCCAACAAAGTGACCACATCGGGATTAACACCATTTGCCTCCAACACCTGATGAATAATCTCAACCTCGGCACGATTGCTGCAATCGGCATCCTTACCGCCCTTGAGCACGCAGGCATTTCCGCTCTTGAAACAAAGCGAGAAGACATCGAATGTGACATTCGGACGAGCTTCATAAATCATACCTATGACACCAAACGGAACGCTCACTCGCTTGAGTCTCAATCCATTGGGAAGTGTTGACTCCTTGAGTATGCGACCTAAGGGAGACGGCAACTTGCTCACGTTGCGCATGTCGGAGGCAATGTCCTCAAGTCGCTTGTCGGTGAGCTGCAGACGGTCGTAAAGAGGATTCTTCGGGTCCATCTTTGCAAGATCCACGGCATTTGCTTTTAGTATTCGCTCTTTGTTGTCGATGATGGCATCAGCCACAGCGAGGAGAACCTCGTTGCGCTTGTCATCGGGGATTGTCGCCAATATGCGGCTGGCGGCTTTTGTTTTCTTTAGTGCTTCTTTCATATTTTTATTTACGACCCGACGCTAACGCGACGGGCACAGGGGCTGTTAATTCCTCATCCCTAATTCCTCATTAAGGAAAACTGTATGTGGAGTGCTATCCTTTTGGGTGATGAGGTCGATGAGAATGTTCTCACGCTTGCCATTGGCGATGATTACCTTGATGCCCGACTGCTGAACACGGGTGGCGGTGGTGTATTTGGAATGCATACCGCCACGGCCGAATGCGCTCTTCTCCGTCTGGATGTATTCGCTGAGGTCGTGACCAGGGGCAACCACCGGGATTATCTTCGATTTGGGGTCATCGGGATGACCTGTGAAGATACCGTCGATATTGCTAAGGAGAATGAGCATGTCGGCCTTCATCATCTGAGCAATCAAACCGCTCAATTCATCATTATCGGTGAACATCAGCTCGGTTACGCTCACGGTGTCGTTCTCATTGACGATAGGTATCACCCCATTCTCAAGCATCACTGTCATACAAGCCTTCTGGTTTTCATACTGCTCTCCAGGATTGAAGTTTTCCTTCATCGTCAGTATCTGACCGATATGCAGATGATGCTCGCGGAAAAGGTCATAATACAACCCTATGAGCTTCACCTGACCGAGAGCCGAGAACAACTGCCGCTGTTCAACGGTGTCGAGATCGTGATTCACCTTCAGTTCGCGTCGGCCACAGGCAACGGCTCCCGAAGATACGAGTATCACCTCATTGCCTTGACCCTTGAGCCAAGCAATCTGGTCGATGATAGCCGACATGCGAGTGATGTCGAGATGACCGTCGGGACGCGTGAGCACATTACTGCCCACCTTGATTACAATTCTCATTTTTTGTTGTCCTTTTCTCTTATCTCCACTCGTCTAATCTTGCCGCTGATGGTCTTGGGCAACTCGTCAACAAACTCGATGATTCGTGGATACTTATATGGTGCAGTCACGTGCTTGACGTGATTCTGCAATTCCTTAATCAGGTCGTCGCCGGCCTTCGACTTCCAGTCCTTGTGGAGGACTACGGTGGCCTTCACCACCATTCCGCGGATTTCGTCGGGCACACCAGTGATGGCACATTCCACTACAGCTGGATGAGTCATAAGGGCACTCTCCACCTCAAACGGACCGATACGATAACCGCTCGACTTGATGACATCGTCGATACGACCCTCAAACCAGTAGTAGCCATCCTCATCGCGCCAAGCCACATCGCCAGTGTGATACACATCGTCGTGCCACACATTGTGCGACAGTTCCTCGTCACGATAATACTCCTTGAAAAGTCCTACCGGTTTGCCCTTGCCTGTCCTTACTACTATCTCTCCCTTCTCACCATCCTCACAAGGAGTGCCGTCGGGCTTGATGAGGTCGATGTCGTATTGCGGATTGGGCAATCCCATTGATCCAGGCTTTGGTTTTGTCCAAGGCATGGTGCCGAGAGTCATTGTGGTCTCCGTCTGTCCGAATCCCTCCATAAGGGATATGCCCGTGAGCTCCTTAAACTTGTCGAAGACGGCAGGATTGAGTGCCTCTCCCGCAGTGCAGCAGTAGCGAAGCGACGAGAGGTCGTAATTGGAGAAGTCCTCATGGATGAGGAAACGATATACCGTAGGAGGGGCACAGAACGAGGTGATGCGGTATTTCTCTATCTGTCGCAATATCTTGTCGGCAGTGAATTTCTCATGGTCGAAGACGAATACGGCTGCTCCGGCAAACCATTGTCCATACATCTTTCCCCATACAGCCTTGCCCCAACCTGTGTCGGCAACAGTAAGATGGATACTATCCTCACTGAGGTTGTGCCAATATACTCCGGTGGTGAGATGTCCTATGGCATACAGGAAATCGTGAGCCACCATCTTGGGTTCGCCACTCGTTCCGCTGGTGAAGTACATCAGCATAGTGTCATCGTTGTCGTTCTTCACCTCCGGACGCACGAAGGCAGGAGCGTTGTTCCACTCCTTATGCCAGTCGTGGAAACCGTCGGCTTGCTTCGGACCGATGCTGACCAGAATCTCGAGAGTGGGACTCTCGGCTCTCGAACCAGCTACCTGCTCCATTATATATTCCTCACCGGCACAGATGATAGCCTTCACACTGGCTCGGTTGTTGCGATATACGATGTCGTGGGTGGTGAGCATGTGGGTGGCGGGAATTGCCACTGCACCAATCTTGTGCAATGCAAGCATCGACAACCAGAACTCATAGCGTCGCTTGAGTATCAGCATCACCATGTCGCCCTTGCCTATGCCAAGGCTCATGAAATAAGCAGCCGCACGATCGCTCTGCTCCTTGAGGTCCTTGAATGAGAAGCGTATGCACTCGCCCTCGTCATTCGTCCATAGGAGGGCGAGCTTTTCGGGTTTTTCCTTGGCCCACTCGTCCATAACATCATAGGCAAAATTGAAATGTTCAGGAATGATGAACTCGAGATTCTTCTCGTAGTCTTCCTGAGATGTGAATGTCGTCTGTTTTAGGAATCTTTCAATCATAGTTGACGGGTGTTAAAAGATGATAGCAAGGAATTTCACTGGTGCATTGTCGAGAGCACGCATACAGTGGGGCTGAGTGGCATCGAAATAGATGCTGTCGCCGGGATTCAATACGAGAGTCTTCTTGCCAATGGTGAGTTCGAGTTTTCCTTCTGTCACAAAGTTAAACTCCTGTCCCTGGTGGGAGTTGGCGTGCAGAGGATGATCGTCCGGTTTGGGCTCGACAGTCACCATAAAGGGGTCGGCAGTGCGTCCGCGGAATCCGCTGGCAAGACTCTGATACTTATACTCCTTGCGACGCTCCACACTCATACCCTGGCCATTGCGGGTGAGGAAATAATGACTCATGTGAGGCTCCTCGCCGAAGAGAAGTACATCGAGGGCAATGCCGTATTTCTTGGAAATCTTCTGTAAGTTGCTGATAGACAGCTCACCATCTCCCGCTTCCATTCTCATGTATGTGTCGATGTCTAAATCGCACAATTGCGCAACGTCCTCGGCGGGAATGTCGAGTACGTCGCGCAGTCCACGGAGTCTTTCTCCGATTTGTTTTATTGCATCATGCATAATATATAATGTTATTTGGATGATAATCCGGCTTTCAGTCCCCTGATTACGGCACTGGTGAATCCGGCGTGCTCCATCTCGTTGAGACCGCGGATAGTTACTCCACCAGGGGTTGTCACTTGGTCGATCATTGCCTCGGGATGCTTGCCCGTGGCTTGCAGCAGTTCCACTGCACCCTTCACCGTCTGCAACACGATGTTCTTGGCATCATCAGCCTTGAAACCGATTTCCACTCCGCCCTCGGATGCCGCACGCACATAGCGCATGGCATAGGCAATGCCGCAAGAGGCGAGGGTGGTGCCGGCAGCGAGATGCTTCTCATCGGTGATGATCACCTCACCCATACTCTCATACATCTCCTTGATGAGCTGTGTGTTCTCGGCGGAAGCATTTGCAGGAACGATGAATGTCATCGAACTGAGCAATGCAATGGCGATGTTGGGGATGACGAGGAAGAAGGGAATCATCTCCTCTCCGTCCTTCTGCAACCATTCCTTTATCTGCTCGGATGTCACTCCGGCAGCCACAACCACGAGAATCTGCTTCTTGTAGTTGAGCGACGACTTGATACCTTCGAGTACGGGTTTCACAAGCCATGGCTTCACCACCACGTTGACGATGTCCGACGACTCGGCGGCTATGTTGTTGTCAGTAGTGATACTGGCACCTGTCTCTGCAAACTGGTCGAGCACCTTCTGCGAGGGGTCGGCGATTGTGATGTCGGAGTTCTTGGCGAAATCTCCCTTAAGCAGTCCCTGGGCTATTGCTCCGCCCATGGCTCCTGCACCGATAACTGAAACTTTCATAATGATGATAAAATGTGTTTGAGTCTTTCTATGAATGTGTCTGCCATCTCCTTGGTGAAGCAGAGTGGCGGCAGCAGTCGCAGGATGTTTGTGGATGCACATCCCGTGAAGATATGGTCGTCGAAGAGCAGGCGCGAGCGCACGTCCTTGTGGGGAATGTCGAGCTCAATACCTATCATCAGTCCTCGTCCGCGAACATCGACGATATGCTTTTCGCTCTTCTTAAGTTCCTGAAGCTTTTCGAGAAGATATTCACCCACCTCACGGGCGTTCTCCACGAGATTCTCCTGCTCCATCACGTCGATTACAGCCAAAGCAGCCGTACAAGCCAGATGGTTGCCACCGAAGGTAGTGCCCAACTGTCCGTATTCGGGTTTGAAGTCGGGAGAGATGAGTACTGCTCCCATGGGGAATCCGTTGCCGATGCCCTTGGCGCATGTGATAATGTCGGGACGGATGTCGAGCCACTGGTGGGCGAAGAACTTACCGCTACGGCCATAGCCGCACTGTATCTCGTCGCATATCAATATCGTTCCGTATTTCTTGCAAAGTGTCTGCAAAGCCTGTGCAAACTCCTTCGATACCATACGGATGCCTCCCACGCCTTGAATACACTCAATGATACATGCACATACGTCACCCTTGGCCAGTTCCTTTTCCCATGCTTCGATGTCGTTGATAGGGAGATAGGTCACATGTCCACCATCGTTAATGGGGGCGATAATCTTAGGATTGTTTGTCACCTCCACAGCCAACGATGTGCGGCCATGGAATGCCTTTTCGGCTGACAGCACACGGGTGCGACCGTTTGTGAAAGATGCCAACTTCAGTGCGTTCTCGTTAGCCTCCGCACCACTGTTGATGAGGAAGAGCTGATAGTCGTCATAACCGCTTATCTTGCCAAGACGCTCTGCCAACTGCTGTTGCAATTTGTTCACCACCGAATTGGAATAGAATCCAAGCTGGTTGAGTTGCTTTGTCATCATGTCAACATAATGAGGATGGCAATGACCGATGCTTATCACTGCATGACCGCCATAGAGGTCGAGATACTCCTGGCCCTTGTCGTCCCATACCTTACAGCCCTTACCTTTTACTATGTTTATGTCGAATAATGGATATACGTCGAATAACTGCATTATTTCTTAATTATTAATTTTTAATTCTTAATTAATTTAGAATCCGTTTGCTTTCAGCCTCAGTCCTGCTGCCTCATCTATACCAAACATGATGTTCATATTCTGAACAGCCTGACCCACGGCACCCTTGAGCAGGTTGTCGATGGTGGATGTGACGAGCAGTTTGTCACCATACTTGTCGCAATGCACGAGCGCCTTGTTGGTGTTCACCACCTGCTTCATGTCGATGGGCTTATCCACATAATGGGTGAAACGGGCATCCTTGTAGAATGCCTTATATCCCTCAACGATTTCCTCTATTGGACGATCAGTCTTGATGACCTCGGTGGCGAAGATACCACGGGTGAAGTCGCCTCGGTATGGGATGAAGTCGATGTCGGCATCCAGATGGCCTTGCACCTGACGCAGGCTCTGCTTTATCTCGGGCACATGCTGGTGGTTGAACGCCTTGTATATGCTCATATTACCCATACGCCAAGAGAAATGAGTGGTGGCAGTGGGTTTCTGACCTGCACCGGTACTTCCTGTAATGGCATTTACGGCAACGTCTTCCGTTATGAGTCCCATGTTTGCGGCGGGAAGTAGTCCCAATTGTATGCAAGTGGCGAAGCATCCGGGGTTAGCCACATGTTGCGCCTTGGCTATTCTTTCTTTGTTGATTTCGGGAAGACCATATACGTAGTCATTGCCAGGAGCCTCAAGTCGGAAGTCCTGTGCAAGGTCGATTATTTTCACGTTCTCTGGTATGGAGTGCTCCTTGAGAAAAGCCTCACTCTTACCATGGCCGAAGCAGAAGAACACCACATCCACTTGGTCGAAAGGCATCTCGGAGGTGAACGTCAAGTTGCAGTCGCCATACAGTCCCTCGTGCACCTCAGCCACGGGATTGCCGGCATTGCTCTCGCTGTTGGCGAAGACAATCTCAGCCTCGGGATGATTTACAAGAAGGCGGATGAGTTCGCCACCGGTATATCCGGCGGCACCTAATATTCCTACTTTTATCATTGCACCTTGTATTTACTCGGGATAATCCAATAGAGAATGGGATAGAGGATAATGCCGCAGAAAGCGGTGCAGAGCGTGAGCACTGCATAAATCACTCTTACTATCGTGGGGTCGAGACCGATATATTCGGCAAATCCTCCACATACGCCTCCTAATACTCTCTGGTCGGAAAGCGTGAGTCTCTTCTCGTTCATTGTGTTTATCTTTTTTCGTCCTTATGTATTCCGTAATATACTCTCAGCGGTGTGCTCGACACCTTGATGAAGCCCTTGGCCTCGTCGGATGTCCAACCGGTCTGTGTCTCGCCATATTCGCCGAGTTTCGACTTTGTCAGGTCGTTGTCGGAATCAATACCTACTGTCTCGAATCCGTATGGACGGAGCTTCAGGATGGCTGTTCCGGTGACATTACGCTGGGATGATGTCAGCATTGCCTCGATATCGGGCATCACAGGCTCCAGATACTGACTCTCGTGGAGGAACATTCCATACCAGTTGGCCACCTGATCCTTCCAATACTGCTGCCACTTGCTCAGTGTGGATTTCTCCAACAGGCGGTGAGCCTCGATGATGAGTTTCGGGGCGGCTGCCTCAAATCCCACGCGACCCTTGATGCCGATGATGGTGTCGCCCACATTGCAGTCGCGACCGATGGCATAGCTTGCGCCAATCTCCTCTATCTTCTGGATAGCGGCTACCTTGTCATCAAACTTCTCGCCGTTGACAGCCACAATCTCGCCCTTGTCGAATGTAATCTTCAGTGTGGCCTCCTTTTCCTCGGCGGTCACGTGCTTCAGATAGGCTTCCTCGGGCAGTCCCTGTGTCGGGTCGAGCAATTCGCCACCACAGATACTTGTTCCCCAAATACCCACGTTATATGAATACTTCAACTTGGTGAAGTCGGCAAAGAATCCGTGGTCGTTCAGGTAGTCCACCTCTTCCTTGC
>OBLI01003776.1_pt1 | contig 11326 bp, 10 predicted proteins | sample 1519701 | NCBI WGS metagenome assembly OBLI01 (sample SAMEA3663005, study PRJEB22513) | pig gut metagenome | biome: pig gut; feature: pig-associated habitat; material: faeces | place: France | collected 2012 | reverse complement strand
AACAGGTAAGTTTAAAGAACAGACAATAAAAGATATAGCTAATGTAAAAACCATGTTAAAAGAAATACAAATAACAAAAAAATTACCAAGAACAGGAAAATAATAAAAATTGTCAAAAAAGTATTGAAAAGAAAAATAAAAAGTTATAAAATTAATAAAAGGAGAATAAATATGGAAGAGAAACTTTTAAAAGAAATATTAAATAAATTAAATGTGTTAGAAATAAAGGTAGATAAATTAGAAGAAAAAGTAAATAAAATAGATAAGCTAGAAGAAAAAATAAATAAAATAGATAAGTTAGAAGAAAAAGTAAACAAAATAGATAAGTTAGAAGAGAAAATAAATAAAATAGATAAGCTAGAAGAAAAAGTAAGTAAAATAGATTCAATGGAAATAGAATTAAAAAGATTAAATAAAAAATTAGATGATTATATAGAAGTAGAAAAAAATCATTATAAATCAACATGTAATGAATTCGACAAGATTAATAAAAAGATTGATTCTAATTTTGTATACTTGGATAAAAAAATAGATAATACAAAAGATAAAATTGTAACAGAAACAATTGATGTTTTAGAATCATTTTCAATTAATATTTCAAATGCAATAGAAAATGTTGACAGCAAAATAAATACAGAATCAAAAGAAAGACAATACCAAATTGAAAGGTTAAATAATTTAACAGAATATGATAAAATCGTATTAAGAAATCTTGAAAGTAGAATAAGTATATTGGAAGAAGAATCACAAGATTATAGAAGAGCAACAAATTAAATAGAAATAAAAAGTCAAATATTTTTATAAAACATTTGACTTTTTTATTGTTTTAATAGATAATAAGTGTGTTAATACAAAAAGATAAAATTATAAGATACTTAGGAGGAATTTTGAAATGTACATGTTTAATAGAATAACAGTTAATCCACAATTACCTAAAAGGATTAATAGACTTTCAGAAATAGCAAATAACCTTTGGTGGTCTTGGAATACAGACTTTTTAAAAATCTTTAAAGAAATAGATATAGACTTATGGGAAAGAGTAGATAAAAATCCTGTAAAGTTTTTAAAATTAGTATCGCAAGAAAAATTAGAACAAGCATCTATAAATCAACAAGTATTAAAACAATATGATAAGATTGTTAATGACTTTGACGGTTATATGAATAGTAAAAATACTTGGTTTTCTAAAAAATATCCAAATAATAAAAATGATATAATAGCATATTTTTCAGCAGAATATGGATTAGATGAAACAATTCCTATTTACTCAGGTGGATTAGGAATTTTATCTGGTGATCACTTAAAATCAGCAAGTGACCTAGGAATTCCTTTAGTTGCTGTTGGTTTACTATATAAAAATGGATATTTTCATCAAAAAATAGATGGTTATGGAAATCAACAAAGTATTTATAAAGATATAGATTTAATGAATCTTCCAATAAATCCAGTTAAAGACGAAAAAGGAGAAGAATTAAAAGTATTATTAAAACTTCCTGGAAAAAATTTATATTTAAAAGTTTGGAAAATAAATGTTGGAAGAATAACATTGTATTTGTTAGACTCAGATATACCGGAAAATACAGATGAAGATTATAGAAATATTACACTTAGACTTTATGGTGGAGACCAAGAAATGAGAATAAAACAAGAAATTGTTTTAGGAATGGGTGGAGTTAATCTATTAAGAACTTTAGGATTAGACCCTAATATATATCATATGAATGAGGGCCACTCATCATTCTTATTACTTGAAGTAATAAAAAATATAATAAAAGAAAAGAAAGTTTCATTCGATATTGCAAGAGATATAACGAGTGCAAAAACAGTATTTACAACACATACACCTGTACCAGCTGGTAATGATATATTTCCAATGGAATTAGTTGAAAAATACTTCAAAGGATATTGGACAAAACTTGGAATTGATAAAGATACATTTTTACACTTGGGTACAAAGCCAAATGATGCATTAGACTCTGGTTTTAATATGGGAATACTAGCACTAAAAATAGCAGGAAAGAAAAATGGAGTAAGTAAATTACATGGAGCAGTATCAAGAGAATTGTTTGGTGATGTATGGCCAGCAATTGCAGCAAATGAATCACCAATAACATATGTTACAAATGGTATCCATACATGCACATGGTTAGCACCTAACTTAAAAGAATTATATAATAAATATTTGATTCCATATTGGCAAGATAATATACAAATCCAAGAAACTTGGAAAAAAATTGATAATATACCAAATGAAATATTATGGGAAGAACATCAAGCAAGAAAAAATAAATTATTAAAATTAATAAAAGAAAATGTAACTAATAACATGAAAGAAAATGGAATTAGTTATGAAGAAATAAATGAAATAACATCAAAATTAAATCCTAATGCATTAACTATAGGATTTGCAAGAAGATTTGCAACATATAAAAGAGCAACATTAATATTTAGAGATTTAGAAAGAATAACACAAATATTAAACAATTCAGAAAAGCCTGTACAATTAATTTTTGCAGGAAAAGCACATCCAGCAGACAAAGAAGGTCAAGAATTAATAAGATATATAAAAGAAATATCAATGAAACCGCAATTCAAAGGAAAAATATTTGTTTTAGAAAACTATAATATAGGAATAGCAAGATACCTAGTTAGTGGAGTTGATGTGTGGTTAAATAATCCAAGAAGACCAATGGAAGCTTCAGGAACAAGTGGACAAAAAGCATCTGTAAATGGAGTAATAAACTTTAGTGTACTAGATGGATGGTGGGCAGAAGGATATGATTCTAAAAATGGATGGACAATAGGAACTAATGATGAATATAGTTCTTATGATATACAAGATGATGCAGATTCAAATAGCATGTATACAACACTAGAAAATAAAATAATACCAACATACTATGACAAAGCTTCGAATGGAATATCTGAAAAATGGTTAAGAATCATGAAAAACTCTATAATTTCTACAGGAGGAAGATATAGCACATCAAGGATGTTATGTGATTATACAGATAGATTATATATGCCATTAATTGATGTATATAAAAAATATTATTCAGATTTATCAGAAGTTGCTAATCTTAATGAATGGAAAACCAAAATGCAAATAAATTGGGAAAAAATAAAAATAGAACAATTAAACAATATGGATAATATTTCAATAGATGCAGGAAACAAAATAGAAGTTACATGCAAAGTAATATTACCAGATATTTCAGCAGATAATATAACAGTTGAAACTTATGCTGGAAGAATTACAGATAAAGGAACAATAGAAAACATAACAATTATGCCTATGGATTTAATAGAAAAAAATGAAGAAAAAAGAGAATATATATATAAAGCAAAATTAGAACTAACAACAGGAGGAAACTACGGATATACATTTAGAGTTATGCCAAAACATAATATGATATTAGATCCAGAAAATCTAAATTTAATAAAATGGATAACAGCATAGGACATAATAAAACTGTAGAATATGTGAATTTCAAAGATTGTAGGGGCGGACGACTCGGTCCGCCCGATATAAATTATAAAATTATTAAAAAGCTTGAACAACTAGTAATTAATGTGTTATACTATATAGGATTTTTTAAAGAAAGAGGGAATAAAAAGTGAAAAAAGAAAATTTAAGAAAGACAAGAATCGTATGTACTATAGGACCAGCAAGTGAAAGTGAAGAAATGTTAACAAAATTAGTAAATGCAGGTATGAATGTAGCAAGAATAAACTTTTCACATGGTGGATATGAAGAAAATGCTACAAAAATAGCAACAATAAAAAAAGTAAGAGAAACATTAGGAAAACCTATTCCTTTATGCTTAGATACAAAAGGACCTGAAATAAGAACTGGTAAACAAGAATCAGGAGATGAAAAAGTAACAATAACAGAAGGTCAAAAATTTACATTCCTTTATGAAGATGTTATAGGAAATGAAACAAAAACATCTATTAGTTATAAAGGATTATCAGAAGATGTTAAACCAGGATCTACAATATTAGTAGATGATGGAGCAATAGAATTTAGAGTAGATGAAATAGTTGGTAAAGATGTTGTTTGTACAGCATTAAACACAGGAAAATTAGGAAGTAGAAAAACAGTTAATGTTCCTGGATTAAAATTAAACTTACCAGCATTATCAGAAAAAGACATAAATGACTTAACAAATGGTGTAAAAGCAGGATTTGATTATATATTTGCTTCATTTGTAAGAAGAGCAGATGATTTACATCAAATGAGAAAATTATTAGATGATAACGGTGGACAAAATGTTAAAATAATATCTAAAATAGAAAGCCAAGAAGGAATAGACAACTTTGAAGAAATATTAGAATTATCTGATGGTATAATGGTAGCTCGTGGTGACATGGCTGTTGAAGTACCATTTGAACAAGTACCAGTAGTTCAAAAACGTTTTATAAGAAGATGTAACGAAGTTGGAAAACCAGTAATCACAGCAACACAAATGCTAGAATCAATGAGCACAAACCCAAGAGCAACAAGAGCAGAAGTAAGCGATGTTGCTAATGCAGTTTATGATAGAACAGGAGCAATAATGCTTTCTGGAGAATCAGCAATGGGTAAACATCCAGACTTATGTGTAAAAACAATGGATAAAATATCTAAAGCAGTTGAAGAAGATATAAAATACTGGAAGAGATTTAGTAATACAGAACTAGATATGTCAAGAGAAGATATTAAAAGACATGTAGCATATATAGCAACAGCAACAGCTAAAAACTTAAAAGCAGATGCAATTATTGCATACACACATGAAGGAAATTCAGCAAGAAGATTAGCAGGAATGGGACCAGAATGCCCAATATTAGCTATCACAGATGATGAAAAAACATATCATCAATTAGGATTGTCATGGAATGTATTCCCAGTATTAGTAGAAGGAAAAGCTAATATAGATGAAACAATAGAAGCCGGAATAGAAAAATTAAAAGAAGATATTTTAGAAAAAGGTGATGTAGTAGTTATATCAGGAGGAGCTAAAATATTAAACAATAGTACAGAAAATCAAGTAATTGATGGAGTATTAAAAATCTAAGAAACGGTCAATGGGGACAGAGAATTTTGACAACACAAAGAACAAAAAAGACAGAGAAATCTGTCTTTTTTTGTTACATCTTTAAACATACGAGAATAATATATATTATGAAGGAGGAATAAGAATGTTTTGTAAAAATAATGGCTATTTCACTCGTCATTGTCATAACTGTTCTAATATGAAATTTGATGAATGTGAAATGGAAACTAAATGTACAGATGTATTTAATTATTATGATTCAATGAAAGATAATTGCTCTTGTGGATTTGAAGATGAATTTAATGTATTTCCAGAAAATCCAATGTATGGTCAAAGCTATGTGCCAATACAAAAAATGAACAAAGTATTTAAACCAGAAATAGGTTTAAAACATGGAACAATATTTCCAGAATTAGTTAGCAATTATTGCCCAAATCAATCTATAGAAGAAGTGGAGTATATAAAAGCTACAAATAAAATAGGAGAGGGGTGTAATGAATAATGAATACAGAATGCGAAAATGAAACAAATAGAAGAAAAATGGCAATGCAAATACGAGCATACCAATTTGCCATAACAGATATATCATTATATCTAAACACTCACCCAGAAGATGAAAAAGCACTTTGCTTACACAGAGAATATTGCAAAATGTTTAAGGAATTAAGAGATAAATATCAAAAAATATATGGGCCACTAACAATAGAATGCCCATGCAACAAATGGAGATGGCTAGAAGAGCCATGGCCATGGGAGAGGGGGAATTTTTAATGTGGACATATAACAAAATGTTACAATATCCAATAAATATAAAATGTAAAAATCCAAGATTAGCAAAAGTAATAATATCACAATATGGAGGACCAGATGGAGAACTTGGAGCATCACTTAGATATTTATCACAAAGATTTGGTATGCCAGATCAAAAAGCAAAAGCAACACTAAATGATATAGGTACAGAAGAATTGGCTCACTTAGAAATGGTTGGAGCGTTAGTGCATCAATTAACAGATGGAGCTTCACCAGAAGAAATAGAAAAAGCAGGATTAGGCCCTTACTATACAGATCATGGCTGGGGAGTATATCCTCAAGCAGCAGCAGGATATCCGTTTGATGCAAATTGCTTGGCAGTAAAAGGCGATCCTATAGCTGATTTACAAGAAGACTTGGCAGCTGAACAAAAAGCTAGAGCAACATATGAAAAACTAATAGACTTATGCTCTGATGAACCAGAAGTAGTAGATGTTTTAAGATATTTAAGAGAAAGAGAAGTAGTTCATTTTCAAAGATTTGGGGAAGCATTAAGAGGAGTACAAGATAAATTAGCACAAAAGAAATATTATATGAATAATTTAGTGGATAATATGAACCAAGAAATAAGTACAGAAAATTGTAAATGTGAAAATAATTAAAAAGACTTAATAAAATAGTAAAAAACTCTTGCATTTGTAAGAGTTTTTTGTTATAATATCATAGTTAATAATAATCACATAAAGTTAGTTGATGTTAGTGCCTTATTTAAAGATAAAATAGGTTAGCAAAAATGTAAGCTTTGTGGAAGAAAAAACTAAAGGAGGAATTTAAAATGGCAGTAGTTGCAATGAAACAATTACTAGAAGCAGGTGTTCACTTCGGACATCAAACTAGAAGATGGGATCCTAAAATGGCTGAATACATATTCCAAGCTAGAAACGGAATCCATATTATCGATTTACAAAAGACTTCAAAGAAAATAGACGAAGCATATAACTTCGTTAAAGAACAAGTTGAAGAAGGAAAAACAGTTCTATTTGTAGGAACTAAAAAACAAGCACAAGAATGTATGAAAGAAGCAGCAATAACTTCTGGAATGTACTATGTTGATCAAAGATGGTTAGGAGGAATGTTAACAAACTTCAAAACTATCAGAAAAAGAGTAGAAAGATTAAAAGCATTAGAAACAATGCAAGAAGATGGAACATTTGAAGTTCTACCTAAAAAAGAAGTAATAAAATTAAAGAAAGAAATGGCTAAATTAGAAAACAACTTAGGAGGAATAAAAGACATGGAAGAAATACCAGGTGTTTTATTCATAGTAGATCCTAAAAAAGAAAATATAGCTATATTAGAAGCTAAAAAATTAGGAATACCAGTTGTTGGTTTAGTAGATACAAACTGTAGCCCAGAAAATATTGATTATGTTATACCTGGAAACGATGATGCTATTCGTTCTGTAAAATTAATAGCACAAGTTATAGCAAATGCTTGTATAGAAGGAAAACAAGGAGAAGCTATGGATTTAAATCCAGAAACAGCAACAGAAGAAGCTGAATCAATTGAAGAAGTTGTATCAAACGAAGAAGCAGTTGTAGAAGAATAATAGTCAATTATATAAAAGATTGTAGGGGCGGACGACTCTGTCCGGCTCTATTTTAAATTATAAATATTTTTAATGTGTTATACACATAAATATAAAATTAAGGAGGAAAAATTAATGATAACAGCAAGTCAAGTAAAAGATTTAAGAGAAAAAACAGGTGCAGGAATGATGGACTGTAAAAAAGTTTTAACAGAGACAGATGGAGATATGGAAAAAGCTATTGAATTATTAAGAGAAAGAGGAATAGCTAAAGCAGCTAAAAAATCTGATAGAATAGCAGCAGAAGGAATTGTTGCAGCATATGTATCTGAAGACGGAAAAGTTGGAGCAGTAGTTGAAGTAAACTCAGAAACAGACTTCGTTGCAAAAAATGAAGAATTTAAAACATTTGTTGAAGATGTTGCAGAACAAATAGCAAAAGAAAATCCAGCAGATGTTGAAGAATTACTTGAACAAACATCAATAAAAGATTCAAACAAAACAGTAAAAGAAGTTTTAACAGACAAAATTGCTAAAATCGGTGAAAACATGACTATAAGAAGATTCGAAAGATTCGAATCAAACGGTTTAGTAGAAAAATATATACATGGAGATGGAAAAATCGGTGTATTAGTAGATATAGAAAATGGAGATGCAGAACTTGCAAAAGATATATGTATGCAAATAGCAGCAGCAAAACCAGAATTCTTAGACAGAGAAGCTGTACCACAAGAAAGATTAGATAAAGAAATGGAAATTCTAAAAGCACAAGCTATGAATGAAGGAAAACCAGAAGCAATAGCTGAAAAAATAGTTCAAGGTAGAGTTGGAAAATTCTATAGTGAAATATGCTTAGTAGAACAAGAATTTGTTAAAAACCCAGACTTAAAAGTTAAAGAATTACTTTCTTCAAAGAATGCAAAAATAAATAGATTTGCAAGATTTGAAAAAGGTGAAGGAATAGAGAAAAAAGAAGAAAACTTTGCAGAAGAAGTAATGAAACAAATAAAATAAAAGTTCAAAAAATAGGAGTACATATATGTGTGCTCCTAATTTTTTTAATAAATGAATAAAAAAAAGGAAATTCTGCATTAAATCTTGCATTTTTATTGTTATTTTATTAAAATAGTGATATATTACATATGTTAAAAAATAAAAGTATTATTGAAAAATACAACATTGGAGGTTTTTATGGGATTATTTAAATCATACAGCGAAAAAGAAGTAAAAAGAGTTATGCCTATAGTTAAAAAAATAAATGAATTAGAACCAGAAATGGAAAAATTATCAGATAAAGAACTACAAGCAAAAACTCCAGAATTTAAAGAAAGATTAGCAAATGGAGAAACTCTAGATGCTCTTTTACCAGAAGCATTTGCGGTAGCTCGTGAAGCATCAAAAAGAGTATTAGGAATGAGACATTTTGATGTGCAATTAATAGGTGGTATAATATTACACCAAGGTAGAATTGCAGAAATGAAAACAGGTGAAGGAAAAACATTAGTTGCGACACTTCCAGTATACTTAAATGCACTTACAGGAAAAGGTGTACATGTTATTACAGTAAACGACTACCTAGCAAAAAGAGATAGTGAATGGATGGGAAAACTATATAAATTCTTAGGTTTATCTGTTGGATTATGTATAAGTGGCATGGAAGCAGATGAAAAACGTGCAGCCTATGCAGCAGATGTAACTTATGGAACAAACAATGAGTTTGGATTTGACTATTTAAGAGACAATATGGTTATATACAAAGAACAAGCAGTTCAAAGAGAACTAAATTACGCAATTGTCGATGAAATCGATAGTATTTTAATAGATGAAGCAAGAACACCATTAATAATATCAGGTAGAGCTAATAAATCTTCAGAATTATATGTTAAAGCAGATACATTTGTTAAAAAGTTACAACCAAAAGTAATAGTAGAAGAAGATGTAAAAGACTTAGAACAAGCAGAAGACAATGAAAAATATGATTATATAGTAGATTTAAAAGCTAAATCAGCATCACTAACACAAAAAGGTACAAAAAAGGCAGAAGAAGAATTTAGAGTAGAAAATTTAAATGATTTAGACAATTCAGAATTAGTGCATCATATAAATCAAGCATTACGTGCTAATGGTGTTATGAAAAAAGATATAGACTATATCGTAAAAGATGGAGAAGTTTTAATTGTTGATGAATTTACAGGAAGAATTATGTATGGAAGAAGATACAACAATGGATTACATCAAGCAATTGAAGCAAAAGAACATGTAAAAATAGCAGATGAATCTAAAACATTGGCAACAATTACATTCCAAAATTACTTTAGAATGTATGACAAATTATCTGGTATGACAGGTACTGCAATGACAGAAGAAGATGAATTCCAAGAAATTTATAAATTAGATGTAATAGCAATACCAACAAATAAACCAATGGTAAGAAAAGACCATAATGACGTTATATACAAAAATGAAAATGCAAAATTCAGAGCTGTAGTAGAAGATATAAAAGAAAGCAACAAAAAAGGACAACCAGTATTAGTTGGTACAGTTTCTGTAGATAAATCAGAGAAATTAAGTAAAATTTTACAAAAAGAAGGAATAAGACATCAAGTATTAAATGCTAAATACCATGAAAAAGAAGCAGCAATAGTAGCACAAGCAGGTAAGTATGGAGCAGTAACAATATCAACAAACATGGCTGGACGTGGTACTGATATTATGCTTGGAGGAAATAGTGAATTCCTAGCAAAAGAAGAAATGAGAAAAAATAAATACTCAGAAGAAATGATAGAAGCTGCAAATTCTTTTAATGAAACAGATGATGAAGATATATTAAAAGCAAGAAAAGAATTTAAAAGATTAAAAGAAAAGTTTGATGAAGAAATAGAAGAAGAAAGAACAAAAGTAATAGATGCTGGTGGATTAAAAATCATAGGTACAGAAAGACACGAATCAAGAAGAATTGATAATCAGCTTCGTGGACGTAGTGGACGTCAAGGAGATGTTGGTGAATCAAGATTTTACATTGCATTAGATGATGACTTAATGAAAATATTTGGTGGCGACATGATAACTAAAGTATATGATACTTTAGGAGCAGATGAAAACATGCCAATTCAACACAAATTTTTATCAAAAACAGTAGAAAATGCTCAAAAGAAAGTTGAAGGAAAGAACTTTAGTATACGTAAAAATGTACTACAATATGATGATGTAATGAATCAACAAAGAGAATTGATATATGCACAAAGAAGAGAAGTTTTAGATGGAAAAGACTTAAAAGAAAGTATCTTAAAAATGGTATCAGGAGTTGCACAAGATGTAGTAAATATGTACGCAAATGTGCCTGAAGGAGAAAATGTAGATACAGAAGGATTAAAACTTCAAATAAAAGATATATTTGGTTTAGAAAATATAGAGGCATTAAAAGGTGCAGAATTAGATGAAGAAGCATTAATAACAGAGCTACAAGAAAAAGCATTAAAAAGATATGAAGAAAAAGAAGCAGAAGTAGGAGAAGACTTTAGAGAACTTGAAAGAGTAGTAATGCTAAAAGTAGTTGACGAAAAATGGATGAACCATATAGATGCAATGGATGAACTAAAAGATGGAATTGGATTACGTGCATATGGACAAAAAGATCCAGTAGTACAATATAGAATAGAAGGTTCAGAAATGTTTGATGAAATGATTTATGACATAAGAGCAGATGTAGTAAAAATACTATTAAATGTTCATAAATCAGGAAACATGAGAAGAAAAGAAACAGTAGAGATAACAAACGCATCATTAGAAAATATAAACGGAATAGACAACGAAACAACAAATCATGAACCAGTAAAAAATGAAGGACCAAAAATAGGAAGAAACGATCCATGTCCTTGTGGAAGTGGGAAGAAATACAAAAACTGTTGCGGCAAATAAGATTTAATAATAGCTAACATTTTATAATGTT
>OBLI01003771.1_pt1 | contig 11337 bp, 13 predicted proteins | sample 1519701 | NCBI WGS metagenome assembly OBLI01 (sample SAMEA3663005, study PRJEB22513) | pig gut metagenome | biome: pig gut; feature: pig-associated habitat; material: faeces | place: France | collected 2012 | reverse complement strand
ATGTCCTTTCAAAAGTTTAAATATTTGCTTTATACCAAGAGTGATGAATTGTCCTTCAATAAGAAGTTTGATTTAACTGCTGCCCTTCAAGTGAAAATAGATTTTCAAAGTAATGCCAAGGCTTTGTATAAAAGACTATGGGGGATTTTTGAAAATATTATTTATAAGCATGTTGAAGATGGTAAATACGTTAGTGTAAATACTATTGCGATGGAATTTAAGACGCAAGCTAATATAGAAGAGTACAAGGCTCGGTCTATTACAGAAGTTATTATTGCGTCCATGGATTCGTTCCGTAAAAGGTATATGAAGCAGCCCACCAGAATTGTGCAGGAAATGTCCAATAGAAAAGGTGAGATAACATATTGTTTCTTTAGTGCTGTGAACCAGTATTTTGCCTGGGTTAGCAGAAGGTTTGATGGTATAATCCGAGAAACGATAGATGGTGAACTGTATTTAATTGATAATGCCAACAGCAAGGCAGGCGAGTTTTCTACTGTTTTGGGTGTATTAGAGGCTATGGATGTTCTTTCTTTTGAAATGCTGGGTGGAGCTAATAGTCAACTATATATTTATGTTACCCAGATTCAGCATTTAATAAACATTCTGAGCATGCCTAAAAACTACGAGAACAAGCTATTGAATAGAGTGTATGAACGGCATTTACTGGCTGTAAAAATGCTCACATACATTTATGAAAGCGATTTTTCAAGTGACGAAGTATGGGATATTCTTGAAGATTATTTCTTGGGTAATGTGCCAGAGATGGTCAAAATTGCCTGTCATAGAGAAAACCCAAATATTACTTTTGATTGATTGTTGCTTTAAGATTGTGCACATATAAACATGGATGGAGCAACCAAGATAGTAGTAGCTCCATCCATTTTTTTCAAGAAAGCTATCAAAACTTCTAACTTTTGATAGCTTAGCGAATATGCCGGAAAATGGGCCTTTGCACACTATCAAAAGTTACTATCAAAAAACATGCTAAAGATGTATAATATTAGTGATAAATAGAAGCATTTGAGGTGATGAAATGATCTACGGATATGCTCGCGTTAGTACCAAAAAGCAGCTGAGCGGAAACAGTATTGAGGAACAATACAGCACCTTAAAGGAGCAAGGCTGCCAAGAGATTATTGTGGAGCAGTACACTGGTAAGACCACTGACAGGCCGGAATTAGGGGCGTTGATGCAAAAAATGACTAAGGGGGATACTTTGGTTGTGACCAAGCTTGATAGACTCGCTAGAAACGTTGTGGAAGGCGTGACGCTGGTGAGGGAGTTATTACATAGCGGTATAAAGGTGCATGTGCTCAATGTTGGTTTGTTGGATGATACCCCTATGGGCAATTTCTTCATCACTACATTATTAGCTGTAGCTGAGTTGGAGCGCAGCATGATTATGGAGCGCACTCAAGCCGGCAAAGAAGTAGCCAAAACAAAGCCTGGATTTAAGGATGGGCGCCCACGCATTGCGAAAAATAGGATTGACGCTGCTTTAGCATTGGTAGACGCAGGTAACTCTTATAACAAGGTTGCTGAGCTCACCAATATAGGTGTGGCAACCCTTTATAGGGCTAGAGCAAGGATAAAAGCTGAGGAATTAATGGCAGTACACTGATAAACAATCAGCTGCCAATAAAAAATATAAAGTACGGAGTGATTGAAACGATGGATATAAAGAGCTTGAAGCGTTTAGAAGAAGAATTGTGGGATGCGGCCGATAACCTGCGTGCTAATTCCAAGCTAACCTCTAACCAATATTGCATGCCTGTTCTGGGATTGATTTTCCTTAGATATGCTTATAGTCGCTTTGTGATGGTGGAACAGCAGCTACGCAAGGAATATCCTTCCCGTCCTGGGCGTGAATTCATTTTAAAGCCGGAGCATTTCAAATCCAAGAGCGCACTGTATTTGGATAAGCAGGCACAGTATCAAAATATTTTGGCCTTACCCGAGGATGTGGCTTCTGCTGGTTGGCTCAATACTAAGGGCGAGGTTATGAATAGCCTAGGCGAAGTGCTTAACAATGCTATGAGTTTGATTGAAGAGCAAAGTGAGCAACTGGAAGGTATTCTGCCCAAGGAGTACCATGAATTTGATGATGAGCTGTTACGTCAGCTTTTGAAGAATTTTGATAACAATGCCTTGGATGAAGTAGGTGGCGACATTTTAGGCCGCATCTACGAATACTTCCTAGGAAAATTTGCTAAGACCGTAGCTCAGGATGATGGCGTGTTTTTCACGCCCAAATCTTTGGTACGCATGATTGTAAATATCATCGAGCCAGAAAGCGGCATATTGCTAGATCCTGCCTGCGGTAGTGGTGGCATGTTTGTGCAGACCGGTGATTTTGTAAATCACAAGGGCTTTGTCGCCAATGAAAAAATGACCTTCTATGGTCAGGAAAAGACCGAGTTTAATGCCAAGCTGTGCCGATTAAATATTGCTGTCCATGGATTGAATGGCAAAATTGCTGCAGGTGATGGTGCTAACACTTTCTATAATGATTGCCACAATTTAGAAGGCAAGTGCGACTACGTCATGGCCAACCCGCCTTTTAATGTGGATAAGGTTAAGTATAAAGAGTGCCTTGATGCAGGTCGTTTGCCCTTTGGTATGCCTACTTTCAACGAAAAGAAAAATAGCGTGAGCAATGGTAACTATCTATGGATTTCCTATTTCTACGCCTTTTTAAATGAGCATGGTCGCTCTGGCTTTGTTATGGCCTCATCCGCATCCGATGGAAAAGAAAAAGAGCTGCGCAAAAAGCTAGTGGAAACTGGTCATGTGGATGTGATGATTAGCGTTGCCAATAACTTTTTCTACACCCTGTCTTTACCTTGCTCCCTGTGGTTCTTTAACAAGGGTAAGTCCGAGGATTTGCTGGACAAGGTGCTTTTCATCGATGCTCGTAATTATTATACTGTTGTGGACCGCAATTTAAACGAGTGGAACCCTTGGCAGGAAAAGAATTTGGCTGCCATCGTGTGGTTGTATCGTGGTGAGCGTGATAAATATAAGGAATTATTGGGTGATTATCGCGTTGCTTTGTTGGATAAGGTTATGACTATTGAGTCTCAAGGCTTTGGCCAACTGGTTTCCGACACCAGTGATTTGCCAAAATTGCTAGAAAAGGTGAATGGCTTTATTAAGGACTTGCAGAAGACCCAAAAGGAAGAGGTTGACAAGGCCAAACGCAACGAAAAGAAAAAACTGCGCCAGTATTATGAAAATGAGCTGGCAAATATTCAAGAGGTTGTGACCTTAATTACCGAATGGGATTGGCTGCAGAGCAAGTTTGGTACTGAGGGCGAGTATCAGGATGTTGCAGGCCTATGCAAAATTGCCACTAGAGAAGAAATTGCGGCCAAGGATTATTCTTTAACTCCGGGTGCCTTTGTAGGTGTTGCTCCTGTGGAGGATGATGGCGTGGACTTTACTGCAAGAATGAAGGAGATTCATCAGGAGCTTTTAGCTTTGCAGAAGGAGTCCGGTGAACTCATGGCTACCATTTCCAAGAATTTGGAGGAGATGGGCTTATGAAGACTCAAAGATATGTACTAGGAGATATATGTACTAGATTAAGCAGCGGAAAGTCTATTAATGCAGAAGATATATCTGATAGGGGATTGTTTCCAGTCTATGGTGGGAATGGAATACGTGGATACACTAATAGTTCAAATTTTGAAGGTGAATGTGTTTTAATTGGTCGACAGGGTGCTTATTGTGGCAATGTAAGATATTTTACTGGTGAAGGATATATTACTGAACATGCGATTGCACTTAGTGCCGATGAGAATCATAATACAAAGTATATTGGCTTTGTATTAGATAGAATGAATTTAGGCTTATTATCTCATCAAGCAGCACAACCTGGTATATCTGTTGGAGTTTTGGCAAAACAACCAATTGAATTACCAGATAAGAATACTCAAAATAAAATTGCTAATATAATCAATCATTACGACGACCTCATCGAAAACAATCAAAAGCAAATCAAGCTTTTAGAAGAAGCTGCGCAGCGGCTGTATAAGGAATGGTTTGTAGATTTGCACTTTCCCGGGCACGAAAATGTGAAGATTGTTGATGGCGTGCCTGAGGGGTGGCTTAGCAGCAGCTTAGAAAAATTGAGTATTCTAAAGGCTGGTGGTGATAGACCAAAGGTTTTTTCTGAAATTCGTAGCATGGAATGTAATGTCCCTGTATATGCTAATGGTAGTGATGATGAAGGCCTTTATGGATTTACTGACAAAGCGGTTGTGATGAATAAGAGCATCACTGTTTCTGCAAGAGGCAATATAGGCTATACCTGCTTAAGACGCAAACCCTTTGTACCCATAGTACGATTAATTTGCATTATGCCTAAAGAAGAAGTTTTAGAGTATTTATATTATGTGATTAAGAATAGCAGTATCCAAGGTAATGGTTCTGCACAACAGCAGTTAACTATACCCATGATAAAGGATTTTAATGTTTTGTTGCCATCTAGTAACATTCTTCACAGATTTAATAATAAAGTGAGTATATTCCTTGAATGTATAGATGCCTTGAAGAGTAATATCACTTTATTAAAGGAAGCCCGTGACCGCCTGTTGCCGAAGTTGATGAGCGGGGAAATTGAGGTGTAAAAATGAGTAATGAGTACTGCGAAAATAAATTAGTACAAGAAAGCTCCATACAACTGCTCAAGGAAACCTTGGGCTGGGACACCGCTTTCGCTTTCAACGAGGAAGTGCTTGGCGTGGATGGTACCTTTGGCCGTACCAGCTATAAACAGGTCTTGCTACCAAAATATCTTTGCGCTGCTCTCACAAGGCTCAATCCCTGGATTAGTGATAAGCAAATTGCTCAAGTTATGGAAAAGCTAGAGGAAAGGTCTGCATCTACCTCGCTTTTAGAGGTTAATCGAGAAAAGTATGAGTTGCTGCGTAACGGCGTGGATGTGGATGTTTTGGATGATAAGGGCCGTAAGAGCAGTAAAAAGGCTTTGCTTCTGGACTTCAACAATGTGGGCAACAATAGTTTTCTGGCTGTACAGGAGCTAAAAATCCATGGGCCCATATACAATCGACGCACAGATATCATTGGCTTCATCAATGGTATTCCTTTGGTGTTCATTGAGCTCAAAAAACCTACTGTGGATATCTATAATGCCTATATTGATAATCTGCGGGACTATGTGAAATCCATACCCCAGCTCTTTTATTACAATGCTTTTTTGCTGTTAGGTAATGGCCCAGAGGCCAAGGTTGGCACTTTAGAGAGCAAATTTGCCTTTTTCCATGAGTGGAAGCGTTTGGCTGAAACCGATGCTGGTAAAGTAGCTTTAAAAATTGCTCTTTTGGGCCTGTGCAAAAAGGAAAATCTGCTGGATATCATCGAAAACTTCATTATTTTTGATGAATCCGGTGGCAAGCTGGCAAAAATTTTGGCTCGTAACCACCAATACTTGGGCGTTAACAAGGCGGTAGAAAAATATGCCAAGCAGGAATTCAAGGATGGTAAGCTAGGCGTGTTTTGGCATACCCAGGGTTCCGGCAAGAGTTATTCCATGCTCTTTTTTGTGCGCAAAATTCAGCGCAAGCTTAGTGGTAACCGTACTTTTTTGGTACTCACAGACAGGGTTGAATTAGACAAGCAGTTGCGGGGAACCTTTGCGTCCTGCGGCATGCTGGGTACAGGCGATCCGAATCGTTATGTAGCAGAGAATGGTACGGACTTGATTAATAAAATCAAGGGCAAGCTGCCTATCGTGTTCAGCCTCATTCATAAATTTAACAAGGCAGATGTGGAGCCCTATTATCCTGACCATGAGGTCATCATCATCTCTGACGAGGCTCACCGCAGTCAAAATGGTATCTATGCGGAAAACCTGTGCCGCTTTTTGCCCACAGCATCACGCATAGGCTTTACTGGCACACCGATTTTTAGTAGCAATGAAATTACAGCTAGAACCTTTGGTGATTACATTTCTACCTATGATTTTAAGCGTGCCGTAGATGATAATGCTACTGTGCCACTGTATTATGAAAACCGTGGCGAAAAGCTCAAGGAAATTGAGAATCCTGCTATTACTAATGAAATACTAGAAGCTATTGAAAAAGCTGATTTGGATGGAAATCAAAGGGAAAAGCTCATGCAGCAGTTCAAAAAAGAGATTCATCTTTTGATGGCTGAACCTCGTTTAAAGACTATTGCTAAGGATTTTGTGGAGCATTATAGTACTATATGGCAATCAGGAAAGGCCATGTTTGTGTGCTTGAATAAAATTACCTGCGTGCGCATGTATAATTATGTTCAGCAGTATTGGCAAGAAAAAATAGTTACCTTGGAGCAAGAAATTAAAGGATGCACTAGCGATCAAGAGGCCATAGAGTTGGAGCAAAAGCTACGCTGGATGAAGGAAACAGATATGGCAGTAGTTGTCTCTGAGGAGCAAAACGAGCAGGAAGAATTTGCTAAATGGGGCCTTGACATAACTCCTCATCGAGTTCGCATGAAAAATAGCAGTCCAGACGAGGAATTCAAGCAGGCAGATAATCCCTTCCGTATTGTTTTTGTATGCGCTATGTGGCTCACCGGCTTTGATTGCCCGTCCCTATCCTGCCTCTATCTAGATAAAATGATGAAGGACCATACCTTGATGCAGGCTATTGCTAGAGCCAATCGTGTATCCGAGGGAAAAAATAATGGCTTAATCGTGGATTATGTGGGCATTGTGCAGGTTTTGAAAAAGGCTTTGGCTAATTATACACGCTGCGCAGGAGAACCTGGTGGCGGCAACGACCCAACCGAGGACAAGGATAAGCTGATTTCTAAAATAGTGGCCACGGTAAATGAGGTTAAGGATTTGCTCAAGCAGCAGGGCTGCGATTTAGAGAAGCTGCGTGCTGCTCAAGGCTTTGACAAGGAAGAAATCTTAGAGGATATTGAGGATGCCTTGTGCGCTTCGTTGGAAATCAAAAAGAACTTCCAAGTGCGTGCCGGCGATATCCAAAGAATGCTAAAGCTTGTTGATAGGAAAGAAATACCTGATGATACGTATGCTGATTGGAAGGATATTAGAGAAATAGCAAAGCGTTTGCAGGCTCAGCGTCGACATGCAGATACTACGGATTTGATGGTGGAAATTAATCAAATTATTAGTAGCAATGTTAACGTTGAAAATCCAAATCCCGGTGATGTTGCTGCTTATAAAAAATTTGATATCAGCAAGATAGATTTTGGCCTTTTGCGAGCTGAGTTTGCTCGAGAAAAGCACAAGCACACCAAACTGCGTGATTTGGAAGAAGTTGTGCAGCAGGTTCTAAATGCAATGCTTGCCAATAATCCCACAAGAGTGGACTATCAAAAGCGTTATAACGAAATCATTGCTGAATATAATAATGACCAGGACAAGGTTGAGATTGAAAAGGTCTTTATCGACCTAATCAATTTGAGTAATGAGCTGACTCAAGAGCAGCAGCGTTATGTGCGCGAGAACTTGGACAATGAAGAGCAGCTGGCCATTTATGATATGCTCTACTCTGATAAGCTGAGCAAGGATGAAATCAAGGCCATTAAGGAAATGTCCAAGGAGCTGTATGCTAAAATTCATGAGTTGATGGAAGAGATGAATAATTGGGCACAGAAGGAGAATACCAAGGCTAAGATACAAAAGGAAATCTATGATATCATTTACTTTAGAGCTCCTGATGTGATTTATGATAATTGCCAAGAGTATCAGGACAACATTTTTGAGTACTACTTTACTCGTTATGGTGCTGCAGCATAATAAGTCTAAAGAAAAGTATAAGCCGGGCAGTTTGTGCTGTCCGGCTATTGTTGTATTGCTGGGTAAGATTGGCACTCTCATTTTTCAGTTTCCACAAGACGTGATATAATGACGGTAACAGCATTGGAGGTAACAAAGATGAGGAGTGCAATTAAAACTAGAATCAGTTCTAAGCTCTATCGCAAGGCTGAGATTTGGTGTGCATTTCTTGACGCGACCCCTCTTGTTGGAAAAAACTGATGAGTGTATAATGAAAAGAGACAGAAGGTGACAACATGTGTTATAACAACAAACTCAAAAGAATAGCTGACTATGTTGTTAAAGCAGTGCTGTCAGTTACTAATAATGTTGATAGCATTATTCTCTATGGTTCACAGGCATAGGGAGATAGTGTTGACGTGTCTGATATTGATAGATAGATGCTATGGAGGTGAGACCATGGATATAGGCACTATACAGGCCGTTGTTAAAAAGGTTGCTAATGAATATCCTATAAAGAGAATTACTTTGTTTGGTTCAAGGGCTAATAATACCAATCGTGAAAATAGTGACGTAGACCTTATTATAGAATTTACCGCCCCCGTGTCACTGATAACTTTATCAAGTGTCCGCTTGCGTCTTGAGGAGTTGCTAAAGCTAAATGTGGATGTTGTCCATGGACCAGTTAGAGTTGAGGATTTGTTAGATATTGATAAAGAGGTCGAGCTATATGTCGCGTAGGGATAAAATAATATTACAATAAGTTGTTTCTGAAATAAATATTGCTAATGAAATGCTAGGAGATGTGCAGTTATCTGAGTTTCTCAACAATGAAATGTTAAAACGTGCTGTGAGTATGACTATAATTAATATCGGTGAATTGATTAAGAATGTTACTGATGATACTAGAAATGCTTATCCAGCAATACCGTGGAAGGCAATTGCCGGAATGAGGGATTTGACAGCACATAAATATCAAACATTGCGTATGGAGGATGTGTATACTACTTCAAAAGATGATTTCCCAGCACTAAAGCAAGAACTTGTAGGAATATTGGTGAGTTTTGATGATTAGCCGAATCGAGGAGTTAACCCAAAAGGTAAGATTCTATGAAGATATGACCACTGTACTCATGGATGAATATAAAGCACAAGTGCAGGAGTGTTACAGGCAAGGATAAGTCTAGTACTGCTGGCTTAAGCGAAGATGATGAAGCTTGGGTGCAGAGTGTTTATCATTTGGTAGGTTTGCCATTATCATTTTTCAGTTTCCACAATACATGATATAATGTTAATAACAGGATTGGAGGTAATGAAGATGACAAGTACAACTCAGACTAAAATCAGCTCTAAACTCTATCGTGATGCTGCAATAGAAGCCCAGACAAATAACATTACCGTAGATGAGCAGGTTTCCCTTTGGGCTAAGGTTGGCAAGTCCGCCTTGGATAACCCAGACTTGCCTGCAACCTTCATTAAAGATATTTTGATTGCAAAAAATCAGGCTTCTGAACCTTTTTCTTTACGACTAACGCACACCTAAATTGTCATTTTTGGGGTGTAGGTTTCTCGTAAATTGAAAAAATAGCAATTATTTGGGTGTGAATTTCTCGTTAATCATAAACAATAGCTATAATTTGGGTATAGATTGGTAGTTTTTTATAAATCTTGCTAGAAATAAAACCGCGTGTTACAATAACCTCAGTTGGATGCACCAATTTCTTAATGAGGTAGGTATTGTCTGGACATACGATTGGTGGCATCTGTCGAGCTTGGCAGGTGCCATTTTTGCTAATAGGATGGAGGAGATAAGGTTGTACAGCGAAGAATTTCAGAAATTGATTGATGAAGAACTAAAAGAACAAGATAAAAATATAATTATAAACCTAATTAAAAACCATGTGCAAGTTGAAGTAATAGCAGAAGTCTTTGGTGTTGAAGAACAATATATTTATGATATTGTAAGCAGAAACAATCTACAAGTCATTAATGTTGAGGAGTGATTAAGTTGTATAGTGAGGAATTCTTGAAATTGCTTGTTGAAAAACAAAAAGAACCAGTTACAGAAATGCTAAAAGATAACTTGCCACTAAGTAAAATTTCAAAATATTCAATAATAGGCAAAGAATCTATATATCAAATCGCCAAGGATAGCAATCTCAGCGTCATTGATGACACGGTATCTACATCAGGATACAGCAAAGCATTCCAAGAATTAATTGATAAAGAAGCTGAGAAAACACGAAGAAAGTTTAAGAAAAAATGTATAAAAAGAATGCTAAAATATAACTTACCACTAAGTAAGATTTTAAGGTGTTCGGGACTAGACAAAGAATCTATATATGAAATCGCCAAGGATAGCAATCTCAGCGTCATTGATGATACGGTATCGACATCAGGATATAGCAAAGCATTCCAAGAATTAATTGATAAAGAAATTGAGAAAAAGCTAAAGAAAAAAAGTTAACTACAATGCTAAAGAAAAAGTATCCATTAAATGATATTATAGAGTGCCTATTTGTAAAAAAGAAATATGTATTAAAGATAGCCAAAGAGAATAATCTACCGGTAAATGATAAGAATAAAGGAAAACAGAAAGTATGATATACCCATTACTCTCTTTAAATGATGATACAGAGTATACCTATACTGATTTACAAAGCGACGGAACCATTATAGTTTATGTGGAAACACCTAATGCTATAGATGGCTTTCACAGCCTTGAATGTGTTTTGCCAGATTATGAGGTTAGGAATGTCCAAGGGTATTCTGTGCAAAAGCAAAAAGAAATACTTGATACTATCAAAGCCCATGCTGCCAAAATACAAGTTGTTTTCGACAAAGAAGATGAACATGATGCAGTCATAGCAGAACAAGCCTACAATGAGTATCTAAAAGATGGTAAAAAAAGCCGGCCTATTACTGAGCTTTGGTCTGAACTTGATATCTGATGTACAAACCATATACTAGTGGTAGCATTCGCCCCATGAATACTGCTGTTTTTAAGCGTAGTTAATGTATAGGAGGTGGCCTAGATGCCTAATGTTCAAATTGCCCTTTCCGTAGAGGAATATAGTGCCTTAATTGATAAAATTAGTGATTTAACCCAAAAGGTAAAATTCTATGAAGATATAACCACTGTACTAATGGAGGAATATAAAGCACAAATGCAGGAGTGCACTGGCAAAGATAAGTCTAATACTGCTGGATTGAGAAAAGATGATGAAGATTTCGTGCAGAGAATTATTAAGGGCAAAACAATAAGAGGTAAGCTAATTGATTTGAGAAAGAAGCCGCCAGAAGATTGATTTCAATTAGAAAACACTCCACAAAATTCTGTGGTATGGTTAATTATTTGTAGTGAAATGACAAAAAATAGCCCCTAAGAAGTGATAGTAGCTTCTTAGGGGCTGTTTTTGTATATGCTGTTAGAAAATGTATATAGGTTCAGCCTTCTCCTTGTTCATAATCAGCCTTTTGAGCTCGTCAAAGTTTTGCTTGCTGCGGCTGATATTGCTGAAAAAGTCACCGCGTTTCAGTTGCTGTTCAATACTGGTAACATCGCAGCGAATGAGTGT
>OBLI01003770.1_pt1 | contig 11343 bp, 10 predicted proteins | sample 1519701 | NCBI WGS metagenome assembly OBLI01 (sample SAMEA3663005, study PRJEB22513) | pig gut metagenome | biome: pig gut; feature: pig-associated habitat; material: faeces | place: France | collected 2012 | reverse complement strand
AGCCACACGCTGCTGCTGACCGCCGGAGAGCTGGTCAGGATAGCTGTGCGCCTTATCCAACAGGCCAACCTTCTTCAGATATTTGGTCGCAGTTTCCTCGGCCTCTTCCTTTTTAATGCCGCGCACCTTCATGGGTGCCAGCATCAAATTCTCCATTACGTTCATATGGGGGAAGAGATTGAAGCGTTGGAAAACCATGCCAACCTCCTTGCGCACCTCGTTAATATTGGCCTCGCCATTTAAGGGAATGCCATCGATAACGATGCTGCCACCGGTGGGCTCCTCCAAATAATTGATGCAGCGCAAAAGCGTGCTCTTGCCGCTACCGGATGGCCCGATGATGACCACTACTTCCTTTTCGGCAATGGTCAAATTCACACCCTTTAACACATGCAAATCACCAAAGCTTTTTTTCAAATCGGTAATCTTAATCATTTCCTTGCTCATTTCGTATCAAACCTCCGCTCCAAATAACCTGTGAACCTAGCTACAGCAAAGGTCATCACCAAATAAACAAGTGCTACTGCCATCCAGATTTCAAAGGAAGCGTAGGTGCGGGCAATAATCAATTGGCCGCGACGAGTCAGCTCCTCAAAGCCGATAACGGAAACTAGGGAGGAGTCCTTCAGCATGGCAATGAATTCGTTGCCCAGGGGAGGAATGATGCGCTTAAAGGCCTGGGGCATGATGATATAGCGCATGGTCTGCGCCCAGGTCATACCTAAGCTACGGCCTGCCTCCATTTGGCCCTTATCGATGGACTGAATGCCAGCACGGAAGATTTCTGCAATATAAGCACCACTATTAATGGAGCAGGCAGAAATGGCAGCCACAAAGGGGTCCACACGACTACCGATGATGCCCGGCAGAGCAAAATATACTAAAAAGATTTGTACCAAAAGCGGGGTGCCGCGAATAAAGTCAACATATACATTGGCAATATAGCGGATGGGCTTAATATTGCACAGGCGAGCGATACCCACCATGCAACCGATTACTAGGCCCAAGAACACGCTCATGGCCGTAATTTCCACAGTGATGCCAGCACCGGCAATCAAAAGTGGCAAGGATTTGACCATTAAATCAATGTTAAGCTCCATAATTTACTCCGATTTCTACTAATTATTCTAACAGTTATCAACCACGCAACCAAGGTTACAAGCTTTTATTTTTTCTCGCCGAACCATTTTTTGTAAATCTTATCGAATTCGCCGTTCTTTTTCAGCTCAGCCATAGCCTTGTTAATATCTGCAGCCAGCTTGCTATCCTTCTTCACAGCGATACCGTATTGCTCTGCTTCCATTTTTTCACCAACGGTCATAGCAAATTTGTCGCCACCCTTGGTCAGGAAATATTCAACAACGGGCAAATCGCCGATAACAGCATCAACGCCGCCATTTTTCAGCTCCAGGGCAGCTTCATCCTGAGTATTGAAGGTGGTAACCTTAGCGCCCTCCACCTTTCTAGCTTTCATTTCGCCAGTGGTACCAATTTGGGCAGCAATGCGTTTACCCTTCAAATCATCTACAGATTTCACAGCGGTGTTGTCCTTTTTTACCATTACAATCAGGCCGGAGGTGTAGTAGGGATCAGAGAAGGTTACCGCCTTTTTGCGCTCCTCGGTAATAGTCATACCAGCAATCGCTGCATCAATATTGCCTGCATTCAGGGCAGGAATCAGGGCATCAAAGCCCATGCCAGCGATTTCTACCTTGGTACCCATTTGCTTACCAATTGCTTGAATCAGCTCGATATCAAAGCCGGTCAGCTCCTTGGAGCCTTCCTTCGGGAATTCGAAGGGAGCAAAGGCAGGCTCAGTGCCTACACGCAAAACCTTGGCCGGTTCAGCCTTTTTCGCTTCCTTTTTGTCACCGCCGCAGCCAGCTAACATCATGCTGCAAGCCATAACTGCCATCAATAAAAATACTAATAATTTTTTCATTTTGAGTCCCCCTCATCTTAATAAATATTTTTATATTTTAAGCATATCATGCCTAAAAACACAAACGGAGCACATGCGATTCTACACCACACTGTGCTCCGTTTCGAGAACCGACTTTATTATTTCTTCACTTCACCAAACCAGGTTTTGTAAATCTTGTCATATTCGCCGTTTTTCTTCAGCTCGGCCAAAGCCTTGTTAACGTCAGCAGCCAGCTTGTCGTTGCCCTTCTTCACTGCTAAACCATATTGCTCAGCTTCCATAACCTCGCCCACGGTCATAGCGGTTTTGTTGCCACCTTGAGCCAGATAGTAGCCAACAACCGGGCTATCGTTGATTACAGCATCAACGCCCTTGTTCTTCAGCTCCATAGCTGCTTCAGTATTGGTATTGAAGGCAGTAACCTTAGCGTTTTTAATGCTTCTAGCCTTCTTTTCACCGGTGGTGCCGATTTGTACAGCAATGCGTTTGCCTTCCAAATCCTTAACGCTCTTAACTTCCTTATTATCCTTGTTGACCATAATAATCAGGCCGGAGGTATAATAAGGCTCAGAGAAGGTGATAGCTTTTTTGCGCTCGTCGGTGATGGACATACCAGCAGCGATCAAGTCAATGTTGTTAGCATTTAAAGCAGGAATCAAGGCGTCAAAGCCCATGTTAACGATTTCAACCTTAGCGCCCATTTGCTTGCCGATTGCACGAGCCAGATCCATATCGAAGCCATCATAGTCCTTGCTGCCTTCCTTTTGGAATTCAAAGGGAGCAAAGGTGGGCTCGGTGCCTACACGCAAAACCTTAGCCGGCTCAGCCTTTTTAGCTTCCTTTTTGTCACCGCCGCAACCAGCAGCCAGCATAGCAACTGCACAAATTACGGTCATCATCAGAATTAAAAGCTTCTTCATTGATAATTACCCCTTTCGTATCTTCAACGCTTTAATTAGACACAAACATTATATACCGAATTTCGTTCTAGGTAAAGAATTTTTATTAAAATTTTCAGTATAAAAATGTATACAACTCAGCTGACCTGGTTTTCGCCCCCACACTCGCCTGCTGGAGGGTTCGCTCCTAAGCCTTCGCGCTCCCCACTACTACCCCTCTCGCTGAAAAATTAATATATGCGGCAGGTCTTACTTCTATACTGCACCGTGCTCGCAGTTCCATTTCGAACTGTTTACGTGGATCGTTTCGCCTGCAACTGGCATCGACTTGCAACCACAGACCTGAGTTGTACAGCTTATTATAAACTTTTAGAACTTTTTTTGCAATAAAAAGCGCAGCTTTCCTCTTTAATATTTGACAAAAAAGTGATATACTAACTATACTATCTTATTGTTCGGACTTAGTTTTACTACTTTTTTAAAGGAACGACACCATGATTGCCATACCCCAATGCTTAGATTTCTCAGATATCCGTCTCACGCGCGAAATCTGTGATTTCTATTTAAAAATGCTACAAATAAAAAACCGTGAAATCTATCTGCATAGTCAGCAGGTTGCCAATTATGCTGCCAGCACTGCAGCCAAGCTAGGCCTGCCTGCCAGCGAAGTATCCCAAATCAAGACAGGCGCTCTTTTGCACGATATTGGCCAGCTTTCAGTGCCCAATTTAATTTTGGCTAAGCTGCCCTTTTTATCCACGCGCGAGCTTTCTATCTATAAGCGGCATTGTATTGCCGGCGCCAGCATGCTGGAAAATATTCCGGAGTTTACTTATATTACGGATATCATTCGCTGCCACCACGAAAAATGGGACGGCACTGGCTACCCCAAACGCTTAAAGGGACAAAACATTCCCATTGGTGCGCGCATTGTGGCTGTGGCCAACTATTACGACCGCAACATTAATCCCTGCACTACCCATTGGCAAAAAACTCATGCCGACGCCATCGTCGAGCTGCAAAACAAGGCCGGGTTGGACTTTGACCCAGCCATCGTTAAGGCCTTTATCGAATCGGTTATTCCCCAAGCAAGTCGCAACGAAATTTAAAAGCACTGCCTAACGTAATTAACGTGTAAGCAGTGCTTTTTTGTTTTGGATTTATGTAAATACCTTTTCTGTGAACGTTTCAGAAGGCGTTATATTATCTTCGTTGTCCAGTCCTCGATATTCCAAACCTTATCCACCCATCCCTCATAGAATTCAGGCTCATGTGATACCAACAGCACGCTGCCCTTAAAAGCCTTCAGCGCTCTTTGCAGCTCCTCCTTAGCATCCACATCAAGATGGTTGGTAGGCTCGTCCAGCACCAGCCAGTTCACATCCTTCAGCATCACCTTGCACAGGCGCACCTTGGCAGCTTCACCGCCGCTCAGCACAAAAACCTTGCTGGTGATGTGCTCATTAGTCAAGCCACAGCCTGCTAAAGCAGCACGCACCTCATAATTGGTCATGCCGGGATAAGCATCCCATACATCCTCAAGCGCAGTTTTATCGTTCTTTTCGCGCTCCTCCTGCTCAAAATAGCCGGGCTCCAAAAATTCGCCCAGCTCCACCTTGCCGCTGAAGGGAGGGATAATGCCCAAGATCGTCTTTAAAAGAGTGGTTTTGCCCAAACCGTTGACGCCTTTTATAGCAATCTTTTGGCCACGCTCCAAATTGAAGGTTACAGGACGGGTAAGGGCACTGTCATAGCCCAGCACCAAATCCTTGGCCTCCACAATAAAGCGGCTGGGAGTGCGTGCTTCCTTAAATTGGAAGGTGGGCTTAATCTTTTCGCGCGGCTTTTCAATCATCTCCATCTTGTCCAGCTTGCGCTGACGGCTCTTGGCCATATTGGTGGTAGCAACGCGAGCCTTGTTGCGGGCAATAAAGTCCTCTAGCTTAGCTACCTCCTGCTGCTGGCGCTCGTAAGCACTGGCCTTTTGTGCTTGATAAATAGCATACATCTCTTGGAACTTATCGTAATTACCGCTGTAGCGAGTGAGCTCGCAATTTTCTAAATGATAAATTACATTGCACACATTATTGAGGAAGGGCACATCATGAGAAATCAAAATGAAGGCATGCTCGTACTCCTGCAGGAATTTGGTGAGCCATTCGATATGCTCCACGTCCAAATAGTTGGTGGGCTCGTCGAGAAGCAAAATTTGGGAGTTTTGTAGCAGTAGCTTAGTCAACAGCACCTTGCTACGCTGACCGCCTGATAATTCGCTAACATCCTTGTCCAGGCCAATGCTACCCAAGCCCAAGCCATTAGCAAATTCTTCAATTTTGCTATCCAAGGAATAAAAGCCAGCGTGCTCCAGCTCCGTTTGGATTTCGCCCACGGCGTTCATCATTTTATCCATTTCCTCAGGAGTAGCATCACCCATTTTTTCGTAATAATCCAGCATCTGCTGCTCCTTTTCATAAAGAGCATCAAAGGCGGTGTGCAGCACCTCGCGAATGGTCATGCCCTTTTGCAGGGTGCTTTGCTGATCCAAATAGCCCACAGTGGCCTTGCCAGGCCACTCCACCTTGCCATCATCGGGCAGCACGTGGCCCGTAACGATATTCAAAAAGGTGGATTTACCTTCACCGTTAGCACCGACCAAGCCTACATGCTCGCCCCGTTGCAGCTTGAAGGAAACATTTTCTAAAATTTGGCGACCGCCAAAGGAATGAGAAACATTGGTCACGTTCAAATAACTCATCAGAAACCTCTTTCTTATTTTTATAGAAAAGAATTAAGCATACAATTATACATTATATTATAACATAAGCCAGCCTGCTTTGAGAAGTAGCTGTTAATGCGTTGTCAACAGCAAATTACTCTGCTATAATTTACTTAAAACAAAAATAAGGAGGCCATATTATGCTGACTGGTAATAAAAAAGATATTTATAAGCTGCTGCCCTTTGTAAGCCCTCGTTTAGCACAAGCACTGGCTTATATTGCAGCCACTGATTTTAGCCAAATTCCCAATGGCGAATACGAGATTGATGGTCGCAGGGTGTTTGCCCGCGTAAATACTTATAACACTGAGCCCAAGGCTGAGCGCCGTGCCGAAAAGCACAACCAATATATTGATGTCCAATATGTTGCGCAAGGCAGTGAAACCATTTGGTTCACTCCCTTGACTGAGGCCAATGTAGAAACGGAAAACCTAGCTGAGGAAAATGACGTAATTTTCTATGACGACCCCAAGGAAAAGAACTGCGCTGTTTTAAATGCCGGTGATTTTGCTATTTTCTTCCCCTGGGAGCTGCACCGTCCCAATTGCGCTAACGGCTGCTGTGGCGAAGGCGCAATTCAACATGTACAAAAAATCGTCGTTAAGGTGGAAGCTTAAAGCTAGCACCACTGCTAGTAGCCAGCAAGCTTACATATTTAACCTAACTTCTTTGTCAAAACCATAATTTTTTTCGAAAAAGGTGTTGACAAAGTTCCTAGAAAAGCTTATAATAACATTCGTGATGTTGAGCGATACAAAAGCTCAAGCATCCGGTATCATTCCCCGATAGTTCAGTCGGTAGAACACCTGACTGTTAATCAGGGCGTCGTAGGTTCGAGTCCTACTCGGGGAGCCACCTGGCCGGTTGGTCAAGCGGTTAAGACACCGCCCTTTCACGGCGGTATCGGGGGTTCGATTCCCCCACCGGTCACCATTTTCGGGCGCTTAGCTCAGCTGGGAGAGCGTCTGCCTTACAAGCAGAATGTCAGCGGTTCGATCCCGTTAGCGCCCACCACGAAATTCAGCACTTCGAGAAATCGAAGTGCTTTTTTTGTTTTATACTAATAGTACACATAACCAAGCATAAAAAGAAGCACTGCTTCCGTGTTTATCACGTTGGCAGTGCTTTTCTTTGTGCAAACTATGCTTAGCTATTATTCTATTATATCTATCAAATCTATTATAGATTGTATTTAGCCTTGAGCTCCTCAATGTGCTGCTCTAAGCCTGCAGCGCTTTCAAAGCCACGACAATATTCCAGCACCTGGATGGACTTGGGTGCATGCTTTTTGATAGCCTTGAAATAAGCTTCCCAAGCAATGCTGCCTTGACCAATGGGCAAATGCTCGTCCCCTTGCCCACTGTTATCGTGCAAATGGCAGGCCACCAAGCGCTTGCCTAAGGTTTTGATTACTGCCGGAATATCCCAACCATTCACGTGGGCATGGCCCGTATCCAGCAGTACGCCAGCCTGCGGAAAGACATCTAACAAAGCCATAAACTCCGGCAAATCAAAGAGCAAGCTTTGCTTAGGTCTTAAGCCCACATTTTCAATGAGCACTTGGACGCCATATTGCTCTCCCAGCTCCAACACATTGCGCAGGCGGCGAATCACTAGGTTTTGCACTAGCTCCCGCTCCCCGCTCCAGGCCTCGTTGGTATGCACTACCACAAAGCCAGCCATGATTTTTTTAGCATAGGCAAAGGTCTTGGCAAAAATCTTAGCATAATTCTTATGGGATTTATCTGCTAGATTAACAGCCACACATGGTCCATGAATAGAAAGGCTGCGCTTGCCCCAGTCAGCAACCTCGTTATCCCAATAATAATCCTTACCAAATTCATAGAAGAATTCTATGCCATACTCCTTGCTCAAATCCCTCATAGCATATTTAGGAAAACCTGCAAAAAGCAGATCGCTAACCTCGAATTTCATTTTACTTGCCTCCTAATTCTAGGTTTATACCGGTCTCTGCGTCGAACAGGCACACATTTTCCCAAGCAAAATCTACGCCTGTGCACTCCTCCAAGTGCGCATCCTGATGGCTATCCTGCACATACAGGCTAGCTCCATCAGCTAAGCGCAGCGTTGCTGTTTGTAAATTGCCCGTGTTTTCCACAAAGTCTACCTTGCCCTTTATCATAGCATCACCAAAGGCAGGAGTGCAAGCCTCCGGGCGCAAACCAAAGTAAACTTTTTCGCGATCTGCGATTTGCTCGCGCAGGCTTTGGGGCAGCTTCACAGCGGATTGACCGATAACAAGGCCATTATTCAGCACCTGTGCCTCTAAAATATTCATAGCTGGAGAACCAATAAAGCCTGCTACGAAGGTGTTGGCCGGATGATGATATATATTATAGGGAGTATCAATTTGCTGAATACGACCCTGATTCATAACAGCAATGCGATGGGCCACGGTCATAGCCTCGATTTGGTCATGGGTTACATAAACCATGGTGGGCTTAAACATTTCGTGCAGCTTTACCAACTCGGTACGAGCCTTTTGGCGCAGCTTAGCATCAAGATTGGACAAGGGCTCATCCAAGAGGAAATACGGGGACTGCTTTACTAAAGCACGGCACAGAGCCACACGCTGCTTTTGACCACCGCTCAGCTCGTGGGTCTTTTTGTTTTCGTAGCCCTCTAAATGCAGGATTTCCATAGCTTCCTTGGCACGCTTAGCTATTTCATCCTTGGGCAGCTTTTGCAGCTGCAGGCCAAAGGTAATGTTTTCCCACACCGTCATATGCGGAAAAAGAGCGTAGCTTTGGAAAACCATGGCAATATTGCGTTCTCCCGGAGGCAAGTCGTTAATCTGCTCCCCATCCATGAACAAATCACCGCTGGTAATTTCTTCAAAGCCTGCAATCATGCGCAATGTTGTGGTTTTGCCGCAGCCGGAGGGACCCAAAAGAATTAAGCGCTCCCCCTTTTTGATTTCCAAATTTAAATTTTCAATAACGACAGTCTTGCCATAGGCTTTCTTGACGCCAGAAAAGATGATGCTATATTCATTATTATTCTCTACATTACTCATTATTCCTGATCCTATCCTTTCACACCGGCCTGCATAAAGGTATTAATAATAAATTTCTGGCAGAAGCCGTAGAGCACCAGAGGCGGCAAGCTGGTTAAGGTTGCTACAGCCATAGCCACGCCCCACTCACTGCCACCCTCGGCACTAATGAACATTTGCAGGGCCAGAGGCAGTGTCAGATTACTTTTATCCTGCAAAATCAGCAGCGGCCAAAAATACTCGTTCCAGCTGTTGATGAAAAACAGGATGGAAATTGCTAGCACGGAGGGCTTAATTAAGGGCAGCACCACCTTGCGCAAAATTTGCCAGGGTGTTGAGCCATCTAGAATAGCTGCTTCTAAGAGAGGCTTGGGAATGCCACGCATCGTTTGACGCATCAGGAAAACGCCCATGCCATCTACCAAGCTCGGCAGCATAACACCATAGGGTGTATCCAAAAGCCCCAGCTTGGCCATCAAAAGATAGTTAGGCATGATGAGCACAGTGATGGGGATAAAAAAGGTCAACAGCATGCCATTAAAAATAGTTTCTTTATACTTAAAATCGTAATAGACAAAGCCAAAGGCTGCCAAAACGCTGGTCAAGGCCTTGCTCAGAGTTACGATAATGGCAATATAAAAAGTGTTCCAAATATAGGTTAACAGCGGAAAGTTTTCCAGCACATTGGTATAGTTATCGAAGGTTGGCGGAAAAGGCAAAGGATTCAAGGTGGACTCAAAAACCTGGTTTAAATCCTTAAGCGAGGTGGATAACATAAATACGATGGGCCACAGCATCAAAAACACTGCGATTAAAAGCAGCAGGTGATAGCCCCATTCATCACGCCAACTTGCTAGGTTAGTTTTCATAGTACACCTTCTTCTCCAAATATTTATTCTTCACAAAGAGGAACAGCAGGTAGCACACCATAGTGATAACTGCGTAGGCAGCACTGCGTCCTGTTTGGAAAAAGGTAAAGGCATATTGGTAAATAATATACACCAAATTGGAGCTGCCCTGGTCAGGACCGCCCTGAGTAAGCATATTTACCGGCACCAGCACATACTGTAGGCCAAAAACCACTGTAATGGTGAACACATAAATGGCGGTGGAGGAGGTCATGGGCAGGATTATTTTTCTAAAAATCGTCCAATTGGACGCGTTTTCCAGCTTAGCTGCTTCGATTAGCTCCTTAGGCACTGCTACCATGGCAGCCAGCATAACAATCATATTATAGCCAAAAACCTTCCAGCCGATGATGGTGCAGATGGCGAAGATAACAAGATAATCCTCTTTAAACCAGCGCGGTGACTCCAAAGAGAACCATCTCAAAATAATTTGCAGTGGTCCTGCTAGCGGGTTATAAATCCACAAAAAGAGGATGCTGGCAACAGCCAGCGACAGAGTAGAGGGCAAAAACAACGCGGAACGATAGAAGCTGCTCCAACGCGTAACCACATGGCCTAAAATAAAGGAATAAATATAGGGCAGCACAAAATTCAACACCAGCATAATCACCACAAAAAGCACCGTGTTGAGCAATATCTTCCACAGCTCTGGAGAAGCAAAGATAACGCTAAAGTTTTCCGCACCCACAAATTTCATGTTGGGGCTAACCATATTCCAGGAAAACAGGCTCAAATAGGCATTTTGCAGCAATGGCCAATAGAAAAAGACTAAAAAGAGCAGGCCTGCGGGCAATAAATACAGCGCAGCCTGAAAGGAATTCTTACTCATAACAAGGCTCCTTTACTTGGGTAGAGAAAATGCCGCCGGCAAGGGCGGCATTTTCGGGAGATAAGGGGATGGAGTGTTTATAAGAGCTTGTTGATTTTCTCTGCGGTTTGGTGCAGAGCATCAGCAGCACTCATTTTGCCGCTTAAAATGATGTCACGCACATCAATCAACAGCTGCTCAGCCTGCAGACCGTTAGCACCGGGGAAGCTTGCCCACTTGCTAACCTTTTGCATTTCGGCCAGAGCCATTTTAATGTTGGCATTTTCATCAGCCAGCTTCTTGAAGCCCTTGGGGTCATCAGCTACGCCCTTGCGAGGAGGCAGATAGCCGGTACCGGTGCTCCATTTAGCCAGTGCTTCCGGAGATTCCAGATATTTGATAAATTCTACAGCAGCTTTTTGTTTAGCAGCATCCTTGGAGAATACCATCAGGAAGTTGCCGCCGGCAGGAATTTGTACCTTTTTGCCTTCAAAAGCCGGGAAGGGAGCTGCTTTTACAGGGAATTTAGCGCTCTTTTCGAAGTTAGCACGTTTGCCGATGGTGGTGCAAACCATGCCCAGCTTACCACTCAAATAAGCTTGGAAGCCTTCTTCGTTGGTAGCATGCAGGCCGCTACCATTTTTAACCATATCAGCCAGCAGCTGGTAAGCTTGTGCAGCCTCCGGGGTGTCAAAGCCAGCTTGTACCTTGCCATTAACCTTCTTCAGCATTTGGCCACCGTTGGATTCAATCAAGCCTTGTTGAGCCCAGTTATCGGCATATTCTTGCATAAAGAAGCCCATGTTACCAGTTTTATCTTTAATTTGTTTAGCAGCCTTGCTAACCTCATTCCAGGTTTTAGGCGGGTTATTAGCATCCAAGCCTGCTTTAGCAAAGATTTCCGGGTTATAGTACAGCACCGGCACACTTACAGAGTAGGGCAGGCCAATTTGCTTGCCATCTTCGGTTTGAGCCAGGTTCAAAACGTTGGGCAGGAAATTATCCTTCATAA
>OBLI01003767.1_pt1 | contig 11349 bp, 7 predicted proteins | sample 1519701 | NCBI WGS metagenome assembly OBLI01 (sample SAMEA3663005, study PRJEB22513) | pig gut metagenome | biome: pig gut; feature: pig-associated habitat; material: faeces | place: France | collected 2012 | reverse complement strand
ATGAAATCTGCTATTTCAGTAACCCCGTTCTTTTGGATATTGAGCGAAACTCAAGTTATTTTGAAGAAGAAAAGGCCTGGGCGAAAAAGTGCATCCCGGTTCTGAAAAAGACATATTGTCTGGAATAAATCTGCAAAATACACAAGGAAAGGCACTCCTTTTTGTGCACCTTTTTCGGAAAAAGACTTGACTTTTGAAATCCAGAAATTGTATAATTTCAGTGACAAAGATGAACTGTTTTTAAATATTCTGGCAAACCCTTTGCGAGGAGGGGACGCAAAACTATAGGGGGTCACGGACCCAGCCAGTTGCCGACGCGTACCGCTGTATGTGTGGGCTTTTTTTGTCCATTTCTCAAGGGGGCTTGCCAATGGCAGGCTCCCATACATGGATTGGATTGCAGGGGGTCATTTTTTGCACCCATTGAATGCGTGGGGGAGGCGTTTTCATGACCGGCAACGATGCCAAAAAGCTCCGGCGGGCAGAGCTCCTGGAGCTGCTGATCGAGCAAACGGAGGAGAACCAGCGGCTTGCCAAAAAGAACAGGCAGTTGGAAGAAAAGCTTGCCCAGCGGGTCATCACGCTGGAGGAATCCGGCTCCATCGCCGAGGCGGCTTTGAGCCTGAGCAATGTGTTTGCCCAGGCCCAGGATGCCGCCGACCGCTATTTGCAGAGCATCCGGCAGAAAGAGGAAGAGGCCCGGCAGCTGCTGCGGCAGACCGAGCAGGCCTGTGAGCAGCTGCTCCAAAAGACCCGGGCGGATTGTCAGGAGCTGGAACGCCAGACCCGCAGTGCCTGTGAAAAGCAGTTGGCAGAGGCGGGGGTGCAGCCGTCCGCCCCGGTGGAGGAAGCCGCCCCGGATTTGCCCCAGCAGCTGGAGGAGCCCCGGGGGTTCATGGGCCGGTTCCTGAACAGAAGGTAAGCCATGAAGAAACGAAAATTGGAAAACCCCGGGCTGGACAGTCTGAAAGCGGAGCTCAAGCGGGTCCGCTACCGGCAGCGCTACCACAGCGCCATCCGAAGCACCGTTTATACCCTGCTCACCGTGGCGGCTATCGCGGTCCTGGTGGCCACGCTGCTGCTGCCGGTGCTGCGGATTTACGGTTCCTCCATGACGCCCTCACTGTACGAGGGGGACATTGTGGTGTCCGTCAAGGAAATGAGCTTTGACCGGGGGGACATCATCAGCTTCTACTATAATAATAAGATACTGGTCAAACGGGTGATCGCCTTTGAGGGCGAGTGGGTCAATATCGATGAGGATGGCAATGTATATGTCAACGGCGCATTGCTGGATGAGCCCTATGTGAAAGAAAAGGCCTTCGGCGAGTGTGACATCACCTTGCCCTATCAGGTGCCCGATGGCCGGGTGTTCGTGATGGGTGACCACCGCACCACTTCGGTAGACAGCCGAAGCAGTACCGTGGGCTGCGTGTTTGAGGAACAGGTAGTTGGCCGGATTTTGTACCGGGTTTGGCCCCTGAGCCAAATGGGCCCGGTGGAATAAAAGAACAGAAAACATTCTCAGAATGTTCAAAAGGAGAGGATTCCCGGTGAGAATTCTTCGGAAAGCAGGTAAATTTGCAAGAAAAAGAGAACGCAAAGGCCTCTGGCGCGGCGTGGTCACGGGCATCGCCGCCGTGGTGGTGTTCTGTACCACCTACGCGCTGATCCTGCCTGCCATTACCATGGAAACAGAGGGCTTCAGCTGCGGCATGGCGGAGCACAGCCATAGCCAGGAGTGTTACCAGCTGATTTGCGGCCAGCAGGAGTATTTCTCTCACAGCCATACGGACGAGTGCTACGAGGGCGGCCAGCTGGTCTGCACTCTGACAGAGCGCACCTGCCATCATCACAGTGCGGACTGCTACTCCAAGGCCCAGCCCGCCTGCGGCCAGGAAGAGCTTCCGGCCCACAGCCATGGAGACGGCTGCTATGAGAGTCGGTCCGTCCTGACCTGTGGCATGGAGGAGTACCCCGCGCACAGCCACGGCGAGGAATGCTATACGGAGGGAGAGCTCACCTGCACCCTGGCGGAGACCCAGGGCCATACCCATGGGGAAGAATGCTACGGGGAGCAGAAGACTCTGATCTGCGGGAAAGAGGAAACCCCGGGCCACAGCCATACGGCGGAATGCTATCCAGCGGATTTCCAGCCGGAGCTGATCTGCGGCCAGGAGGATATCCCGGAGCACCGCCACAGTGAGGCTTGCTATGCCCGCATCTGCGAAATGGAGGAGCATGTCCATACTGAGCTTTGCGTGGATTCCCATGAGGCGTTTTTGGAAAATCAGAAAGAAATTCTCAACGACGTGACAACTCCTTCCAATTCTGATGATGAACTGCATGACGATGACGGGACGGATGCCACCGAGGCCTCCGATGGTACCAGCGAGGACGAAGCGGACCAGCCAATCCAATGGAATGACCCTCAGGCGGCAGAAGAGGCTGGATATTTCCTGATTTGCACTGCTGACGAAGCGGAGCATGTCCATGACCAGAAATGCTATGTACCTGCCGATGAATTGAGTCAGATTAGTCAGGGAATGCAATATTCGGTGGCACCTCTGTCGGAGGGCGGCGTGATGCCTCTGGCGGATGGAGACCCTGTGAGCATGAAATCCGTGGCCAGCCCTTTGACGGTGACCGGCGGCGATGTGAGTTATGACCTTGCTTCTGATAGCTATTTTCTCAATTTAAAGATTGACTTCACGCTGCAAACGGCTCCCGATATTACTTTTGTCAGCAGGCCGTTTGGTAGCTATTGGGAAAAAGGAACGACCTACCATGTGACGGATGGAACGATTTCCCAGAGGGTATATGCTTTCAATCCTTCCAATGATAAATGGACATGGGAAAACATCTACAATGATGTGGGCACCGAATTTACCATTAATCTCGGTAATTTGAACATTAGAGACAATGGCTTGTTTGAGGGGACACATAAGGTACTCCAGGGCGTAAACCAGGTCGGTACCTACACCCTGAGCAGAACGGATAATGGTGTTGTTGCTACAATCAGCCTGGACCCGGAATTTGTGGCTAGGGCAGAAAACGGTATGTCCGGTCACATGGAGCTGAGTGCCTCACTGGGCAAGAGCAGTCTGGAAGGGGAGGAAGAACTGAAATATACCACGCCGGATGGTACCGAAGTGGTAATCAAGGATTCTGATGTTACCTATCCTCCTGGAACCTCCCGGGATGGGGATGTAACGGTCAGCAAGTACGGCAACTACAGCTTTAACGGAAAGGAATTGATCTATTCTGTCACTGTTTCCTCGAAAAACGGTACTCCCGGCAAGGTCCAGATTGAGGATGTGCTGAAAGCCAACGGCTTAACAATTGAGGCTCTGAAATCTGTAAAACTGGACCAGACGGAGTTGAGTTCCGACCAGTACAGCTATTCTGCCAACGGTGACACGCATACATTCTCTATGGAACTCGATGCGCTCCTCGCCGGCCAGTGGGGTGGCAGCACAAGCCGCACAATTACATATGTTTACCAACTGGCGGAGGCCCCGGAGAGTGATACCGTTGTGAACAACGAGGTGAAGGCTTCTACCAGGAAAGACGACAGCTCTGATCCTCTGGTATCGACGGATAAAAAACCCGTTACGGTCACTCCCACTCCAATTGTGGATACTGCTCCCAATCTGTCCAAGACAAATCTGTGGGGCGACCCTGCAGAAAGCCAGAATCAGACGGTTATTCCCTGGAAGCTTACCATCAACGACAATAACCAGAACCTATCCGGAATGACCTTGACGGATGAGATGCTGAAAAAGCTAACAAATGCTTCCGACATCAAGGTCTGGGTGGACGGCAGTCAGGTGACGGACGCCTCCCAGTACGGTTTTACGTTGGATGAGGGAACCGGCTCCATTTCTTTCCCGGCGGGAGAGCAGGCGAATACCCACAAATATGAGATCATCTACTATACCCCGGTTCCGGATGAATTAAAACAATGGGGCTCCGCAAAGGTGACCAATACTGCAAAGCTTGGCGACAAAGAGGCACCCTCTGAAGTGACGAAGAGCAATGGCACTGTGACCAAGGAAAAAGGTACCATTTCTTCCGTTGCGGATGGAAAGGTGAACATGGATTGGACTGTTGAAGTCGAGATGGCAATAGATGGTGTCTCTGACCAGTTTATTTTGACGGATTACTCCAGGCCCCAGGGTTGGGAAACGCCCCACTACTATCAGAAAAACTCTATTCGTTTGGTTTATGGAGGGACCACACTGGAGCTGAACAGTGACTATACCATTACTTTCTACGACATTGATCAGAAAGTGACCACTGGCGAAGATGCCGTGAAAATGGAAATCACGTTTCTGAAAACAGGGACCAACCAGGAGGCTTTGGGCCAAGGGTCCAAAAAGCTTGTGCTGAGCTACTCCACCTGTGCTCCCGTCCCCTCCGGCGAGACTACCTACTATAATAAGGTCAGTTATCGGGGGCTGGAAGCGTATTCTGATACCACCTATATGCCATCTTCTGTTCAGAAAACCGACGGCAATGGCCAGACCGGTACTACAGTCAATACCAACACGGATGGCAAGCTGGTTTGGAAGGTGAAAGCGGTTGCGGGTTCCCTGAGCAGTGCATCCAAGCTGACCATCACTGATACACTTCCTGAGGGAGTTCAGTTGGAAAGCCTGAGTGCAGATGCCATTGTTCGGAGCCTGAACTGGTGGTATCAAAACAACAGCCTGACCATCGCAGAGGATGGAAGCATCTCCGGCAGCAATGAGAAGTATCTCTTCAGCGGTAGCTATTCGAAAGAAAACAGAACAGTTACGGTTTCCATCACTCGTAATCCGGAGGGAGAGGTGCTTCCCGCCGGAACGGAATTTACTTTGGTTCTGAATTGCAAGCCAACCGATGAATATCTGCAGGCCCATCCGGATAAGACCGGATTGTTCAAAAATGACGCTGAGGCCAAGCTGGGAGAAGCATCCTTGGGGACGGTTTCTCAGACTCAGGAGTGGAAAGTGACACCCGAAGACCCCTTTGAGAACTCTCTGAAAAAAACCGGCACGTGGAAGTATAATGATCAGACCTTGGACTACCAGGTCGTGATCAATCCCAACGGCTATGACCTGAACTCGGATAATTCCAAGCTCTACCTGACGGATGAATTTGTCTATTATCCCAAGACCGGCGAACTGGATTTGGTATATATCCTGGTTCAGAACAGCGTGAAGCTGTATACCGCCACCAGGGATGAAAACGGCAACTATGTTGCAGGCAGTCGGGTTACCGATGGCTGGCGTTGGACGGCTGACGAAGAGCAGATGACGGAATTCGGCAAGGTTAAAAAAATCATTCGCTTGGAGGTTCCCGATTCTACACCTCTGATTCTGGAGTACAGCTATCTCCTGTCCCAGTACAATGAAGAGGTAACCTCTTTTAAGCTGAACGCCAGCAATAAGGTATACTATAATACCAACCCGGATGTATACAAAACGGACAATAAGGAATATCAAGACTGGCAGAAATCCAGCTCCTCTGCCATTATCCAGAGCGGCAGGAGCTATACCATTACAAAGGTTGCCGAGGGAAACAGCATGATTACCATTGCTGGTGCAAAATTCCGGATTTATCAGGCGGTAATGGCTGAGAACGGAAGCTGGAGCTGGGATAAGAACCCGGTGACGCTGACAGGAACTGACGGAACGGTTCGGACGGAATACATTACTGATTCCTATGGCAAGATTGAGGTGGAAGCCAGTCATGGCTATAGTGCCAATGTCCTCTACAAGCTCCAGGAATATGAAGCACCTTCGGGCTATATCCTGCCGGAGAACCCTCAGGAACTGAAATTTTATTTTACTGACGCAGCCGATACGACCCATTCTCTCCCTGCTACCTCGGAGCTCATCATGCAGAACGCAAGAGACTTGATGTCGGAGAGCGCCTCGAGTTATGTTTCCAATGCTCCCAGCGCGGTGCAATTCAGTGTGGAGAAACAGTGGAAGGATTATCAAGGCAATAATCTGACGACACCACCGGTGGATTCCATTGATTTGACCCTCATGCGGGTAGGAGCGGAGCGGAAAGAGAATACCACTGTGAATGACCCCTTGGCCAGTTTGATAACGGTCAACCTGATTATTGGCGGTTATGGAAGCAACGGGGCGCCGGTTAATAGAACCTATACCGTGCCAAAGGGTACAGTGTTTGCGGTGGACGTGGGCTATGTTGGTGGCCACCAAACGCCGGAGGGTGTGCTGTATCTGAAAGAGGTATCTTATGATCAGAAAAGCTTGTCTTATACCCATGATGAGGCAACAGATCACTACTTCTTTACCTATACCGCAACTTACAGTGTTTGCATTGAAATTCGTTCTCATGCCAATGAGGGGTATTACACTTATGAATATAGCTGCACCACACCTTCCACCGGAAGCTCTGAGGTAGATACTACGCCTGTGGTGGTCGGTCCTGAAAGCTACGGCACAATCACCCTGTCTGCGGCGCAAAACTGGAAGTGGAGCAGCGCAGCTGCAAACCTGCCTGCACAGGGAATTGTGCAGGACAGCAACGGCAATGACAGAATCGTGTGGTACACCTATTATGTCCTGGAGGATTTCCCGGGCTATACCATCAGCTATTCCAACCAAAATGAGAATGGTACCATGACCGGTATTTCCACCGGCAACATTACCGTCACGAATACCCAGCCGGAGAATCCGCCCACCTATACCAGCATTTCTGTGGAGAAAACCTGGAAGCAAGCGGTAGAGTCTCAGCTCCCGGATTCCGTGAGCTTTAAGCTGTATCGAAAAGAGTGGACCGGGACCGTTGACTCGGCAAACCTGGCGGCTCCCTACGGTGCGTCTTACGATAGTACGGCAGAAGAGTTGGCTACCTTGGCAGATGGAACGGTGACCTTGGTTGGGGAATATCAACTTACAAAGGATGGGAGCTGGAAGTGGTCCAGCAGCGGCATGTCTTTGCTGGCAGAGAATCAGGGGAAGAGCTATACCTACTTCATCTTGGAACAGCCCGGCAGCAATTTTGATATTACCTATGGAACCGGAGCCTCTTTGGAAACCTCCAATGGCACCCTGACCCTTACCAATACCGTGCGCCCCTCCTACATGCTCCCCTCTACCGGCGGCATTGGCTGGGAAGGCTACACGGTGACGGGTCTTGTAACTTCCATTGGCGCGGTACTCGGGCTGATGAAAAAACGCAAAAAGGGGGAGCGCTGATGAAAAAACATCCCCTGCATTCCGGAGGCTTGTGAATCGGGCGCGGTCCTGATTCACATCCCCCCAAACCTACATCCTCAATTTTCTGAAACAAGAAAGGAAATGACGAAATGAAAACAACAAGAAAAGTCCTTGCGCTCCTGCTTGCGCTGATGATGACGGCCACCCTGTGCGCCACCGCCTTTGCCGATGGCGGAACCTGCACCATTACCGTCAACAACGCGAAGAAAGATGAAACCTATAAGCTTTACAAGCTGTTTGACCTGTCGGTGGACAGTCAGGATGCCCCCACGGCCTTTACTTACACCGTGACCTCTGAATGGAAAGATTTCTTTGCCACCGGCGCTGGCGCGGCTTACGTGGATGTGGCCGAGTCTGGCCTGATTACCCCCAAGGAGTCTTTCACTGACGCAGCCAATTTAGCTGTTGCCGCCTCTGCCGCGCTGACTGGGAAGACGGTTGCCGCTACTCAAACCGCCACCAGTGATACCGTGCAGTTTACCGGCTTGGCCAATGGTTATTACCTGATTACCTCCTCCCTGGGCACCCTGGCCATGATTGAAACCACCCCCCAGAGCTCTGATGTGACGGTGAACGATAAGAACCCGGTGGATACCATTGTAAAGCATGTCAAAGAGGACAGCAGCGGAGATTATGGCACGAACAACGATGCGGAAATCGGTCAGCTGGTGGAGTTTAAGTCCGTTGCCACCATTGAGCCTCACACCCGGAATGTGAAAATCCACGATACCATGGGCGTTGGTCTGACCTTTACCGATGGCTCCATCAAAATCTATGTGGGTACGGAAGTGAATGACAGCAACCTGTTGGCTGCGGAGAATTACGAAATTCTGGGAACTCCGGAAAACAGTGATACGTTCACCATCGTGATCAAGGATACTTACATTGCCACCCTGACCGCCCAGACAAAGCTGACCCTGACCTATACCGCTACGCTGAACGAAGGTGCTGTTACCTTTACCTCATCCTCTGAGACGGGAGAGACCGTCTGGAGTTATACGATTAACGCTCAGGAAAACAAAACCGTCATCACCTATGGTGATCAGCAGTCCGTTGAAAGCAAGACCAGCACCACGACCCACAAGCTTGAGATTTTGAAGTATGCTAACGGTGATAAGTCCAAGCGGCTGGCTGGTGCAAAGTTCCAACTGAAGAATGCTGATGGGGAAGTTGTGAAGCTGTCTGCGATGCAGGATTCTGCCAACTACAGGGTCGATCCCAGTGGATCCTTTGATACCTTTACCACCGTTGCGGGTCAGAACATCGTCATCTGGGGCCTGGATGCCGACACGTATACCCTGGTTGAGGTTGAAGCTCCTGATGGCTACAATAAGGCCAACGATGTAACAGTGACCGTGAGCAATCAGGACAACACCGTTGCCGAAGTGGAAAACAAGGCCGGCAATACCCTGCCCTCCACCGGCGGCATGGGCACCACCATCTTCTATGTGGTGGGCTCCATCCTGGTCATCGGCGCGGTGGTGCTGCTGGTTTCCAAGAAGCGGATGAACACCGCTGAGTAATCCCTTTCATTCTATTTCTTCCATTCCTCTTCCCGCCCTCCCACGGGGGCGGGGAGAGGGGGAGCATTGGTAAGGAGCGCCCCATGAATTGGATAAAAAAGAATCTGTCCACGATCCTTTTGGTTCTGGCACTCATCATTGGGCTTTGCTTACTGCTGTATCCCACCGCCAGCGACTACTGGAATTCCCTCCATCAGTCCCGGGCCATCGCAACCTACGCCGAAAGCGTGGCCCAGATCGACAACTCCCGCTATTCCTCCCTTTTGGAGGACGGCCGGGCATACAATGCAGTTCTTTCCCAGCGGGAAAAAAGCGAATGGAATCTTTCTCCCGAAGAGCTGGAAGCTTATGCCGGAATTTTGGACGTGTCCGGCACGGGCATTATGTGCTCCATTGAGATCCCCAAAATCAAGGTGAACCTGCCCATCTACCACGGGGTAGACGAGGCGGTGCTTCAAATTGCCGTGGGCCACATCCCTGGTTCCTCCCTGCCCATCGGCGGCGAGAGCACCCACAGCGTCCTCTCCGGCCACCGGGGGCTCCCCTCCGCCCGGCTGTTTACCGATTTGGATAAGCTGGTGGTGGGGGACACCTTTCTGCTGAGCGTCTTGGACGAGGTGCTCACCTATGAGGTGGACCAGATCCTCATCGTGGAGCCCTACGACCTTTCCTCCCTGGAAATCATCCCCGGAGAGGACCTGGTCACCCTGGTCACCTGCACCCCCTACGGCATCAATACCCATCGGCTGCTGGTGCGGGGGCACCGCATCGAAACCGCAAAACAGGCAAAGGCCATCCGCGTCCCCGCTGACGCGATTCAGATTGACCCCACCCTGGTGGCGCCGGTGGTGGCCGCGCCCATGCTGCTGATTCTGTTGCTGATTCTGCTGCTGACCACAAAAAAGAAACCGAAATCAAGATAAAGGAAGTGCGTATCTTGAAAAATCATGGATTGTTTGGCCGACTGACGGCTGCAGTGCTGTGCTGCCTGGTGCTGGGGCTCTCCCTGCTCACGGCCGGAGCGGAGGATGTGGGGACGCTTACCATCTCCTATCCGCTGGAGGATACCCAGTACCACATCTACCGGGTGGGGCGGCTGAAAAACGGCGGAATTGTCATGGACGATGCTTTCAGCAAAGTGGATACCTCCGACTATGCCGCCGCTGCCTCCGTGATGGCGGATATGGTTCGCGCCGGTGCCGCCACGGAGCTGGCCAACGCCAAGGTCACAAATGGAAAGGCGGTATTCCGGAACCTCTCCATCGGCGTGTATCTGGTGATCGGCGATCCCGGCGAGCTGAACGGAATCCAGTATTGGCCCACGCCGCTGCTGGTGTCCGTGCCTCAAAAGGATGAGAACGGCACTTTCCTGTGGGATGTTTCCGCCGAGGGAAAAAAGGAAATGGACATGGATATCTCTGTGGTAAAGCGCTGGGTGGGAGACCAGGCCTCCGCCCGGCCCGCCAGCGTCACCGTTCACCTGATGCGAAACGGCAATGCCTATGGCAGCCCGGTGACCTTGAGCAGCGCGAACCAGTGGAGCCACATGTGGGAGAATCTGCCGCCGGATAACTGGTATGTCACCGAGGATGCCAACCCCCGCTACACCTCCGCCATCACCCGGGAGGGCAATACTTTCATCGTGACAAACACCTGGAAGAAGATTCCCCAGACTGGCCAGCTCTGGTGGCCTGTTTCCGTCCTGGCCTTCTCCGGCCTGGTGTTCCTCTGCCTGGGGCTGCTGCGCCGGAGGACAAGTGACGAAAATGGGTAAAAAAGGAACGTTTTTCATTACCATTGGGCTGCTGCTTTTGGCAGCGGCCCTTTTGCTCACAGTGTATAATGTGTGGGATTCCCACCGGGCGGGAGTGGCGGCCCAGGAGACGGTTCAGTCCCTGAAAACCATGCTGCCCTCTCCCGGGGAGACGGCTCCGGAACCGACGGAGGAGACTTCAGCCCAGGAAACCACGGCCCCCACGGAGGAAGCCGCTCCGCTGGAGCAAACCCTGCCCCCTGCTCCGCTGCTGGAGGGGGAGATGCCCACTGTGGAGCTGAACGGCTACGACTATATCGGCGTGCTGGAGGTGGCGTCCCTGGAATTGTCCCTGCCGGTGATGGATCAGTGGGATTACGAACGGCTGAAAATTTCCCCCTGCCGCTTTGCCGGGAATGTGTATGAGGATAATCTGGTCATCTGCGGCCATAACTATTCCCAGCATTTCCAGCCCCTGAAATACGTACCTGTGGGGACGCAGGTGCAGTTCACCGATGCCGTTGGGAACGTGTTCCGCTATACCGTTTCCTCTTTCGATACTGTGGGCCCTAACGATGTGGAGCGGATGATCAGCGGCGACTGGGACCTGACCCTCTTCACCTGCAACGTGAGCGGCCAAACCCGCTGCGCCATCCGCTGCGACAGAATCGAATAACAAAAATGGTATGACCCAACCGCCGGTCATACCATTTTTTTGCAGCGTATTCACTTTTGCGATAAAAATTGGAATTTGGCGGGTTCGTTGGATGGGATGTTTTCCAACGTGTTCGTAGGGAACGGATTTATCCGTTCCGAAACGTCAGTTACCACC
>OBLI01003766.1_pt1 | contig 11352 bp, 15 predicted proteins | sample 1519701 | NCBI WGS metagenome assembly OBLI01 (sample SAMEA3663005, study PRJEB22513) | pig gut metagenome | biome: pig gut; feature: pig-associated habitat; material: faeces | place: France | collected 2012 | reverse complement strand
TGTAGTAATGTATAAATATAATTGTTCATATTATACTGCATTAAGAATTATTGCTAATGATTTCGGCTATATAAAACATTCTCGATTAACTAAGAATACTAAACCTATAAAAATTAGCACCACCACTTTTAATGATACTGGTGGTGCTAATATTCAAATAGAAGCAAAAGATTTTGATGCACACGAACTCGATTGGTGGAATCAATATGGTATTACAAAAGAAATTCTTAAAAGATTCAAAGTATATTCTTGTAAAACTGTATTCTTGAATGGTAAGATATTTACTCATTCTAGTTTTTCTAAGCCTATATATGGATACTACAGAGGTAAAACTGATGTAGAATTATGGAGAATATATTTTCCTCATAATAGGGATTTGAGATTTCTTTCTAATTGGAAATCATATATGATACAAGGTAGTAAGCAATTACCTAAAGAAGGTGATTTATTAGTTATTACAAAAAGTATGAAGGATGTAATGTGTTTATATAATATGGGTATAACTGCAATTGCTCCTAATTCCGAAAATCTATTCTTAACAGAAAAGCAATATGCTAAACTAAAGAAGAGATTTAAAAGAATTGTACTATTTTATGATAATGATTTACCAGGTATTCATAATATGAATAAGTTTCATAAGGAATATAATATACCATGTATATGGATTCCTAGAAAATATAAAGCGAAAGATATATCAGATTTTTATAAGTTATATGGCTATGAAAAAACTAAAGAATTAATAGAGTATGGCAAAGAAAGAATTAATAACTGCGTGTAGAGCAACTTTTAAGAATGGTAATACTAAAGAATATAACACTATTGAAGAAGCATCAGAAGATACAGGACTAAGTATTGCATCTATTAAAATTAGATGTAATAAGAAAGGATGTAAAGGAAAGGATGGAACTTTATTTGAATGGACTGATGAACATACTAAGAAAAGTTTTCAGGCTAAGAAAAGTAAGAATAAAGGAAGTTCATGGGAATATGAAGTTGTTAAATGTCTAAAAGACATTGGATATGAAGGGTGCAAAACAGCAAAAGGAGAATCTAAAAATATGGACAATAATAAAATCGATATTGTTGATGCTTCGCTCCCTGTTAATATTCAATGTAAACATTTAGCTAATACTCCAAGTTACTTTACTATCCGAGACCAGTGTACTGACAAATCTAAACCGTTTGTTGTACTATGGAAGAAGTCTGCCGAAGAAGGTTCTATTAGTCCTGGAGCAATTGCAATGATTCCAATAGATTTTTTCTATGAGTTACTTAAAACATATAAAAGATGAATACCTATATTATTCCTTATTTTGATGGATATAAATGTAGCATCTATTCAACTGCTGCTACTAGTTATCGTAATGCAGAATCTAAGGTTATAAAGTATTTCGTAAATAGATTTGAACTAGATTATGGACTATTAGATGAAAATCTAAAGCAATTATCAGATGAATTAGTAAAACAGGATGTATATTTAGGATTAATATATGATGTCGAAGAGTTTTAAATGTGGTTTAGACATAGATGATGTATTAGCTGAATTTATGCAGACATATTTAAATAGATTTGGCATACCTAAAAATGATGCAGAGATAACTAAGAATGTTCATCATAAATTAAAGTATGATAGAGATTTCTGGTTAAATCTTCCTGTAATTCAATTACCTAACTTTACTCCTACATTATTCTGTACTAAGCGTATAAATAATAAGTCTTGGACTAAAGAATGGCTAAGTAATGCAGGTTTAGGCAATATCCCAGTATATCAAATGTATACTCAGTCTGGTAATAAAGCGACCATGATTAAAGGCAGAGTTGATGTATTTATAGATGATTCAGTATCTAATATGATAAAGATGAATTTATCTGGAGTTCCCTGTTTACTTATGGATAAAGAATATAATAAGGGCTGGGGACCTATAGGTCGTATTTATTCTTTAGATAAAGAAGAAATCTATGAAGCATATCAACTATTAATTAATACAGTATTTAAAAACTTCAAACAATTATTATGAGACTTTATTTTGTATTAGAAGACTCTGATTCATCTTTATATTGTAAGGCTGTATACAGGGTAGGTACAATTCCTTATGAAGAAAACTGCTATTATGCTGATATTGAAGGAATATGTGATATTGATGTTGACTTTCTAATTCCTTTCAATGTAGAAGAATTTATTGATTGGGGAGTATATAAAGATGGTCAATTTAAATCTGATGATGAATTTGATCCAACTTCTGAAGGAAGTGCTACTTGGGGAACTTTAGTTCGTGTATATAAGGAAGGAAAGAATTTAGGTACTTTCTTTAGACTAGATGATGTAGCAGACGAATTAATACCAATAGAACAAAATGACTGATTTTTATTTAGCATACTATGATTATCCTGAACAGATAAGTACAGACTTTGAAGCATTAAGAAAACTTAATCCTGAAGCATGTATTTACAAGAGTACTTTATCTGAAGAAGTAACAGACCTTTTTGATGACGTTATTCCTTACGATGGAGTATTTTATAAAACTTATGGGTATTATGATCCAGAAACTAATACATGTATGACTTCCGAAGATGCAGATGATATATATGCATCAAAAGTCTATAGTATTGGAGAAGAAGATGCCAAAGAATGGCAGTATAGTCTACCTTATGCATACGAAGAATTTGAGTATGTGAGAGGTAATAAAGTTCGTAGTAAATTAATTCATGGTTAAGCCTATTATAGAAAGCCTGGAAATGCTTGATATAGATGATGATACTTATTTTAAAGAGTATGCATCTTATATAAGCAATTCTAGGCTTTCGTTGATTAATCCGGAACAAGACGGAAGTCCTGACAAATATTTAAATAATATTCATAGTTATAGTAGTAGCCTAACATTAGGTAGTGCTGTTCATCAAATGATATTACAATGTGACGAATTTTATATAGTAGATAATATAGATAGACCAACTGCCAAAATGGGAAATATGGCAGACTATTTATATCCACTCTATTTAAAAGGAGGAATAAGTAATGAGGATGTAATAGCAGCTTCTAATGCAGTGAATTACTATAAAGGTAAAATGGATGACGATAAGATTTTAAATGTATATGAGAAATGCACTAAATACTGGGAAGATAGAAAGTTAAATGAAGAACAATTACTTCCTATATCTCCTATTTATTTAGACCCGAAGTCTCGTAATACTGCTAAATCTTGTATTAATTCTATTTTACATAATAGGGGTATAATAGAGTTACTCAGACCAATGGATAGTGAAAGTTATAATGAAGCTACATTTCTAATAGACTTTGATGTAAATGGTAAAATATTAAAGTTTAAGGCTAAATTAGATAACTTTACTATCAATAGGGATTTAGGTATTATTACTCTTAATGACTTAAAAACTACTGGACATTATGTAGATAAATTCTCGGAATCCTTTAACAAGTACCATTACTACAGACAAATGTCAATCTATGCTATGCTTCTTAAGTTATGGTGCGATAAGAATAATATAGCTATAAACGGATTTACTTCTAATATGTTATTGGTTAGTACCGTCAATTCAGATACTAGCATATATAAAGTAGGTAAATCCCAAATAGTTAGAGGATTAAAAGAATTTAATAAGTTAATGTTAATGGTTAGTAAATACTATTAATTATGATTGCAGATTTGAATGATGCTTGGGAACCTTCTTATAAGGAATTGCAAGATACTTATTTTAGATATTTTAGTTTATCCGCGTTAAATACTACCCTTGAGAATAAGTTTGGACTAATTTCTTTAATATGTTTTTTAACTAAACAGGCTAAAAGAAAGAATCCAGATGCGACTTGTTGGCAAGTTATTAGGAAAATTACAGAAAATGATTTGCCTAGTAAGGATTTAGAAATATTTTATAGAGGTTTGTCTATTATATGTGAAGATTTTATGTTACATACTACTAATTTCTTAACATTTGACTTAAAGACTTCTAAAGATATGATAAATAAAATAAAAGAAATATTATCTACATGGCTTCCTTTCTAGAATATAATAGGTGGTTCTATAATAAACAGATTATAAATATACTAAAGGATATTGTAGAGGCGCATCCACAATTACGATGGCATCAAATTCTACAAGATTGTGGTATAGAAGAGATTCAAGATTTATTCTATGAAGAAAGTTCAAAAACTTATAATAAGTCGAAGGTCTCTAAAATAGTTAAGGAACTTAACATATTTTAACAATTTAAGGTAGGCACTTACTTTGATTTGCCTATTTTTGTTACTATATTTGTATCACAATTAAGATAATAAGATGTTTCAGATAAATTTAATGATTTAATGAATTAATGTAATTATGGAAAACTTTAAAACAATTGAAACTAAGGGTTATACAAAACAAGAAGCATTGGCAAACGCACCATTTCAAGTTATTCGTGACGCAACACAAGCATGGAAAGCAGCAGGTAAGCCTATCAGTAGTACTGCATTGAAGGAGTTCTGTGCAGAATATTTGCAGAAGCATACTAAGTTTGCAGAAGGTATCGGTTGCTCAATCACTATTGAAGCAGGTAAGGCAGATACTCGTGAACGCCCATATACTGTAACTGATGTAAAGAACGAAAAGGGTAAACGTAAATATAAGACTGGTTATCGTGGTGTAGACCCAGAAACTGGTAAGATTTTGTTTACTAACTTTGAAAGCAAGGCTGCTGCTAAGCAAGTTGCTAAGGAACTCTACACCAAGCATGGCTATCGTGGCAAGATTCATGTAAGTTATGTTAAGGAAGTAGTTGAAGGTGAAGCAGGTGCATTTGATGTAGTTTATACTCCATCGCAGAGTGCTGTTGTTGGTACTTACCTTTGCTTTGGCGTAGAATAATTTTTCATATAAATTTTTTAGGAGTCAACCTATTAATTTAGGTTGGCTCTTTTTTGTTTTATAAAGTTTTAAACAAACTCCGAAAGGATGCGACAGAAAACAATTAATACAATACTTAAACATTTAAAGGCTATTAAAGACAAGAAGATTTCTATTAAGCAATATGAAGATGAAAATAACTATTTTAACGGAATGATATATGATTATATATCTAGAGTTAAAAGAGAACATAAACATAATACTATAGAAGAATCCGATTATAATAGTATTATGAATTTATATAATAGTATTACTAGACAAAAATCTTCTGATGTAAAGGAAACCGATAATAGAGCAAAGATAGACATAGAAAGAGATGAAAATGGCAGAATTAGTAGTTATGGATTTACTATTTATGTAAAGGATAAGAGTCCTGTTATGGGTAAATTATCTAGAGATGAAATGGCATTAATCTATAGGCTGTATTCTAGTTATGGTAGTAATATAACACAAAGAGAAGTATCTAGATTCTTTCCTGAATATTCTCTGTGTGACTTTAAAAGAATACTTAGAACATTTTCTATTACTAAAGCATCCGCACCTTTTCCTCCACATATTGTAGAAGAAAAGAGTAAAGAAGAATTGCTTGATATGCAATTTAGAGAGAAAGAGAATGATTTTCTAAGGTCTTATGAGGCAGAGAAGATTAGACAGATGGATTCTCAACTGAAGAAATATATGAAAGAAAATACTGACTTAAAAGACCAGTTAAATTCTCTTTCTAATATTACAGTAGAGATTCCTGAAATAACTCCTGCTAAGTTTACAGGGGAGCCTACTAGAGACCTATTGATTTATTTATCAGATATGCACATTGGTGCAGAAGTTGGCAATAACTCTTTATATAATAATGTATATAATAAAGAGGAAGTCAATAGAAGATTGGATAAGATATATAATACTGTCTATAATGCCGGCGGCTATGATACCATAGTAGTTTGTAATGCAGGTGATTCTTTAGATGGTGCATATAATCAAACTACTAGAACAGGTCATTATCTACCTCAAAATATGTCTGATAAAGAGCAAATACAATGTTTCTTGGATTGTATGTCTACATTCTTTACAAAACTTATGACCATTCCTCACAATACTATAAAGTATTATGCTGTAGGAGAATCTAATCATGGTGGTATTTATGAATATGCTAGTCAAGTAGCATTATCAGGAATACTTAATAAATTAGGTATAGAAAGTACCATATTTGATAAGTTCTTAGGTACATTTGAACTAAAAGGTAAGTATTATCTCTTGTCACATGGTAAAATTATTTGCCCTTTATATAAGTAATTATATAAATGCACAAACCAAAATCGGGGAAGGCTGAGATGTTAATCCCGAGGTAATTATGAATTTAAAAGGTTCATAACACCGTAACGCGTAGATCTTGAACCTCAGTATGAGAATAAAATAGATCCAAGAGTGGTTTGCATCCTTTATGGATGAAAAGGTACGCTGAACTATGGAGAATTGAATCTATAGAAGTATAGATAAAAAGCTATACGATAACATAATTGAAAGATGATAAGGATATGTTTAAAAACTGGCCATTAGTTCTTAATGATAAGACAGAAGGAATTATTAATGAGTATTTAGATAGTGTAGGTATAGGTAATGCCACTGTTATTAAAGGAGATTTACATCAATCTGCCATAACTTATGGAAAGAGAATTAAGTATCACTCCGTTGGTTCTTTGTTCGGAAGTAGTGGTTGGATTATGAAAAACTTTGGTAATACAAAGGCAGCCTGTGATTACTCTATTGTAGAAGATGATAAAGTTACAGATGGTAGAGTTATTTTAAATTAATTATTTTTATGGATATTTCAATTGAACAATTGCTTAAAGGAAAACCTACTATTATTAGAGGTAAGAATTATTTGGAAACAGCAGGATATGTTGAACCTTTCTTAGAAAGACTAACTAAGTTGACTGATGACTTTAGAGTTCATGTTCAACTTCCTGACCAAATAACACGAACTGTGGAAGGTGATATTAACGAGGACGATATTACTTATAACAGAGTATATATTGAAGCAGTTATGCCTGATGATTTGTGTTTCCAAAACTTTGACAGAGTAATTGGAATGGTAATGGGCCTAGATACTCGTAAACCTGTAGCTAAATTCTATAATGGAGCTATGAATAGTGCTTGCACTAATCTGTGTGTATTTAATCCTTCATTCCTTGAATGTCAAAGTATTGAACCTGAAACTCCACTTAACTTTAAGTCTTTGGATAAGATTCTTAGTATAGCAGACGATACTAGACAAATGCTTACTGTTCTTAAAGAGACTAAGTTTAATAACAGCATTACAGAACTTGAACATCATCTAGGTAAATGGATTAGAAACTCTATGAATAGTACCTATGATAATGGCTATCAGCCTGTTAAAATGTCTTCAGCCAATGTAATTCAGGCTTATAAAGACTTGTTTATGGAAGAAGACTCTGCCTATTATCAGAGTAATCCAGAAGTAAATATGTTTGATGTTTATGGTGCATTTACTCAGCAAATCACAGATATGCGTGATAAAGGTAAAGATATTATAAACTGCTTTGAAAAGACATTGTTGCTTCGTCAAATTCTTGAATTTTAATTAGTTTATTAATACTGTAGAATCCCCTATTTTGCTATATTAAAAATTAATGCTAATTTTGATTTTACATAGAGCATCTTTGTGAATCAGTTCTGGCTCATCATAAATATTAGAACCGTGCGTGTATTCGCTTGTTAAAGGTAACTGCCGAATATAATCCCGCTCTGTCCCAATCCCGACAACGGGTGCTAGGTTAAATTCTTCGGCGAGTCTAGCATCTCCCTGTGTACACAGGGGTTACTGGCAACGACACCTTAGTTAGATGTGCGGCATCTTAACGAAAAGAGTATCTAAGAAGGAGAAGGTGTTCAAGTTAGTTATATACTATTCAGAAGGCTGGATAGATACATAGCTAGCATAGGGGATTCTATACACTTATGTGAAATTGGCGAGAACTTCAGAAATGGAGTTCTTTTTTAATATGTATTAATAAGTAATAATTAAAATGAAAGTAATTAAACGAAACGGATTAGAGGAACCCTTTGAATGGGAAAAAGTAAGAAATGTCTTGGATAGGGCATTTAAATCTGTAGGAGAAACTCTTACAGAAGATACGTATATAGATATTATAGATGAACTTTACTTCGGAGATGAAAACGGTATTCTACGAGATACCATTAGTGTAGAAGAACTACAAGACCAACTTGAACAAGCATTATTTGAATGTGGCTATTTTGAAGTTGCTAAATCTTTTATACTATATAGAGATAAACATAAGCAGCTAAGAAAACAGGCACAGGATAATATTAACTTTATAAATAAGTTTGTAGGTTCTTATAATACTGCCGATGCCACTATTGACGATAATAGTAATGTTGGAACTAAAGGTATAGGAGTTCTTAATGCTGAAATACATAAAGAGGCTAATAAGAATACTAATATGGAATTGTGGAAACAATGGTTAAATAAGCGTTATCCAGACTTTAATACAAAGCAAATGGATGAAGACTTTAATACTATACTATATGCCCATGATTCTTCTTCACAAGTAATGATGCCATATTGTATGGCAGTTTCTATGTATCCATTCCTCCTCAATGGATTACAAGATTTGGGAGGAAAATCTGCCGTTCCTAAGAATATAGATTCTTTCTGTGGTATTTATGTAAACCTAGTATTTGCTCTAGCTTCAGAAGTTAAAGGAGCAGTAGCTACTCCAGAGTTCTTAATGTATATGGATTATTTCTGTAGAAAAGAATGGGGTGATGATTACTATGAGAATGAAAATAAGAATATATCTTTATATAAGGTAAAGACTATAGGTAAGCAAATTGACCAATACTTCCAACAAGTAACTTATAGTATCAACCAAGTAGCCGGATCCAGAGGATGTCAATCCCCCTTCACAAATTTTAGCTTTTTTGATGAGAATTTCTTCTATGGTATGTTTGGAGACTTTATGTTCCCTGACGGAAGTAAACCTAAGTGGGAATCTACTAATTGGCTACAAAGAAGGTATCTACATTGGCTTAATCAAGAAAGACTAAAGTGCATTCTTACATTTCCTGTATGTAGTTATGCTTGTTTAGTAAATGAAAACGGAGATTTCTTAGACACTGATACTTATGATTTTATATGTAAAGAATATTCCGAAGGAAATTCATTCTTTACTTATTTATCAGATAGTGTAGATAGTCTAAGTTCTTGTTGTCGTTTGCAAAACTCTGTACAGAACAATACTTTTTCTACTACTAATGGTCAAATGGGAGTTATGACGGGAAGCAAAAATGTTATAACACTCAATATAAGTAGAATTATTCAGGACTGGTCTAGAGAATATAAAGAACTTACAGGAGATTATACTGACTTACATATTTTAATGTCTCCTGGATTTGAATCTTATATGATAGAAATCTTAGATAGAGTTTATAAATATCATGAAGCATATAATGATATGTTACATTGGGCTAAAGATAGAGGATTATTTTTAGCATATAATGCAGGCTTCATTGATTTAGATAAACAATATCTAACAATCGGTATCAATGGTTTAAATCAAGGAGCAGAGTTCTTAGGAATTAAGTGCCAAAACAATAACGATTATAAAGACTATTGTAATAGAGTTCTTTCGATAATAAAAGAACAGAATAAATTGCATAAGACCAAGAAAACTAATTATAATTGCGAACAAGTGCCTAGACTCGGTGGGCACTATAAACCTTCTTTAATTGACTCGAAACTCCTTAAAAATAAGGACAACGAGGCGCAAGCAAGTAGATTGTTATACTGTGCAGCGTGAGAGACTAAATAAGAAGGGCTTTAATAATTGACTAGATTATTAAAGTGTGTAATAGTCCGAACTCTATGGTAACATAGAGAGGGAAAATTGAAGCATTTTCCCCGTCAATTAAATAGTAAACAAAACATTTGGACTCATCCCCTGGGAATCATTATATTTGCTTTGTAACATTAAAATTAATAATTTATGGAAAAGGCAAATATTTTAGAGGTTAGGGATTTACAAAAAGAACAACGAATTAGAAGAAGAATTCCAGATGATGCTGTATGTGAAGTTTGTGGTTGTTCCAAATCAGAAGGAACACTGAGAAGATTTAATGATTATGTAGTGTGTGACAAACACTACAATCAATTAGACAGATATGGAAGAATTACTGATAAAACTCCTAGAAAGCATAAGAAGCCTATTGAAGGGTGTTGCATCTGTGGAGACTTAAAAATGGCGTCATTTGAGGGAAAACCTTACTGTAGAAAGCATTATTTACAACTAACTAGACACGGGTCCATCCAAGAAAGAACTATATATGACCCAAACGAATATGTGATGCATGACAATTATGTAGAAATAAAGTGCTTCAATAAAAACAAAGAGTATTGTGGAAGTACTTTAATAGATACAGACATTTTTCCAGAAATAAAGAAGCATAAAATATATATTAGAACTAGTGGAAATAAACCATATGCGGCTTTTTCTGGAATAGAAAGTGAAGTTGGTGCTGGAAGGAAGTATTTTCTACATAGATATGTAATGCAAATACACGATTCTAAATTTTCTATTGATGCTGTAGTGGATCACATAAATGGAAATTCATTAGATAACAGAACTTCTAACTTAAGAATTTGCACACAGCAAGAAAATTCCTTTAATAATAGAGGAAAATCAGGAGTCAAATTTAAAGGAGTGTCTTGGTTAAAGGTGAATAAAAAATGGACTGCAAGAATTATGCACAATTATAAAACGATTCATTTAGGGAATTTCCTTACTTTTGCTGAAGCAGTAATGGCTAGGCTAAAGAAGGAAAAAGAGTTGTTCGAAGAGTATGGTCCAAATAAAGATTTTTACTATATAATTGATCATCCTTCACCAATAGAGGAGATAAATAGGGTTATACCTATACCTCCTACTGAAGGGGCGTAACAGAATTGGCTGAATCTGCTGCAATTAAACTTTATAATCGAGATAAGAAAGATGGGTACTGGATTCCCAAAGACACTAATCTCTATGCAAGTTATATATTCAAACCTAATGATCCAGATGTCTCTGTATTGGATAAAATGATAATGCATGGTTCTAAGTTCAGCGCAGAATCAATGGACGGAGGCTCAGCCTGTCATATTAATCTTGAAGAGCATTTAACAGAAGAACAATATAGAAAGTTGCTCACATTTGCAGCAAAAAATGGATGTAAGTATTTTACATTCAATGTTCCTAACTGTGAGTGTGACGATTGTGGATATATTGCTAAGCAACCCTTTGATAAATGTCCAAAATGTGGTAGTGAGAATATCTCATTATATGATAGAATAATTGGGTGAACTTAAACGCCCCCTATATTAGTAATAATATTTGAAAACGCAGAATATGCTGGAAACCCCTTAGAGTTCCTCATACCAAAG
>OBLI01003765.1_pt1 | contig 11353 bp, 7 predicted proteins | sample 1519701 | NCBI WGS metagenome assembly OBLI01 (sample SAMEA3663005, study PRJEB22513) | pig gut metagenome | biome: pig gut; feature: pig-associated habitat; material: faeces | place: France | collected 2012 | reverse complement strand
GCAGTGCTCGTCGGAGCCGACGGCGCAGTATAAGCTCAATCTGGCGATGGAGTGGAGTTGTCGAATTGAGAGTTCAGAGTTCAGAGTTGAGAGTTCGGAGAGGGAAGTTGAGAGTTCAGAGTTGAGAGTTGAGAATTCGGAGAGGGAAGTTGAGAGTTCAGAGTTCAGAGTTGAGAATTCGGAGAGGGAAGTTGAGAGTTCAGAGTTCAGAGTTGAGAATTCGGAGGGAGAAGTTAATAATTTTTCTTCTGGGCAGCCTGCAACTCTCAACTCTCAACTCTCAACTCTCAACCCCCAACCTGCAACTCTCAACTCTCAACTTTCAACTCTCAACTGTCATGCGTCCCGCATGACCGACCTGACTGGCGGTTTCGGTGTCGACTTCTCGTTCACCTCCTGCGCTTTCGCCTCAGCCACATACGTAGAGCGCAACGCGCAGCTCTGCCACATGGTGGAGCACAACCTGCCGTTGCTCGGCATCGACAACGCAAAGGTGGTCTGCGCCGACGCCGTCGACTATCTCTCTACGCTCGATATGCAGACAATGATATTCCTCGACCCTGCGCGCCGCGACCAGCACGGCGCCAAGACCGTCATGCTTGCCGACTGCACGCCCGACGTCGTGCAGCTACTGCCGCAGCTTCTCAAGAAGTCGCGCTTCACGATGCTCAAGCTCTCGCCCATGCTCGACTGGCACAAGGCTGTAGAAGACCTGCAGGGCACGGTGCGCGAGGTGCATATCGTGTCGGTGGGCGGCGAGTGCAAAGAGTTGCTGCTCGTGCTGTCTGAAGAGATAGAAAGCGAGCTGAAGGTGTTCTGCGCAGACCTCGAAGCGGGAGGCTCCAGCCTTTCTGGCGGTTCTAGTGGTTCTAGCTGTTCTAGTCTTTCTAGTGAACCTAGTTTCCCTAGAACGCCTAGTTCTCCTAGCGCTCCTAGCCACCCTAGCACGCCTAGCCTTTCTGCTTCTCTCTTCGTCTACGCCCCAGGCGCCTCCCGCCCAGCCCCCAACTCAAAACTCAAAACTCAAAACTCAAAATTCTTGCATGAGCCCAACGCCTCAATTATGAAGGCGGGCTGCTTCGACGAGCTTGCCGCAGCCTACGGCGTGTCGCCCGTCAGCCGCAACAGCCACCTCTTCCTTTCTGCAGAGCCCGTCGACGGCTTCCCTGGCAGGAGCTTCAGCATAGAGCGCGTCACAACGCTCAACAAGCGCGAACTGCGCCAGGCGCTGGCAGGCATCGAGAAAGCCAATATCGCCACACGCAACTTCCCGCTCTCCGTAGCCGAACTGCGCAAGCGCCTCAAACTCAAAGACGGCGGCGACGTGTATATATTCGCTACAACCACCGCTGAAGACGAACATCTACTGCTGATTTCTCATAAATATCAATAAATATTTAGCATATTTTCGTCTGTTTGAGCAAATTTCCGTACTTTTGCATCCTTAAGGCTTTATTTATAAAGATGTATCCATCGCCCGAAGTGACAATCGGGCGACGTATATCAAACAAAAAATGAAAGAATAAATCAATAAAAATGTCAGCAATAGAGATTAAGAAAGTTGAGTCGCGCCGCGACCTTCGCCAGTTCGTTAATTTTCATTACGACCTCTATAAAGGTAATGCTTACGACGTGCCCAACCTCTACTTCGACGAGATGAGGACCTTCAGTAAGGACAAGAATGCAGCCTTCGACTTCTGCGAGGCAGAGTATTTCATGGCGTTCCGCGACGGCAAGATGGTAGGTCGTGTGGCTGCCATCATCAACCACAGCGCCAACAAGAAGTGGGAGCGCGAGTCGGTGCGCTTCGGATGGATCGACTTTGTCGACGACATCGAGGTGTCTACAGCCCTGCTCAAGGCTGTAGAAGACTACGGCAAGCAGAAAGGAATGAAGGAAATCGTTGGTCCGCTCGGATTCACCGACATGGACCCCGAAGGAATGCTCCTCGAAGGCTACGACCAGCTCGGCACTCAGGCTACTGCCTACAACTATCCCTACTATCCTGAGCACATGGACCGCATGGGCGGATGGGAGAAGGACAACGACTACGTCGAGTACAAGCTCTACGTGCCCGAAGAGATGCCCGAGAAGTATGCAACCATCGCGAAGATGATTCAGAAGCGCTACAACCTGCAGGTGAAGAAGTTGAAGCGCAATGAGATATACGGCGAGAACGGATACGGCAAGAAGATATTCAATGTAGTGAACGAGACCTTCAAGGACCTCTATGGCTACTCGAAGCTCACCGACCGACAGATAGAACAGTACGTGAAGATGTATCTGCCCATGGCAGACCTCGACCTCATCACCATCATCGAAGACTGGAACACACCCGACCATAAGGTGGTTGGTGTGGGCATCTCCATACCTTCGCTCGCACACGCCCTGCAGAAGTGCGGCGGAAAGCTCTTCCCCTTCGGCTGGTGGCACATACTGCGCGCGCTGAAGTTCCACAAGACCGACGTCGTAGACCTTCTGCTCGTAGGCATTCTGCCCGAATACCGTCAGAAAGGCGCCAACGCTCTGCTCTTCTACGACCTCATCCCGCGCTACCAGCGCCTCGGCTTCAAGTGGGGAGAGACCCACGTCGAGATGGAGACCAACATGAAGGTTCAGGGACAGTGGCAGTATCTCAACCGCGAGATACACAAGCGCCGCAGATGCTATAAAAAGAACATTTAAATCGGATAGCATCCTTGGTGCTGTCACAATCGCTTAGGATGCTATAAGATATAAAGAAATAAAATGGAAGAAAACATTCAACCCACAGTTCAGTATACCGACGACAACATACGCCACCTCTCCGACATGGAGCATGTGCGTACACGTCCTGGTATGTATATCGGTCGCTTGGGCGACGGTCAGTTGCCCGAGGACGGCATCTATGTGCTTCTGAAGGAGGTAATCGACAACTCCATCGACGAGTTCAAGATGAATGCCGGCAAGCGCATAGAGGTAGACATCGACGACCGCCTGCGTGTGTCGGTGCGCGACTATGGTCGCGGCATTCCGCAGGGCAAGCTCGTAGAGGCTGTCAGCGTGCTCAACACCGGCGGCAAGTACGACTCGAAGGCGTTCAAGAAGAGTGTGGGTCTGAACGGCGTTGGCGTGAAGGCGGTGAACGCCCTCTCGGCACATTTCGAGGTGAAGTCGTACCGCGACGGAAAGGTGCGTGCGCTCAAGTTCGAGCGCGGCAACCTCAAGTCGGACATCACCGAGGACTCTGCTGACGAGAACGGCACGTACATCTTCTTCGAACCCGACCCCACACTGTTCGTAGGCTATTCGTTCCACGACGACTTCGTGGAGACAATGCTGCGCAACTACACATATCTCAACTCAGGTCTTGCGATTATGTACAACGGTCGGCGCATCCTCTCGCGCAACGGCTTGGCAGATCTGCTCACCGACACGATGACTACCGACCCGCTCTACCCCATAATACACGTGAAGGGTGAGGACATCGAGATAGCTTTCACGCATACCAACCAGTATGGCGAGGAGTATCACTCGTTCGTGAACGGACAGCACACCACACAAGGCGGCACCCATCAGAGCGCTTTCAAGGAGCATATAGCAAGAACCATCAAGGAGTTCTTCGGCAAGAACTACGAGTTCACCGACATACGCAACGGACTCGTGGCTGCCGTGGCGCTGAACGTAGAAGAACCTATGTTCGAGAGCCAGACAAAGATTAAGCTCGGTTCGCTTCAGATGGCGCCGGGCGGAGAAAGCATCAACAAGTACGTGGGCGACTTCGTGAAGCTCGAGGTAGACAACTACCTGCACATACACGCCGACGTTGCGGAGGTGATGCAGCAGAAGATAACCGAGAGCGAACGTGAGCGCAAGGCGATGGCTGGTGTCACCAAATTGGCTCGCGAACGCGCCAAGAAGGCAAACCTCCACAACCGCAAGCTGCGCGACTGCCGCATCCACTATTCCGACGCGAAGAACGACCGCAAGGAAGAGTCTTCTATCTTCATCACCGAGGGCGATTCAGCCAGCGGATCTATCACAAAGAGTCGCGATGTGAACACCCAGGCGGTGTTCTCGCTGCGCGGAAAGCCGCTCAACTCGTACGGCTTGACAAAGAAGGTGGTGTACGAGAACGAAGAGTTCAACCTCCTGCAGGCTGCGCTCGACATTGAGGACGGACTCGATACGCTCAGATATAATAAGGTGATAGTGGCAACCGATGCCGATGTGGACGGTATGCACATACGCCTGCTCATCATCACGTTCTTCCTGCAGTTCTTCCCCGACCTTATCAAGAAAGGACACGTCTATGTGCTGCAGACTCCGCTGTTCCGCGTGCGCAACCGCCGCACCAAGATTAAGAACAAGAAGGTTGTGGCAGACGCCGACGCGCGTCTTACGGGCAAGGAGAAGAAGAGCGACTTCATAACCCGCTACTGCTACAGCGAGGACGAGCGCCAGCAGGCGATACGCGACCTCGGTCCCGACCCTGAGATAACACGATTCAAAGGTCTGGGCGAGATCTCGCCGGAAGAATTTGCCCATTTCATAGGTCCCGAGATGCGACTTGAGCAGGTTACGCTGCACAAGACCGACCAGGTGCAGAAGCTCCTCGAATACTACATGGGCAAGAACACCATGGAGCGACAGAACTTCATCATCGACAACCTTGTTGTGGAGGAAGATCTGCCCGAGGAAGACATGGAATAACAAAACAATCAGATTATGAAACGTACCAATAATCACAAACATAACGCATCGCACTCATTCTCGTTAAAGACGGGAGTGGGTGCGTTGGTTTTTCTTTTGCTGTGCGTAGCTACGTTCGCACAGCGCGTCAATCCGCTCAAGAAGCTCCAGATAGCAGAGCTCGCCATCAGCAATCTCTATGTCGATTCGGTAGACGACCAGAAGCTCGTAGAGGACGGCATACGCGGCATGCTTGAGAAGCTCGACCCCCACTCGTCGTACACTACGGCGAAGGAGACAAAGTCGCTCAACGAGCCTCTGCAGGGATCGTTCGACGGCATCGGCGTGCAGTTCAACATGATTTCCGACACGCTGCTCATCATCCAGCCCGTACGCAAAGGCCCGTCAGAGAAAGTAGGCATCATTGCCGGCGACCGCATCATCACCGTCAACGACACAATCATATCAGGTGTGAAGATGGAGCGTTCGGAGATAATGCGCCGCCTGCGCGGTCCGCGCTCGTCGAAGGTGAAGCTCGGCGTGAAGCGTCGCGGCGTGCCCGACCTGCTCACGTTCACCGTAACGCGTGCGAAGATACCCGTACACACGCTCGACGCCTACTATATGATACGTCCGCACGTGGGCTACGTTCGCATCGGTTCGTTCGGTGCAACCACATACGGCGAGTTCATGACCGCAGTCGACTCGCTGCAGAAAGCCGGCATGCGCGACCTTATCCTCGACCTTCAGGACAACGGCGGCGGCTACTTGCAGTCGGCTGTGCGCATCGTTGAGGAGTTCTTGCAGAAGGGCGACCTCGTGGTGTATACCGAGGGACGCGCCCAGAAGCGCCAGGAGTACAACGCTGGTGGCGGTGGACGCCTTGAGAAGGGCAAGGTATGCGTGCTCATCAACGAGTATTCGGCGTCGGCAGCCGAGATCGTCACCGGCGCCATCCAAGACCAGGACCGCGGAACCGTGATAGGCCGCCGCTCGTTCGGCAAGGGTTTGGTGCAGCGTCCTATCGAGTTCGACGACGGTTCGATGATACGTCTCACCGTAGCCCACTACTATACGCCCTCGGGCCGCTGCATACAGAAGCCATACGAGAAGGGCGAGAAGGAAGACTACGCGCAGGATATAGAGAAGCGCTTCAAGCACGGCGAACTCTACTCTGCCGACTCGATACACTTCAACGACTCGCTGCGCTGCTACACTCTGCGCAAGCACCGCACGGTGTATGGCGGTGGAGGCATTATGCCCGACGTGTTCGTGCCGCTCGACACCACACAGTACACAGCGTTCCACCGCCAGCTCGTAGCCCGCTCGCTCGTTATCAACACAACGCTGCGATACGTTGAGGACCACCGCGACGAGTTGAAGGCAAAGTACGCGAAGTTCGACGACTACATGAAGCGTTTCGAGGTGCCGCAGGCGATGGTAGACACGCTCTTCGCTGAAGCCGAGCGCCAGAAGGTGAAGCCTCGCGACGACGCCGAGCGCAAGCGCACGCTCCCCATGCTGCGTCTGCAACTGAAGGCGCTCATAGCCCGCGACATCTGGGATATGAACGAATACTTCCGCCTGATGAACGAGCAGAACCACATCGTGAGCAAAGCGGTAGAAGTGATTACGGGCAAGTAAAAAAGGTTGGCTTAAAAGCTACTAAAAGTCGTCTTTATTTCTTTCGAAGTGTTGACAGACATTAAATATTAAGGCAAATGGAAAACTTTTGTAATAAAAAAGTTTTCGCATTTGCCTTTTTTGTATATCTTTGCGCCTAACGACAAGGCTTTTAACGGCTTTGCAACCAAACTGTAATAGTAGTAGTCATTGAAACTGCAACATCAGTTGTAATGAAATAGTAACAACATATATAATAATTAGGAGATGAAAAAATTAATGTTCAAGAGCAGCATTGTGACAATGCTTTGCGTTTTATGTAGTCTTTCAGCCAGTGCGGAAGGAAAGTTCGTATTGTTCAAGTACGGCAATTTCGACACATGGGTGACACGTCAGATTCATGAGTCGGCTGTCATCGGTGGCAACACAAAGACACTCTACGAGATTGGACCAAACAGAGCCCTGAATGGCAACAACCCATACGTGAACCTCGGCGGATCGCCTTGGGGCACGAGCAACGTGATGGCTAAGGTTTCGGGCATCACGAAGACCAACAATTCGGTGTATCGCGACAACCGCGGATCGGGACATTGCGTCAAAATGACCACCCACATCGAGACCTGCAAGGTGCTTGGTCTTATTAATATTAAGGTGCTCGCCGCCGGCAGCATCTTCCTCGGCGACATGAAGGAGCCTATCACCGGCACCAAGGAAGGTCCGAAGGCGCTTAACTTCGGCATTCCGTTCACTCTTCGTCCCAAGGCTCTGCGCTTCGACTACCGTGTGCATGTGCCGGGCAACGCCAACCGCATCCGTCAGACTGGTTTCTCTAAGGTGACCACTGTGCCTGGCAAGGACTACTGCGTGGCTCTTCTGCTTCTGCAGCGTCGCCACGAGGATGCGCATGGCAACATCACCGCGCAGCGCGTGGGCACCGTAGTGGTAAAGTACGGCAAGTCGACCAACGGATGGGTTGAGGACGCCACCTACGAGATTCACTACGGCAACATCACCGGCAAGTCGTTCTACGACGCTTCGATGATGGGTCTGCGTTCTACCGACTACGCTCGCAACTCCAAGGGCAAGAGCGTGCTGGTGAAGGAGACCGGCTGGGCTGATGCCGACGCCACACCGACGCACATCGTGCTGCAGTTCTCGTCGAGCCACGGCGGTGCTTACGTAGGCACCGTGGGCAACACCTTCTGGGTAGACAACGTAGGACTGGTGTATTAAGATGGTGAGGTGTTGAGATGGTGAGGTGTTGAGATATCCGAGCCTTCTTAAGCCAAGAATACTATTTAATTATTAATAAAAAACAAGGTTATGCGCCCCTTAAAAGCGATTCTTTTCTTACTCTTTACGATAGCTCTGCAGCCCGCTCGGGCTACAGAGCCGTTCTGTTTTGACACTACCGCAGTAGCTGCGGCGCCTGCCGCAGACGTGCCTTTGGCTGCCGACAGCGCGAGCGTGGCAAAGCCGAAGAAGAGCCTCTTCAACCGCTTCCTTGCCTACTTCAACGACGCCAACAAGGAGAAGAAGAACAAGCGTTTCGACTTCAGCGTGATAGGCGGACCCCACTACAGTTCCGACACCAAGTTCGGCATCGGACTCGTGGCTGCCGGTCTCTACCGTTCAGACCCTACCGACTCGCTCTCAGCTCCGAGCAACGTGTCGCTCTTCGGCGACGTCTCTACCGTGGGCTTCTACATGCTCGGCGTGCGCGGCACACATAAGTTCCCGCGCGACACACACCGCCTCAACTACACGGTCTATTTCTACTCCTTCCCGTGCTACATCTGGGGATGGGGCTACGACATGGGCAACCAGAATGCCAACAAGAGCAAGATGAAGCGCTGGCAGGCGCAGTTCAAAGCCGACTGGCTGATACGCACCGCCGACAACCTCTTCATCGGTCCGACCGTCGACTTCGACTATGTGCGCGGCACTAAGTTCGACCGCAAGGAGCTGCTTGGCGGCGAACGCCCCGAGACTCTCAACTTCGGTGCGGGCGTGACTGCCATCTACGACACGCGCGACAACCTCACGGCGCCGAAGCGAGGCATGTACATCCAGTTCATGCAGCTGATGCGCCCGAAGTTCATCGGCAACAAGTACAACTCCTACACCACCGACTTCCGCATCGACGGCTACACGCATCTGTGGCGCGGTGCTACGCTCGCTGCCGACTTCCGCACGCAGCTCAACTTCGGCGAAGTGGAGTGGTCGATGCTCGCGCAGCTCGGCGACAGCTACTCGATGCGCGGCTACTACCAGGGCCGCTACCGCGACAACCATAAGATGGAGGCGCAGGTGGAGCTGCGACAGCATGTGTGGAAGCGCAACGGCGTGGTGGCGTGGGTAGGCGCCGGCACCATCTTCCCGAAGTTCAGCAAGATAGAGTGGAAGCACATACTGCCGAACATGGGCGTGGGCTACCGCTGGGAGTTCAAGAAGAATGTCAACGTGCGACTCGACTACGGCTTCGGTAAGTCGGGACAGCACAGCTTTATATTCAATATCAACGAAGCATTCTAATATTTAGTTGAGAGTTCCCTCAGTTGAGAGTTGAGAATTGAGAGTTGAGAGTTATGATATGTACTACAGCTTGCGCCTTCTTGAGATTCTCAAGGTAATCATAACTCTCAACTCTCAACTCTAAATTCTCAACTAAAAAAACTCTCAACTAAACCCAACCTCTTTATTTAAAGTATATTCTTATGAAAAAGATATTAGGTCTCCTCACCTCTCCCCGTTTCCTTTTCTTCTACATCGTGCTCTCGCTCGCTGTCCCCAACGTGGCGCTCTGCTTCACCGAGCACATGCCCGTGCTGGCTTGCGTAGCCAACGTCGTGCTGCCCGTATCGCTCTACGCGCTGCTGATGACGCTCTCCAAGAAGACGGGACGCCAGGTGTGGTTCCTCTTCCTCATCGTCTTCTTCGCAGCCTTCCAGATAGTGCTGCTCTACCTCTTCGGTCGCGGCGTGATAGCCGTCGACATGTTCCTCAACCTCGTCACCACCAACCCCGGCGAGGCGATGGAGTTGCTCAACAACCTCGTGCCCGCCGTGGCTACCGTGTTCATCCTCTACCTGCCGCTGCTCGTGCTCGCCGCAATGTCGTGGGCACGCCACCGCACCGAGGACGTAGCGTTCCTCAAGCGTGTGCGCCGCTACTCATGGTGCGGTATGGCTGCGGGCGCCGTGCTTATAGCGCTGTGCTACGCGGCTTATCCTAAGGACAGCGACTTCGACTATCGTGCCGAGGATCATGTCTATCCAGCCAACATCTTCTACAACCTCTACCTCGCCTGCCGCGAGAGCGGACGTGTAGCCGACTACCGCAAGGATGTAGCCTCTTTCCGCTTCAATGCCCGTTCGGCTCACGACGCCGACTCTGCCGAGGTGTATGTGCTCGTGATAGGCGAGACGGCACGCGCCGACAACTTCCAGCTCTACGGCTACGAGCGCGAGACCAATCCGCTGCTCTCAAAGACCGACGGACTCAGCGTGTTCCGCCATGTGCTCTCGCAGTCGAACACCACGCACAAGAGTGTGCCGATGCTGCTCGCTGCGGCTTCTGCCGAGAACCACGCACGTCTGTACCGCGAAAAAAGCCTCATCACGGCGTTCCGCGAGGCAGGCTTCCACACCTCTTTCATCTCCAACCAGCAGCCCAACCACTCGTTCATCGACTTCTTCGGCGATGAGGCCGACGACTTCGTGTTCATCCGCTCGGCTGTTAGCGTCATCACTGGCGACGTGACGGCGCAGACCAGCGACGAGCGTCTGCTGCCTTACGTGAAGAACATCCTCGCCAAGAAGCGCAAGAAGGAGCTTATCGTGCTGCATACGTACGGCTCGCACTTCAACTACCGCGACCGCTATCCGCAGAGTCACGCCAAGTTCCTGCCCGACACGCCGACGGAGGCTGAGCCGAAGAACCGTGCGCAGCTCATCAACGCCTACGACAACACCATCTGTCAGACCGACTTCGTGCTGCACAGCATCATCACGATGCTCGGCAAGAGTGGGGCGCAGGCGGCAATGCTCTACACGTCCGACCACGGCGAGAACATCTTCGACGACTATCGCAAGCGCTTCCTCCACGCTTCGCCCACGCCGGCGTCGCACGGCATACATGTGCCGCTCCTTGTCTGGACCTCGGCTTCCTACCGTGCGGAGTATCCTGCTGTTGTCGCAGCGCTCAACGCCAACCGCGAGAAGGATGTGCAGTCGAGCGCGTCTGTCTTCCCGACGATGCTCTCCATCGCAGGCATCAGTGCGTCGTGCGTCGCCGATGTGATGCCGCTCTCGCTCGCCAATCCTACATACCGCTGCGGCGCTCGCCGCTACCTCAACGACCACAACCGTTCCGTAACGCTGAAGCAAGCCGGCTTCGCCGACATCGACTTCGAGCAGCTGAAGAAGTGGGGCGTGGGGTTGTAGGATAGCTCCAAGGGGGCATAGCTATCCGTAGCGGCGGTATACTGCCGCCGCAGCAAGCAAGCGGATTAAACGGATGCTAATGTAGGAGGGTACGGCATTCTTGCCGTACCCACGCAGCCTTCTGTATTATTATTCTCCCACAGAACACGCCGAATTCACAGAACCTTCTGCTGCTATGTTCTCCCACGGATATCACAGATGCACACAGATGGTTATGGTGCGATGAATTGAAAGCGGATTAATCGGATTTTCTTGCTGTGGAATTTTAACAGCGGATTAAACTGATTAAACGGATTCGATGGGTGCGTTGAATAAACAAGCGGATTAAACTCTAAGTTTGACATAACGCGGATGCTATTTTCAGGGGGTGCACTTGTCTCCGCTCAGCTTTGCCGCTTGCCAGAGCAAGAAGTGTACTAACCGAGCAAGAAGTGCACCAATCAGGCAAATGAATGCCGTCTGCTTTGTTGGTGCAGCTGAGACAGCTGCACCCCCTGGAGGTTAGTGGCTGCGTGGGTACGGCAGGAATGCCGTACCCTCCTACATTAGCATCCGTTTAATCCGATAATTACGCCACCAACGAATCCGTTTAATCCGATAAATCCGTTGTTAAA
>OBLI01003761.1_pt1 | contig 11362 bp, 13 predicted proteins | sample 1519701 | NCBI WGS metagenome assembly OBLI01 (sample SAMEA3663005, study PRJEB22513) | pig gut metagenome | biome: pig gut; feature: pig-associated habitat; material: faeces | place: France | collected 2012 | reverse complement strand
TCATTGCGAGCCAGTCCGCAGACTGGCGTGGCAATCCGTTTCTAAAATGCACAACAGGTGCTTATTTTCCTCTCCGATAGTATTTTCCTCAATGGGGCAAAGGAAATCATGGGCGTAACGCCTTGACTTTTTACCTATTATCCCATAAAATCCTGTTGTACTATTATGCAGAATATTCCCCATGCTGTTAGGAGCGTTGCGTATGAAAAGCAAGAAGATATTGACCCTTATATTTGCTGTGCTGCTGGTGTTCTCTCTGTTTGGCTGCGGGAAAAAAGAACCCGTCGAGGACGCAGAACCGCAGGACACCGTGGAACAGGAGAAATTGCCCCCCCATTGTGACGGAAAAAGATACACCAAAGCAAGAGCCGGTGGAATTGACTCAGGAAGAACTCCATGCACTCTTTAAGAAAGAGTATGACACAGAGAGATATGCAAAATCAAATTTATATGCAGACCAGTACAAAGACTTTTATCTGAAACTGCCTGCACGGGAGATAGGTACTCAAGTTGATGCTAACGTTTACTCCTATATCGAGTTAGCAGTAAAAGGAGCAGAATATGAAGGCAAGGTACTTCCTGCCGATGGCTTTGAACAGTACGTTGCATGGAGAGAGGCCTATATGCCTGATAACAGTCAAACAGGTACAGGAGAGACAGGCAGTACAGAGATTAAAGGCATTCCTGATGAAAATACAGAAGAGCCATTTGATGGGAACGATGATCCGTCTTTGATTGATAAAGACTCGCAGAACGTTTACGAGGGAGCAGTTGTAGAGAGAGAAGTTACTGAGGCTGGAAGTGGCAAGGATCTTATCGAGAGTGAGTATGAACTCCATCTTATGAAATCGTTGGATAACAGCATCACCCTTTCCCCGTCGCTTGTCGCCGTTTGATTTTCTGAAATACCCGCACTTTTTCCCGATACCGTTTTGAAAGTGCATTTTCAATCCCCAAGACCGAGGGCAAATCGCCCCCGGTCTTTTTTGCGCTTTTTACGAAAATCGCACAATCAGTCCCTTGATGCGCGACATCATTGCCGTCCCGCGGTATACATTCCCCCGACGCTATATAGAGCATCTTGACAGTCTTACTGAGGGAGAGCACTCTCATGAGCGTCCTCCCTCTTTCTTTCCCGTCCGGCAGGAAAGAGTTGCGGCGGGCGGCGTTTTATGCTATATATTAAGGTGTGTCTGCGGACATAGCCTGAAGAAAGCGAGGGCCTTGTCTCTTGAAAGGAACTACCAAGCATCTGCTGCCGACGGTCTTCGTATGTACGGTGATCGCTATGGCCTATGCCTGCCGGATGCTGGCAAAATTTGACATCGGCGGCCCTGCCATGAACCATATCCGAACGGCGCTCTATCTGCTGCTGTTCGCCCTGTGGGGCTTTTCACTCGACCGGCGCATTATCCAGCGGCAGACGCTGCACTGCCTGCGGCTGACGGCGGCGCTGATGCTGCTGTGGCTCATACTGCGGACGCTGAAATACAGCGTTGTTACCGGCCCGGCGGCGGGGCGGTACATATGGTATCTCTACTATCTGCCGATGCTGTTCCTTCCGCTGCTGTGGGTGTATGTCGCCCTGTCCATGGGAAAGTCAGAGGACTACCGCCTGAGCCGAAAATCCAGTATGCTGTCGATCATCCCTGCGGCACTGTTTCTGTTGGTGATCACCAACGACCTGCATCAGCAGGTATTTGCCTTCAAAAGCGGCGTCCCCGGATTGCCGGTTTCCGGCACATATTCCTACCGCCCGCTGTATTTTATCTGTCTTGGCTGGATGGTGGCCTGTATGGCTTTTTCCCTTGTCTGCCTGTTTCGGAAGAGCCGTATCCCAAGTGGTGAAGGAAAGCGGATAACGCCGTTTGTGCTGGGCTGTGTGATGCTCCTCTACAGTATTCTCTATCTGTCGGGTATTCCGGCTGTTCGGTGGTGGTTCGGCGATATGAACGTGATGTTCTGCCTGCTGTATGCCGCCATCTATGAAAGCTGTATCCGCTGCCGTATGATACCGTCCAACACGGGATATGTGGAACTGTTTGAGGCCACAACGCTGGCGGCCTGTATCGCAGATCGCAGTGGCCGGATCGTCCTGCGCTCCCGTGCCGCAGGTGAGGATATGACCTGCCCGCAGGAGGGGCAGCGGATCGTTCGGCCCGACGGTATGTGCATTTCCTCGGCGGCCATCAGCGGCGGCTACGTCGTTTGGCAGGACAATGTGCGCCCACTGACGGAGCTGTGTGCCCGGCTGAACGCGAACAAGGAGGAAATGGAACGCAACAAGAGGAAGCTGAAGGACGCCTATCTTGTGCAGAGAAGTCTGCATGAGCTGACCGAAAAGAACCGTATATACAACGAGCTGGAGGCAAAGCACAGCAGGCAGACAGCCCAGATGCGGCAGATGCTTGCCCGATGCGAGAAGTCCGAGCCCGCCGAGAGGCGAAGGCTGCTGAAGAAGGTGCTGCTGCTGGGCACCTACATCAAGCGCAGCGCCAATTTGTACTTCCTCAGCAGCGAGTACCAGTGGCTGCCGCAGCAGGAGCTGCGGCTGACAGTTGACGAAGCCGTGCGAACCTTGACCGCCTGCGGCACGGAGTGCGGCGTGATCTATCGCACAACAGGACCGATGCGTACCTCTGAGGTCGTGCGGCTGTTTGAGCTTTTGGAAGCCGTCGTGGAGACCACGGTAGACGATCTGCGCTCGCTGTTTATCTCCATTTCCGACAGCGCGATGGATCTGTCGGTGGAGTGCGCCGCCGATCTGTTGGCGGTCGCCTCATCGGAGGTGACGGTGCGGCGGGAGGACGGCCTGTGGCTGGTCCGCACAGGGATAAGGGGGCGTGAGGATGCATAAGCTGAGACGCTTTGGCTTTAACGCCATCAAGGAGAGCTTTGACCGGCTACCCACCGCCGTATGCTTTTTTGACAGGTCGGGCGGCATCGTGCTGTGCAACCGGCAGATGTATCGGCTGAGCCAGTATCTGCTGAACAGCGATCTGCAATATCTGGAGGAGCTTCAAAAGGCACTGGCCTCTCCGCCAAAGGGCATAATGCACCTTGCCAGCCCGGAGGATACCTACCGCTTTCCAGACGGGCTGGTGTGGAAATTTGAGAGGGCGGCTGTGACCGACCGATATGGGGAAACGTACATACAGCTGACCGCCGCAGATGTTACGGCGCTGCATCGGACGCTGGAGCAGCTGGCCGAGGATAACCGAAGGCTGGAGCAGGACGCGGAAAAGCTGCGCCGTCTCTCGGAAAACGTTGCGGCGGTGGCCCGGGAGCGGGAGCAGCTTGCCGCCAAATCCGCTATGCATGACAGCCTTGCCGCCTGTATCACCGTCACGAAGCAGTATTTGGCCGGAGACCTTGGTGGCATCGACGCAGACATTGTGCTGCGGGAGTGGGAGAAAAGCCTCGTCTTTCAGGAGGCGGGTCTCTTGGCGGCAAGGGAAAAGCTGTATGAAAGCGCGGAGAGCAGCGGCGTGACCGTCAGAATAAGAGGCACAGAGCCGGCCAACGGCGCGGCGGACCTGATGTATGCCGCCATGCAGGTCTGCCTGAACAACGCCATACAGCACGCGCAGGCAACCGAGCTGATCGCCAACATCTGGGAGGACGGCGACAGATATACCGTTCTGATCCGCAATAACGGAAGACCGCCGGAAAAGACCATCACAGAGGGCGGCGGGCTGTCCAATCTGCGCCGCAGGATCGAAAGGATTGGCGGAACCATGACCGTGCAGAGCCTGCCGGAGTTCGCACTGGTGATAGGAATACCAAATCGTGGGAATTTGGAGGAGGGGAACGAATGGCTGTCAGAGACATATTGATCGTTGAGGATCAGGCCCTTGCCAGAATGTACCTGTGTGCCTGCGTGGAAAAATGTGCGGATTGCCGGGTGGCAGGCACGCTGACCCGTGCAGACGCGGCACTTCACCGATGTGGCAACGGGCATATTGACCTGATCCTGATGGACATCTGCACTGAAAATGATTCGGACGGTCTGACCGCCGCTGAGGCGATCAAAAAAAACTATCCCCATATCAAGATCGTGATGGTGACCTCCATGCTGGAGGGGCGCTTTCTGGAGCGGGCAAGAAAAATCGGCGCCGACAGCTTTTGGTATAAGGATTCCCCCTCCGGCGATCTTGTTGGCGTGATCGAGGGGACGCTTTCCGGGAAGAGCTATTGGCCGGACAGCACGCCGGCAGTGCAGTTGGGGAACACCCTTTCCTGCGGCCTGTCCGATCAGGAACTGGAGACGCTGCGCCTGCTCTGTGAGGGGCAGACCAACGCCGAGATCGCTGCGGGGATGAACGTGGCGGAATCCACAGTGCGTACCTATATCAACCGAATGCTGGAAAAAACCGGCTACCCTAACCGCAACCGGCTGATGGTTGCCGCTGTCAGCAAGCGGCTGGTGGTGCCGGGGAGTCTGTTCGGCACGGCGGAAAAAAACTGAACAGGAATACGTGTATTCACAGCATTATCCGCAATCAGCGGCCCTGTCTGTCCTCACTTTTGTGGACAGACAGGGCCGCTTTTCCGTGCTACAATAGCGGCATGGAATGGGACGCGGTAAACCCGTCGGATATACAGGAAAGGGAAGAGGGATGGCTCAATGCGTAAAATTGTGATCGATATGCAGAATTATCTGTTTGCCGACGCTGTGGCGGCCGCTTTCAAAAGCTCTGACTACGATATCGAGGTGATCCGTGCAGAGTCCCCAAGGGACACCGTGGAGCTGTGCCAGATATACGAGCCCTTTGCGCTTGTGATGGAGGTGACAGGGTATGCCCCGTGGAAGCTCGGCGAAAGACTGAGACTGCGCGGCGAGGTAAAGGCGCTGTGTCCCAACTGCAAGATCGCGCTGATGGTGGACTCCAACACCGAACGGCAGACGGCAAAGGACATCCGGGACGCCAAGAAGGACGGGCTGATCGATCAGTTTTTCTACGGCTCTATGCCTGCCGAGTACCTGATGGATCAGATCTATGCTATGTGAAGGAAAAATCCTGCAACGGGATATTTCATAAGCAGCTACAGAAACCTGCCGAATCGGGCAACGACGGAAAGGAGAAAATGTTATGGCGAACAAGTGTGGAATTTGCGGCGCGGACATCAACCTGATGCAGACCCAGAAGCTGGCGGACGGCAATTGCATTTGCCGAAAGAATTGTAGAAGCAGGGGCTTCAAGGTGTACGACTATGTGCATGCAACCTGCCCGGCGTGAAAGCGCATCTGGACCAGGTGGAGCGGGGAACGAAGCTGTGGGAGCACTACTTTGTGCCCCGTCTGAAGACGAAGGATAAGAACCAAAAGCTGACGCGCTTCGGCGCGCACCTGTATGTGGCGGAGGACATCGGGCTGGTGGCCTTTACACAGGTGGACTACAAGATCCTGATCTTCGGCAAGACCACGCGGGCCTGCGTGTACCGCATCGCCGATCTGCGGAACTATAAGTATGAGGAGCAGATGGTGAGAAACGGCGACAAGACGGAGAAAAAGTCCACGGTGCGGATGGTGTTCATCAACACCGCCGGCATGAACGCCTTTAACCTTGAGGTGAACAACTTCAAGGAGTATGAAAAGCTCAGCAAGTATTTCGACACGCTGTTCGGCGTGCAGAAAACGCTGGGCAACGCCGCCAACACGTGGAAGCAGCAGATGACCGCCATCAAGGATGTGGCCTCGGGTCTCAGCGCCGCCATGCGGGGCGAGGAGGACGCCGGGGAGAAGGCGGCCGCCGCCATCAATTCGCTGGACGCGGCGGTCTACGGCGACCGCACCGAATGGATTCGCCGGGCAGACGCGGCCCTTGCCGCGTTTAACGGATAAAATTGTTTAGGAGGTAGAAATCATGAAAAAGCAGTGGCTCAGCATTGTATTGGTTCTCTGTATGGTGCTGTGCATGGTGCCCACAACGGCGCGAGCAGCAGAGGGTGAAATGGGTACGCTGAGGATCACCGTGAATGTATGGGGACTGGATGAGGGGGTCGATGCAGGAGGCAAGACGTTTACCTTTGATATTCGCCGCGGATATCCTAGTGGTTATCATACATACGCCACCGCGACCATTACTATTGCGCCGGGCGAAACAGCGGGCACAGTGGATGTGCCAGTCGAGGCAGGAAAGTATGTCGTAGAGCAAACCAGTCATGCTACGATAGACGGATATGATTTTGAAAGTGTGTCCTATGACAGCGGCCTAACCGGCGTGCTGGAAGTGTTTGAAAACAGCATAAAGCCGCTTACCGTGAATAACCACTACAACATAGCGGTAACAAATGAGATCACGGAGCTGCCGATCAAGATCAACGGATATGCGCTGAATGCAAAGGTGGGCGACATCAAGGCTTCAACAGAAGACCAGATGCGCGTTACTATCAATAAGGTTACCATCAAGAAGCGCAATGAAAGCGGTGTCTGGGAGGCTCTGGCACTTGACGATACGATTCAGGCAAATATCCAGTATGGGGTAGAAATCCTGGTTAACGCAAAACCGGGGTATACCTACACCGGGCTTGCATGGGATAAGGTGACCGTAAACGGGGAAACGGCAAGCGAATTTGAGAAGAATCCATCGACTCAATCTGGCGTTGATATGCGGGTATTCCACGAGCTTGATGTGCTGGAGGTCGTCAAGACGGTGGATCACATTGAGATCACAACACCGCCTGACAAGACCGAGTACAACGCCGGCGACAAGTTCGAGCCAGCGGGCATGGTGGTCACCGCGCATTATACCGATGGCACCACGGCTGACCTCCCCAGAGACAAGTACGCGATCTTCTGTGGTAACAATGATGACAAGCTTACGCAGGGGCAGACGTATGTGACGATCCAATATAACGATGGCAGCGGCAATAGCGGTATCAATGTCAGGCAGTCCATCACCGTGGGGCCGTATGTGGGAGACCATCAGCATACCTACGACGGCAGCCCGTGGTACGCGGACACGGATAGCCACTGGCATCAGTGCACCCGCGAGGACTGCCCGGATCCGAGCGGCAGCACGAAGGATCAGGCGTCCCACACCTTCGTGTGGAAGGTAGACAAGGCGGCCACCAGAACCCAGACCGGATTGAAGCACGAGGAGTGCACCGTCTGCGGCCATAAGCGCAGCGAGGATACGGTGATCCCCGTGCTGTCCGGCAGCGACACGACCACGCCCGGTACGACGATTCCCGGCACGACCGGCGGTACGACGGGCGCAGCCAAATCCCCCAAGACCGGCGATGCGGGCATCGCCCTGTATGCGGGGCTGTCCCTGCTGACGCTGAGCGGCGGCGGCTGGGTCGTCGGCAAAAAACGCAGAGAAGAGAAGAAATAACCAAAAGGGTACGGAGGGCGGCGGGACACCATGTCCCGCCCGCCCTGCCGAAGCAGGTGAGACACGATCATGAAAAAAAGAAGTATCGTTCTATGTCTGTTGGTAGTGCTGCTGCTGCCGATCACGGGCTGCGGCCAGAAAAAGAACGCGGAGCCGCTGACCGTAACGCTGTGGCACGTCTATGGCGGCGAGGTGGATTCCCCGCTGAACGACCTGATCGAGCGATTTAACAGCACGGTGGGCGCGAAGCAGAACATCCGCGTGAAGGTGGAGTTGGTCAGCAACAGCGGCAGCATCCACAAAAGCGTGCTGGCCGCCGCCAACAACGACCCGGGCGCGCCGTCGCTGCCGGATATGTTCGTATCGTACCCCAAGACGGTGCTGGCCCTGCCGGATCAGGAGATCCTGGTGGACTACCGGGACTATTTCAGTGAGGAAGAACTGGCGGCGTTTATCCCCGCCTTTCGTGAGGAGGGGATGATCGGCGGACGGCAGGCGATCCTGCCCCTTGCCAAATCCACGGAGGTGCTGTTTGTCAACCGAACGCTGTTTGACCGCTGGGCAGCCCAGTCCGGCGCCAGCTATGACAATTTGACCACATGGGAGGGCGTTTACGCACTGGCAGAGCAGTACGCCGCGGATACCGGCAAATGCTTCTTTATCCACGATTATCACTTCAATTATTTTCAGGTGGGCGTGGAGTCTCTGGGCGAGGACTTTTTTCAGAATGACGGCGTCAGGTTTGGACCCGGATTCGAACGAGCCTGGGAGCCGTATGCCCGGGCAGGTCTGACGGGCGGTTTGTGGCTGTACGACGGGTACGCCACGGAACCGCTTCGCACTGGAGATGCGGTGGTATCTGTGGCATCTTCCGCCAGCGTACTTTACTATTCCGACACGGTGACGTACCCGGACAACACCTCGGAAAAGGTGACGATCACCTCCATGCCGTGCCCGGTATTTGAAGGGGGCGACAAGCTGGTGATGCAGCGCGGTGTGGGAATGTGCACCGTGAAGTCCACCCCGGAACGGGAGCAGGCGTGCATCACATTCCTTAAATGGCTGACCGAGCCGACATGCAACGTGGAATTTGTGACCAGCGTGGGCTATATGCCGGTGACGCAGGAGGCATTTGAGAACTATCTGCCCGACGCCGTGGAAAAACTGAGCGACCCGATGTATGTGTCGCTGTACGAGACATATCTGCAAACGCAGGAGGCATATACCTTCTACTATCCGCCTCAGATGGAGAATTATCTGGATCTGGAGACGCGGTTTGAAAATCTGGCGCGGCTGAAGCTGACGGCGGGCCGGACACAGTATTTGGAGGGCGGCAGCACGCTGGACGCCCTGATCTGGGAGACTTTGGACAGTTTTAAGCTGGATTACGGCACATGAAAGAGGAAAGCTCATGCGATCAATTCGGAATGTGATTCACAATCCATATGCAGCCAGCCGCAGTATGGGTGTGCGGCTGCTGCTGTATTGGTTCACGATGGCGCTGCTGCTGGTGGCGGCCATCCTGTCGATCCTGATGGCTATGGGTGTGCTGTCCCACCCTGCGCGGCAGCTGGCCAGCGCCCTGGACATTCAGCAGGGAAATACGTATGCAGCCTTGGACGCGCAGATGGATGAGTTGACGGCGCATGGCGTGGCCATGTCGGAAAAGCTGGGCCGGGAGCTGGATGCTTTTCTCGCGGCCAAGGGCATTCCTTTTGACGCGCTCAACGACGATCCGAAAACCATCGCGGAATTGGAAAAGAGACTATACACGCCGCTGAGCACTACGCTGAGCGCCGCCTCGTGCAGCGGGATCTTCTTCTGCCTGAACGTGACCGCCAACACGGCGCTGCCCAATGCGGACGCACTCAGGGCGGGACTGTATCTGCGCTATTCCGGGCTTCAGCCCACGGTGGCGTCGGAGCAGGATGTGATCTGCTTCCGCGGCGCGGCGGAGGCGGCGCGGGGATTACAGATTCAGATGCATAACCGCTGGAATCCGGAACTGAATACCGCGCTGATTCCCGGCAGCAATAAGGTTGCCACCAGTCAGGTTGAGCGTCTGGCAGAGGGCAGCCTGTGGACAAAACGCACAGAGCTGCTGGATACATGGGAGCATGTGATGCTGCTGTGCGTACCGATTCTAGACGGCAGCGGCACTGTACGTGGGCTTTGCGGTATGGAGATCAGCGACCTCTATTTCAGCCTTTCCCACGGCACTGTGTCCAGCAGCTATGGCAATATGCTGACCCTGCTGGCGCCGATTGACGGCGACGAGCTCAATCTGTCGGGGACTATGCTGGGCGCTACCAACGGCTCGCGCCTGATGGCCGAGGGTACGCTGCACATCAAGCCGGGGAAATACTATACCATCTATACCGATGGCAAGGAGTCCTATCTGGGGCGGCACCGGCTGCTGGACGCCGCCACCTCGGACGGCATTCCGCTTGCCGCGGTGACGCTTGTAACAGCCAACACCTTCCGCAGCTATGAGCGCGGGTCGCAGTTCGCGTGGTTTTTGGGCTCGGTGCTCTTTTTGCTGGCGATGCTGGTTGCGGCAACCGTGCTGTCCCGCCGCTTTGTCAAACCGATCAACGACAGCCTTGCGGCGGTCAGAGGCGGCACAACGGAGGTGGTGGCCTCCGGCATTTCGGAGATCGACGAGCTGCTGACCATGATCCGTACCAGGCCGGCGGGCGCGCTGCCGCCCGATGTGGAGGCGCGGCTGTGCGGCTTTGCGGAGAGGGCAGGTACGTTGACCGGCATGGAACGCACCATCCTGCAATACTATATGGACGGCTATACCGTCAAGGATATTCCTGAGCTGGCACATATCAGCGCCAGCACGGTAAAGACTCATAACCGCAATCTGTACCGAAAGATGGGGGTAGATTCGTTCGATGAGCTGAAGGTGTATATTGAGCTGTTCGCCAGCTGTGGCCGCAGTGGTGAGCTGCTGAAAAGATAAGAAAGACGATAGCAGAGTGCACAATCCAAGTTACATTGGATTGTGCACTCTGTCTACGCCTAAGGGCGATTTTCACGTATACCGGCAAAATTCACCCTTGGGGTAATAGAAATTTTTCGTAAAACCACATATAAGTGTGTATATAGCTGAGCGTGAGTACGGGAAAGAACTGCGACGTAAGCAAGGAGGGACGGGAATGCGCCGCATCATTAAAGCGTCTATGGAGGACAGATCCTCTATGGAAAGGTTTCAGTTTTCATTGCGCTGTGCGGTATGCGGCTTCCTTTGGGAAAGTCAGCCGGTGCGCTTCTCCAAGGTGGGGATGCAGCCGGAGAGCGAAGGAAAGCGCGTGATTTTTCAGGCGCTGTACCAGCGGGAGCGAGAGGAAGCCTTCGAGCGGGCCGCCACAGAGGCACTGGAGCATTTCAGCCTGTGTCCCATTTGCAAGCGGCTGGTTTGTGACCGATGTTTCCTGCTGGGCGAGGATATTGACCTGTGTACGGACTGCGCGGCGTTCTTACAGGAGAGCGGCGAGCCGGTAGAGAGCTCATTCGCAAAACACGGCTGAAGCGGAGGAACTGCCTATGAAATGGAAGGGCTGGATAGGAGGTTTGCTGCTGGTCATGATGCTTTTCGGAACGCTGGGCTGCGGTAAAAGACGCGGCTCTGTAACCGGCGGTATGGTGGACGGCCCCGGCATGATGTATACGCCGGAGGATCAGAGCCCCTTTGCGGGGACGTGGCAGAGCCGGGATGGCAGCATCGTCATGGAGGTGGAGAGCAGCGACCCGTTTGAGAGCTCCCGCATACAGGTGTTTGTGGACGGCGAGCCGGATTTCGAGTCCGATATGTGGGTGTACAAAACCGGGACGGTAAAGCTGACGCAGGAGCACAAGAGAATCCTCATGACGGGGACGTTCAGCGGCCTGACGTTCAATCACAAGGAAAACGCTTTCTGCATTCGGTACAGTGACGACAGCGGCTTGAAATGGCTGACGAGGGAGGGCGCTGCGTGCGGCGAGGAGGATGTGATCTTCTCCGACCAGCCGCAAAC
>OBLI01003760.1_pt1 | contig 11366 bp, 9 predicted proteins | sample 1519701 | NCBI WGS metagenome assembly OBLI01 (sample SAMEA3663005, study PRJEB22513) | pig gut metagenome | biome: pig gut; feature: pig-associated habitat; material: faeces | place: France | collected 2012 | reverse complement strand
TAATATTGATTTTTTCTTTTTTTTTTTGTAATTCTTTAGATATAAGATTATATATTATAATTATGAAAGAGAGATATAATAAATCACCCAGTTATATTTCTCTTATCTTTACAGAAAGGAATCAAAAAGAGATATTAAATTATATATTTCAAATGAATCACTACTTATGATAAAATTAATGTATGAAAATGAATCAATTGACGTAATAAAAAATTAGGGTGAAAAAATGAATCATAGTAACAAACAAAAGAAATTAATTTGGAGGAAAATGCATATGATTATTAAAAAGAGATTAAAAAGAGTACTTGAGGAAGCTGGGTATGAAGAAAGTGATGTTACTCGGTTTATTAAAGGTAACAATGACAAAAGTGGATGGAGATTTGAAAATCAAATGAGAGATTCAAGACCATTTCCATTGAATCTGGAGAATAAGATTTACTTATTCTTAGATACAAAAAGAATTCCTTATAGCAGAGATTATTTAAATGGTAAAGAGGATAATAATGGAGATGATGGAAAGATGACTTCTAAAAATCGTGAGCACAAAATTACTTTTGTTGATGAAAATACAAAAGTAAGAAAAGTTAATGAATATGGAGCACTAAATAAAAGTGAATGTATGAGCAATTACAAAAATAATAACTGTAATAGACAGGCTATTAATAGCCGGCTTAAAATGTTGGGATGGAAAAAGACACTTTTAAATAAGTGGCTTCATGATACTAACCTGTCAAGGTTATCAAATATACTAACTGGTAAGGCTAAGTTTCTTACAGAAGAAGACCAGAAAAACTTAGCTTATTTTTGTGCTGGTACTGTTGAAAAGCTTTGTACAGGAACTTACAGGGATGATAAAATTGATTTATCAATAGGATTCAGACCTGGATCTGTTAAATGCCCTTACAAGATTAATCCTGAAGTTGCAGAAATTTTGACAGATCAAGAAACCGATATGCTGTTAAAATCTTGTGGATTACCAAAAGTATTCTATCAAGAAATGATTAAAGGTAACATTACTTTGCCTGAGCAAGCAGCTGAAATTATAATTGAAAAATTCAATACTGTTACAGACAGTAATTATAAAATTGCTGAGGAAGGTAGTTTTATCATTTCAATTAATCAGGTAGCAACTAAGAAAGTAGAAAAACCTGAAATTATTGAAAATAGTGTAGAAACAACAGTTGAAACTGATACTATTGATAAAGGTATTAGAGAGACTGCTAATTTAATTAAAAGTATTAGAGAGAAATATGAGCAAGCCAATAATGAAAAGCCTATTAATAAATCTGATGTTAATACGGACAATAGAATCAATGAATATTCAAAATTTACATCAGTAATTAATGTCAAGCTTGAAAATCTTGTTAATCTTGTAGATAGTTTATCTGTAGATGAACTTGATAAATTGAGCAAATATGCAGCTGCATTGTCAGTTGCCAAGAAAGCAAAAGAAGAACTTTTAATGGAGTAGAGGATTAATCCTCTACTCTCTTTTATTTCAAAATTAAGGAGGAATAATTATGAAAGAAAGTACACAGGAGATTTTAGAGAGATCAGGTGCTATAATTGATACAAATAATTTTGAATTAAATTGTCAGGTGGAAATTCCTGATGTAGCAAAATTAACAAAAGATCTCAAGACAAAGATTATAGAGATTGAGGAGATCTCTAAAGCTGAAATAAAGACATTAGTAAACTTATTTTATCAGATGCAGGATATTCGTAAAGCTCTTACAGAGCAGATTAGATCTATTGAAACAGTTCCTGAAGCTGAATCAAAGAATAAGGATACTAATGTTGCAGTGTTGAATTACTGTGTTAAGAATATTGCTTCCACAGAAAAGGGTATTCAAACAGTGTTAAAATTAGTTTGTGAATCCGATCCAGTAGGTAGATGGCTTTTAGCAACTATAGGTATTGGGCCAGTATTAGCTGCAGGTCTATTAGCTTATTTTGACGTAGAAGGTAAACAGTATGCTACTCAGTTTATTAGTTATGCTGGTCTTAATGATAATAATCGTCCTTGGCTTGGATCAGAAAAAGCTAAGAAGATCATTAACAATATTGTTGGTGATAGTAAAGTGATCACTGATGAAATGGTTGCTAAAATATCAGCAGCCACCCAGTGGAACTATGATTATCTAAGATCCAGTGCCTATAATAGTGAAAAGGATAAATGGAGTAAGGATGAACTTATTAAAGCTTGTTCTAAAATTCCATATAATGCATCTGCTAAAACTCTTATGTGGAAAGTTGGAAAATCTTTCCAGTGGCAATGTAATAATCCAGATTCATTGTATGGAACTCTATTTTCTGAGAAGAGAGCAAAAGAGTATAAGAGAAATGCAGATGGCGATTTAGCTACTCAGGCAGCTGATATTTTAGCTAGTAAGAATATCGGAAAAAATACAGCAGCATATAAGGCTTACATTAAAGGTGAGCTTCCTGATGCCCACATTACTGCTAGAGCAATGAGATGGACTGAAAAGATATTCTTATCTCACCTCTTTGAAGAGATGTACAGGGAGAAATATCATGATGTGCCACCAAGATATTATGCTCTTGAACACTTTGGAGATGAGCATAATAAAGAAATAGCACCAGAGGTAGAGTATAGCTGGAAAGCACCATATGAAGACTAGTGTAAAAGTATAAAAATATAGATATGAATAGAAGAATATAATATCTTTTATTCGTATCTATATTAATAAAAGGAGGAATTAATTATGGATTTTGGCAAAGCAATATTAGTATTTGGAGCAGGATTTGTAGTAGGTGTGTATTATTCATCAAAGGTTCATGATAAGAGAACCGATGATGTGTATTCAAAGTTAAAGGAAGATACAACTAATCTATTTGAATCAGCATCAGATAAGATATCTGAAGGATTACAGTGTGCTCAGGCAAAAGTATCAGAAGTGGTTGATAGTATTAAGAACAATACTGAACAACCAGAAATTATTATTACAGAGGAGGTATAAATATGATTCAAAATATTGTAGTTCCTGTTGCTCTAACAGCAGGTAAGAAAGTAGCATGTAATATGGGCATCAAATTTGGTACATCACTTGTATCAAGTTTGGTAGGGTATAAGGTGTCTTCAGCTATAAGTAAGAAGGCATCTGAAAAGATAGCAAAATCAGATATGGATCAAGATGAAAAGGAAAAAGCATCTAATAAAGCTGTAGTTAAAAGTGGTACAGGTAGTGCTATAGTTGCAGCAATATGTACAGGAGTCTGTTGTTTAGGAACACAGGCTATAAATAAATCAAATTAATTTAAAGGAGGACAAAAATATGGATATTAAAACAATTGCAATCATTGGAGGAACAGTAGTAGGTGTGGCATTAGTTGCTACAGGAATAACAGTTGGAGTTAAAAAGCATAACAAGAATAAAGCAGAATCTGAAGCTCCAGTAGAAGAAGCAGGTGAAGAGGTAGTTGTTGGTGAAGATGCTAAGGAAGAAGAGAAGTCTGAAGGCAATAAGGAAGAAGTAGTACAATCACCAACATTTACACAGGTACCAAATAATACCGTTAATCCAGCATTTACGGAAAATAATATTACAGTAGAAAATTAATTAAGGAGGACAAAACTATGAAGGAAAAATTAATTGAGATTGGTATTACTATGGGATATGCAGCAGCATTAACAGCAATAAATAAAACAACAGAGATGGTAGCAGGTAAGGTAATTAAGGAGAAGATTCCTGAAGATGCAGATGATATTAAGGTGGCAAGAGCCAAGAGATCTAAAAAGATCAAGGCACTTGTCATATCAAACATTGTTACATTTGCAGCAGCAGTTCCACTTAGTGCAGTAACAGTAGGATGTATTGGGAAGATCGAGGATACGCCAGATGTTGAATCTGAATCAGCCACAGAGTCATCAGAGGTACCAGCAGATGCTGAGTAACTCGACAATAAATAACCCCAGGACTATTTAAATAGTCCTGGGGTTTTTTTTTTTTTTTTTTTATACAGTTGAGTCATCATATGGAATTTCCATAATATCTTTTACAGATCTATCAAGCTCAATCATGAGTTTTTGTAATGATCCATAAATAAGAGTAGAAGATACAAGACGTTTACTAATAGAAGTAACTGATACAAATGCATCAATATTTTCATTAGGTCTGAATTCTGTATAAGGTTCTTTTCCTTTAGGGAATATACCTTTTTCTACAGCTTTATTTGCAGAGTTATAAACAATCTTATCACCTACACCTACTGTATCTAAGTATTCAACATAAAATTCAATAATAATAGCACCTTGAGCTTTCTTTAATTTACCATTAGGAGGAAGCACATAGTGGGCTGGTAATTTAGCAATACTAATACCATTCTCTTTTAATTTTTTAGCTTTCTCTTTAATAGGTTTCTCGTAATCATTAACAATCTTCTTTAATGAATCAGATAGTTCATCAATCTCTACAGTCCTAAGAATCTTAATATCTCTAAGAATACCAGTAACTTCAGATTTTAACTTACGTTTACCAATATCCGAAATATCATTTCCATCAGATAACCCTGCAATAACATCAGCAGCATCTTCATCATCAAAAGCATCTTGCCAGATTAATAAATCATCAGAAGCTTCAATATGATCTCCAATTTTAGCAATTTTAAATACAGTTGCATCTTTATTGATAATAGAATCATACTTAAGATCAACTCTAGTTGCTAATTTCTTAGCCATTGATTCTGATATAATACCGGAATCTTCAAATCCTTCATCTGAATTAACTATAGCAATCTTAGCAAGTTTACCAATATTATATGCAATATTATTAGATTCACCTAATTTATTAGAAAAACTATACTTATCATAAGCAAGAATTTGATCTTTCTTAAACTTAGTATTTACTTTAATATTCTCAGCAATATCAAGTTTAAGAGGAACATAATAACCACCATCAGAGTTATGCTCTGTAGTTTCTTTAAGATTAATATAATCCTTAGTACCATCAGCATATTCTACAATAATATATTCATCAGTAACTTCTTTTATAATACCATCTTGATCTGCTTTGAAAGCAAACTTATTTGTTGTAAGATAAGGCATAACTTCATCAGCACCAGAAGTAACTAATAATGGATCTGAATCTTCTGTACGAACCATATGCTTAGATGTCTGAATAAACGACATAGCAGTTCTCATCGGGTCATCTCTTGTAGATCCAAAAGGAATCATAGCTTCTGTAGCCGTCAAAGTATTAGAATCATTCATTTCTTCTGTGCTTCCATCATACTGTTTTACATAACCTTCAGGAGTTACATTAGAATCAATTGTAGCTTGTCGTGTAATACCAACATTACCAGCAAAACCAGTAGACATTCCAACTACATTAATCATAGATTCATCATAACCACGCTTATCTAATGAATATGCACGTTCAGCATTCATTCCAGACGGACCTTTAGTTGTAATTGAATTTGTAGTTTCTACATCTCTAAGAGCATTAATACAAGAATCATCTGATGAAATTGTATCTAATAAAAACTCATCAATTACAGCAGATTGTTTTACAGAAAATTCTGCTGCTTGTCTACTATGCTTAAGTTGATTAGCATAATTTCCATAAGCTGTTGATAATACTTTATAAGTATATACAGAAATTAATTGATATCTTCTTAATCTTCTAGAAGATGTATCTGTATGCTTAATATATTTATTATCACTAAGCAGTGAATTACCATAAAGAAGAATATCAATATAATTTGTAGGAAGATGGTAATACTCTAATGATTCTTTAATCATAGGATCTACAAATAAATCATAGAAGTTATCAAGACCATCAGCCTTAATTCTTCCACCATAATTATCAAGAAATTCAAGATACATATTCTTATTATCCATCTCTTCAAGATTATACATATCTGTAGAACAAGCTTTAAGACCATTCATAAGTAAACTAGATTCATATGTTACATTATAAACAATATAACCATCATTAAATTCAATCCAGTCTTTATTTACATCTGATTTAATTTCTTTAGATAACGATTCTACTATCTCATAAGTTATATTAGCACGTTCCATCGTAGCTCTCATACCAATATGATATCCACAAATCAATGCTAAAGGAATCTTAGAACTCATAATAGATGCTCTAGTATAAGCACAAATTGTAGGTCTAGTCATAGATGTATATAAATCTTTAAAATCAGGACAAACTCTAAATACATTATCACATAGAATATTAATGAATGCTTCAGGTATATCTGATCTGAAATATTCAACTGCATTTAATTCTTTATTAAATGCAAATGGGAATCCTTTATTATCTTCAATAGTATATAAACTTCTAATTTCATCCTGATTGAAATAAACAATCCACTTCTCAGATTCAATCTTAGAGAATTCAGAAGCTAGATCAATATAATCAATAGGAAGATGATACTTAGTACAAACTTTTGAGTTATCTCCAGTTGTAAATTTAAGTTTTCTTCCTTTATATTTATTAGCAGCTTTTATAAATTTGCTAGTAGCAGGTAAAGATTTACCTTTACTATCTCCAAAACGATATAAGAAAATCTTTTTATAATTAGAAATAAGCTGACAAGTATCTAAATCAGTTTTAATAATAGGCATATTAAAGAACTGAGTTTGAATAGACTTGTAATTTCCTCTAAGCAAGAATCTATTATCTTCCATTATAGGAATATCAAGTTTAATCTTAAATCTCTTACCTCTATAATCTTCCATATCAACTTCATAAAGGGCTACTCTATCTTCTGAAGTAGAATTATCTGTAACTTTGATATCTCTAACAACAATAGGACGAGAGCAATTTGCAAATGATCTAAAGATACCAATAATATCTTTATCAATATTATAATTCTTATCGAAATTTACAAATTTCAATTTATCCCATTCATCTTTATTAGGAGAAGATACATTTACAGATGTGACAACTTCTTCTTTATTAGACTCATCTGAAAGAATATCTTTTATAGATTTTCCTTTCACCTCTTTATCTAGCATATCATTATTAAGCTCACTCATTCTTGATGATCTACTAGCTGAAATATTAACATCATCATCATTTCCTAGCGATACTAATATTCTCTTAATATCTTCATTATCTAACTGATCTAAAGCATCATCTTCATCTGAATTATCATTAGTAGATCTAGCAATAGCATCAGCTAATTTAGATAATTGCTGTTCTCTTTCTTCATTAGATAAAGAACTATCAGCCTTATTATTAGCAGCCATTGATTTTGTTTCATCATCAAGTTTCTGTTGATCAGCTTGAGCTTTCTTAATGATTTTAATATCTTCAGGCTTTTGAGAAGTAATACTATACCATCCAATAGTCATAGATTTATTAGCTATCTTATCACTGGCTTTAAATTCTTTCTCAATCTTTTTAGATTTATTGATAATTTCTTTCTGTTTATCATTAGCATCTGATACTTTCTTAGTAATATCAATACCTTTAGAATTCTCAATCTTATCTACAATTTTAGCCTGCAATACTTCTGGGGATTCAGCATTATCTGTAGAGGAATCAACATCTTCTGCTTCAAATTCTTCTCCTTTACAAATCTTAATACAAAAGATTTTGAACTTTGTAGCAAGCTTCTTAATATCTTTATCATCAATTTCTAAGAAATTAATCTTAAAATATTTATCACTTGCTGTAAATATAATATCAGTATTACCAAAAGCTTTTTTAAGCTGACCACTCATACCTGTAAACATCATCTGATATATACAAGAAATAGGATTAATAGCTTTACGATAATTCCAAACCATTCCATCTTTAGGAAAATCCCAATCAGCAACAGGAATAAAAATTGTTTTCTTGGAATAACCACCATTCTTTATAACTGGATGATTGATAAGTCTAGTCATAAAGTCTGTATATAAACTTAATCCTTTCTTAGCAATCCACTTATTATTTTCAAAGAAAACTGTATTGTAGTAATATAAATCAAAGAAAATATTTCTCTTCATATATTTCTTAATATCAGTATAAGTGTATTGAATCCAAGGATTATCTTTCTTAGTTTTTTCTAATAAAGCTACTAAGTCTTTACGATATCTAATACGCGAAGTATATAATAATCTCTTCAACTGAGTATCATTTAATGTACTTTCTCCAAATATCATAAGCTTATCACCAGTATTTAATACATTAGCATCTTCTGACAAAGCAGAAACTAATTTACTAGAATCAACAGGTGGTAATAATTCTTGAGAAAACTCTTTAAAAGGAACATCACCTACATATTTACCACAAGTCTTACATTTAAAAATTGGTTCTCCTTGAATAAAGATACCTACATTTTCATTTGTTCCACACTTAGGACATACTGGAATTTTTCTCTTAGTAGCTTCTGTTAATTCTTCCACAGATTCACCAAGATACTTTGTTAATCTTCCTAACAATTTATAATGCTCTTCTGGTGTAGGAACATCAGCTGGAGTTTCTTTATCTTTATTAGCAAGATTTCTACCTCTCAAATTAAAGATATTCTTTCTTGCTTCATCCTCTGACATCATTCCATTATCCCACAAGTAATAATATAATTCAAGTTGATTACTATTTTTTACATAAGAAGGAATACCATCACTTGATTCTTTTAAATATTCAGGATAATACTTGCTAAATCTATTAGCTTCAGTACATTTAATATCCTTAATATCATATTTATTAATAGCAGATTTTATATTTTCTGCTAATTCTTTTTCATATTTTGGATCTACATAATTGAAGAATTTAATAGCAGATCTAATATGCTTTTCAGAATCTAATGGAAACTTTCTTAATTCTGGAACACCAAAATCTTTATCAGATAATTCTGATCTAGATTGTTCCATTAAACTAACTAATTTAGTATTACTCTCTAATAAAGCATTTTCATCTACTTCTTCTACTGTATTAGAATTAATATAATAAGAAATACTTCTCTCAATATAATAAGAAGCAAAACGTCTACTATTTACAAACATAGGATTATTCATTAATCTTTTAGATGATTCATAATTTGGTGTAAGTAATAAAACAGTAGAACCTTTTTTCTTATCTCCTTTCACTGTTGGTAGGAAAGTTTTAGTTCTATAGATCTTAAAATTCTTCATTTGATCAATAAAAACCATCTTAATAACCTCCTTAAAATTTCCGATTATATAGGTGTTCCAATAGTAGATGTTCATAATCATATAATACATAGAACTAATAAGGAGGTATCTATATGAGTGATAATATCGTATTTTTTACAGATTGCGATAAAAATGGCTTATATAAATCTACCGCTAATATAGAAAAACTTTGTAACAATTTCTTACCAAAGTTTTGTACTGATGCTAAAGACAGTACAATAAACTATAGATTATGCTTTGATACTTTAAATAATAATGATTTAAAATCATCTGTAGATATATATTTAACTAAAAATATGCTACAAATATTTATAGAATCTATTAAATATGTATTACTAACCAAAGCAAATCATTCTATTAAATTTGCAAATACTGTATATTGTGATGAAAGATGTTATTTCAAGAGTCATTATAATATTAAAAATAATATAATCTTCAAAATATTATACGATAAACCATATACTTTATTATGCAATATTTCTATTAAAGCAACAGAAAATAATATAATAATAGTATCAAAATTCTATTATAAGTTTTTCTATATAAAGCACAAGCCTATCGCAAATAATACAAAGCAAATTGTATTAACAAATGAAGAGGCTCAAAAATTGATTGACAAATTTAAATAATATATAGACTCCTTAGGTAGAAATACCTAAGGAGTTAATTTTCCAAAAAATATTATAATAATATATTATAAATTTGATATAAAGATATAATTTGGTGATATCTTTATAATTATAATTAAAGGAGGAAAATATGATACTAGAAATTCACCAAAAGATAATGGTTTAACCAAAGGAGATTTTGATATGATTAAAAATGAATTTGTAACTTTAGACGGAGAAAATTATGGAATTACTGTAGAATCAGTAGGAAAGAAAACAAAGTTTGTAAGTTTCAAAGATGACACTGTTAGAATATTTAAGAATCTCGATATTGCAAAGATTATTACTAAGGATATTGTAGGTTCTAACAAAGCAAGATACTATTTCTATCTTGATGGGAAAACTGTTCCACTTGATAATTGTATCTATTATAATGGAAAGTACCAGTATATTGACAGAGAAGAAAATATTAGATATATTATTCAAGAATTTAAGGAATTCAAAACTTTAAGTGTTGGATATCTTTGCTTTGAAGATGGTGATACTGTAAGGTGTGAAAAGAAATATGGTATCAAGAGGCAGAAGGAACTGATGAATATTGTATCTGATATCTGTACTGATATTCTTTGTAAGAATGATGATATTACAATTGATAAGATTGTGAAGAAATCATCTAAAGAATTGATTCTTAGATTAAAGGGATCTTCAGGCAGAATTCATATTCTGTCTAATAGTCATCTTATGGATATTAACCAGGAAAGAAAGGAAGAAGGTAACAGAGCATTTCCATTTGTTAAACAGATGGACAAGTTTACAACATTATATGTATTTATTACAAAGGATAAGTCAGAACCTTTTAGAATAAATACAGATGATAATATAAATATTCTGCTTAATTGTATAGTAGAATCCTTGCAGGTAAATATCCCAGAGACTAATCCAAAGTATATTCCAGTTGAATATAATGGGTATATAAATTTAATGGAGGATTAATTTTATGGTAAAGACTATTAAGTTAGATAAAAACAACTATTTCTATGATACATTAAGAGATAGAGTAGTTAAGAAATATGATCCAAATAATGAAGATCTCCAGCTTGTTTTGCAGCTGGAGAATGGATCTAAATTAATTGTAGATAATTCTATGATTAAGCAGGAATATGGTGGTCAGATTATTGTTCAGCATAATGATGATAAATATATCATCAATGATGGATTTATGTGTGAACTTATTAAGGCTGGTTATATAGTTTATAAGAACTATGATGTAGACAGAATCAGAACAAAGACAACAGGAATTGAAACAAGAGAAAAGCTTATCAAAGCAGTTAGAAAGGTAATTTGTAATCTTGGCGAAGATGATAAATATTCAAATTATTCTATGTCAGGAAATGAAACAAAGTTATCTTTTGAGACAAGAGATTTTTCGTATATCTTTGTAATTGATACAGTCAATAATTTAGTTAATAAGAACCAGCAGAGAAAAGCTAATTCATTAGCATTTTATCCATTTAATAAAGATATGGATAAATATGGAACTTTGTATCTATGTGTATTTGCTCAGAAGAAGACGGATCATGGACACCCAGTTCAGGATAAATATAAAGTAAGTGATCAGTTTATAGAGTATATAATAAATGAAC
>OBLI01003758.1_pt1 | contig 11368 bp, 11 predicted proteins | sample 1519701 | NCBI WGS metagenome assembly OBLI01 (sample SAMEA3663005, study PRJEB22513) | pig gut metagenome | biome: pig gut; feature: pig-associated habitat; material: faeces | place: France | collected 2012 | reverse complement strand
ACGCGCGCGTATATACGCAATTTATTCCCCGAAAAAAGTGTTCACCCCTTCACAGACCCAACGTTTCTTGTTGAAAACCAGACGTTTCGAGTGTGAAGGCTTGGTGGTTTAAAGCCTTCACAAGGTGTCACAGCATTCACAGTCGGCCGGTGAATGCTGTGAATACTTGAAAATCCAAGCCTTCACACTTGAAACGCCTGAATTTCAGGCGAAAAATGACCATGTGTGAAGGGGTGAATACTTTTTTCGGGTTTTAATTACGTATATAGGGAACCGTAAAATTTTGTCGATTGGGCACAAAATTGACGTTGTAGCTTATAATTTTATCCCTGTACAGGTTTCGAGCGTCGGTTTCCCACTTTGGTTTGTAAACGCCGCATTTGTATTCCACAAATCCCCGGCGCTCATCATTTCTTGCCTTTATGCGTGAAAGTTTCTTGAATATTCACTCAAAAGTGAATTGATTCCAAGACTTATACTTAACTTTGCAATGAAATTAGCATATTAACACCATGACAACTACGACGTTAAAAATAATAGAGCAAAACGACAATGTAGGAATGTTTTCCATTTGTTTTGATGGTCATGATTTAAGCGAGTTTGAGAAATTCTTGAATGAATTCAAGGACAACGCGACATATAATAAGGATTTCAATGTTATCCTTTTAGCATTGTCCAAGATTATAGACAAGGGAGCTCTTGAACGATTCTTCCGTAACGAAGGCAGAATGAATGACAATGTCAAGGCTCTTGCTATTGATTCGCGTAAATTGCGCCTGTATTGCTTGCGAATCTCTGACCAAATTCTTATTCTTGGAAACGGAGGCGTGAAGACGACGCGCACTTATCAGGAAGACAGTAAGTTGAGCGGTTATGTGATGGATTTGCAAACCTTTGACAAGGTACTGCTCAACGCGCAAAAATCAGGGAAGATAACCATAGAGAAGAATATGATTACAGACATTCAGCGTGTAACATTTGAAATATAAAAACCAAGCTTTATGATACAGAATGCTTTGTTCAGACAGTGTCTTGCCGCTGTCCCGGAAGAACAGAAAGCCGAGTACGAGCTTACGTTCGGGATAGCGGAACGAATCAGTGAAGTTCTCAAGGGAAAGAATCTCACTCAAAAGGAATTAGCTCAAAAACTCCACAAAAAGGAGTCGGAAATATCCAAATGGTTGACGGGCAGGCACAACTTTACTATGCAGACCATAGCGAAGATTGAAACTGCTCTGGGTTGCAAGCTCGTCAATATAGCCAAGTGAGATTTTTAGAATACCCGAATGCTTCATATTAAGTAGGTGTAAAAGAATCGTTCTTAAAAGTGCGATTTTTTTACACCTACTCGTATAGGGAAATTACCTCGTAATTCGGCAACTGTTCTACTCCGTCGGCCCTTGCGGGTAAAAAACTTGTCATTTACATTCTAAAACCCTTGGGTGTTCAGAGTAAAAGTGCTAACTTTGCCGCCCGAAAGGTGAATTGTACACCTACACCAACTATCGCAAATAACAAAAAATATATACATAACAATTAAAAACAAAACAAATGCCTACTATCCAACAATTAGTAAGAAAGGGCAGAAGCGTGGCAGCCGACAAGAGTAAGTCGCCTGCGCTCGATTCTTGTCCGCAGCGTCGAGGCGTATGTGTGCGTGTGTACACCACAACGCCTAAGAAACCTAACTCTGCCATGCGTAAGGTGGCTCGTGTGCGTCTCACCAACTCTAAGGAGGTGAACTCCTACATCCCCGGTGAAGGACACAACTTGCAGGAACACAGCATCGTACTCGTACGTGGCGGTCGTGTGAAGGACCTTCCGGGTGTACGTTATCACATCGTTCGCGGTACGCTCGATACTGCCGGCGTGGCTAACCGCTTGCAGCGTCGTTCCAAGTATGGCGCTAAGCGTCCCAAGGCCGCTAAAAAGTAAAAAAAAGGTGAGAATGCAGGGGTGGCTCTAAAAAGTAGCCGGGTGGAATAGAAACCATCTGCATAGCTCCGCACAAAACAATCAGTGAATTACAAATATGTTTGCGGGTAATTTCAGCTCTGCATTCTCCTCTTTTCCTTATTTATTATTATTTATTGGTTTGCACGCGGTTGAGTAAACGTCCCAACGGGGAGTTGAAGAACTGAATTGCAGCCCACACAAAACCAACAAACTCTACAATGAGAAAAGCAAAACCCAAAAAGCGCCTGGTTCTCCCCGATCCCGTTTTCGGAGACCAGAAGGTATCCAAGTTCGTTAACCACTTGATGTACGATGGTAAGAAGTCCATCGCTTACGAAATCTTCTATAAAGCCCTTGAAGTGGTAGGCGAGAAGATGAAGGACCAGGAAAAGAGCGCACTTGAAATCTGGAAGACCGCTCTTGACAAGGTAACTCCGCAGGTGGAGGTGAAGAGCCGCCGAATCGGTGGTGCTACTTTCCAGGTACCTACTGAAATCCGTCCCGACCGTAAGGAATCCGTTTCCATGAAGAATATGATCAACTACGCTCGCAAACGTGGCGGCAAGACTATGGCCGACAAGCTGGCTGCTGAAATCATGGACGCTTACAACGAGCAGGGTGGTGCCTTCAAACGTAAGGAAGATATGCACCGTATGGCCGAGGCTAACCGTGCATTCGCTCACTTCAGATTTTAATCTCTTTATTACGATATAAAAAATGGCAAAGCAAGACTTACATTTGACTCGTAATATCGGTATCATGGCCCACATCGACGCCGGTAAGACAACGACTTCAGAGCGTATCCTCTTCTATACCGGTAAGACCCACAAAATCGGTGAGGTACACGATGGTGGTGCAACCATGGACTGGATGGCTCAGGAGCAGGAGCGCGGTATTACCATTACCTCTGCTGCCACTACGGCCTACTGGACCTGGAACGGCAAAAAGTATAAGTTCAACCTTATCGATACTCCGGGACATGTTGACTTTACCGCTGAGGTAGAACGCTCCCTCCGTGTGCTCGACGGTGCTGTGGCAACCTATTGCGCCGTTGGTGGTGTGGAACCGCAGTCTGAAACCGTTTGGCGTCAGGCTGATAAGTACAATGTTCCCCGTATCGGTTATGTGAACAAGATGGACCGCTCCGGTGCCGACTTCTTTGAAGTAGTGCGCCAGATGAAGGACATCCTCGGTGCTACTCCCTGCCCCATCTCTGTGCCTATCGGTGCTGAAGAGAAATTCAAGGGTATCGTGGACCTCATCCGTATGAAGGCTATCCTCTGGCACGACGAAACGATGGGTGCTGAGTACGACATCGAAGACATCCCCGCAGAGCTGAAGGATGAGTGCGAAGAATGGCGCGCCAAGCTCGTGGAAACTGCCGCAGAGCAGGACGAGGCTCTCATGGAGAAATATTTTGAAGATCCCGACAGCCTCACGGAAGAGGAAATCATCGCCGGTATCCGCAAGGGTACGCTCGCACTCAACATCGTGCCGATGACCTGTGGTTCTTCTTTCAAGAATAAGGGTGTACAGACGTTGCTCGACTACGTTTGTATGTTCCTCCCCTCTCCCCTCGATACGCCCAACATTGTCGGTACCAATCCCGATACCGGCGAAGAGGAAGACCGCAAACCGAGCGAAGACGAAAAGACGGCTGCTTTGGCATTCAAGATTGCTACAGACCCGTATGTAGGCCGCTTGACCTTCTTCCGTGTTTACTCCGGTAAGATAGAGGCTGGTTCCTATATCTATAATGTACGTTCCGGTAAGAAGGAACGTGTGAGCCGTCTGTTCCAGATGCACTCCAACCACCAGAATCCGGTGGACGTAATCAGTGCCGGCGACATTGGCGCAGGTGTAGGTTTCAAGGATATTCACACCGGTGATACGCTTTGCGACGAAGATGCACCCATCGTACTGGAGTCCATGGACTTCCCCGATCCCGTTATCGGTATCGCCGTAGAGCCCAAGACGCAGAAGGACCTCGACAAACTCTCTCAAGGTTTGGCCAAACTGGCTGAAGAAGACCCCACCTTCACTGTCAAGACTGACGAGCAGAGCGGTCAGACCGTTATCTCGGGTATGGGTGAGCTCCACTTGGATATCATCATCGACCGTCTGAAACGTGAGTTCAAGGTGGAATGTAACCAAGGTAAGCCTCAGGTTAACTATAAAGAAGCCATCACCAAGACGGTTAACCTCCGCGAAGTGTACAAGAAGCAGTCCGGTGGTCGCGGTAAGTTTGCCGACATCATCGTGAATGTAGGTCCCGTTGATGAAGACTTCAAGGAAGGCGGCCTGCAGTTCGAGAACAAGGTTACCGGCGGTAATATTCCCAAGGAATTCATCCCCTCTGTACAGAAGGGCTTTGAAAACGCCATGAAGAGCGGTGTGCTCGGCGGCTTCCCCTTGGATAGCCTCAAGGTAGAGCTCCTCGATGGTTCGTTCCACCCCGTAGACTCCGACCAACTTTCGTTCGAAATAGCTGCACTCCAGGCTTACAAGAACGCTTGTGCTCAGGCCGGCCCCGTATTGATGGAGCCCATCATGAAGCTTGAGGTGGTAACACCCGAAGAAAACATGGGTGATGTCATCGGCGACTTGAACAAACGTCGTGGTCAGGTCGAAGGTATGGAAAGCAGCCGCAGCGGTGCCCGTATCGTGAAGGCTATGGTGCCTCTGGCAGAAATGTTCGGTTACGTAACAGCTTTGCGTACCATCACTTCTGGTCGTGCCACCAGCTCCATGCAGTATGACCACCACGCTCCTGTTTCTTCCAGCATCGCCCGCAGCGTGCTTGAAGAGATGAAGGGCCGTGTTGACCTCATCAAGTAATCAATCATTCAAACTCCGGCCTCGCAGAGGCAGCGGCATAACGAATGACTCTTATGCCGCTTGCCTGCAAGGCTTTACAACAAACTAATTATAATGAGTCAGAAAATTCGTATTAAGCTGAAAAGTTACGATCACACCCTCGTAGAAAAGTCTGCTGAGAAGATCGTAAAGAACGTGAAGGCCACCGGTGCCGTAGTGAGCGGTCCCATTCCCCTTCCCACTCGCAAACGCATCATCACTGTGAACCGCTCTACCTTCGTTAACAAGAAGAGCCGCGAACAGTTTGAGATTTCCACCTACAAGCGTCTCATCGACATCTACAGCTCTACTTCCAAGACAGTAGATGCGCTGATGAAGCTCGAATTGCCTTGTGGCGTTGAAGTTGAAATCAAGGTGTAGTCGTTCATATTGCTTTCAGCAAAATGATAAAAACTCCTGTGCAACAATGGGTTGTGCAGGAGTTTTTTTAATGCTTTTTCCAGGATGGCTGCGATGTTCTCCTGACGCATTTCGGACAGTATGTGAGGTTTACAGAGCGCAACTTCATTTCAAGAATATTATCCATATCCTGAGCCCTGCGACCTCACCAGAATTCATACTATTCCTGAAGTGTGTGGCAAAGTGTTCTGTCCTCGGAACAAAAGCTGTGCTTACATTGCGTGGGGCAAAAAAGCAGTGTTTGTAAAGCGCAGGGGGTATAGAAGCACATCAATGTAAGACAGCCGACTTCGCGCCTTTATGGGTTCACAAACATCCTTTTTCTACTTTTTGAACTTTTTTAGGACGCAGAAAGTGATGTAAACGTCCTAAAACATAAAATTGTCTTTCCCAAAAACAATAAATGATAGGGATGATGAAAATAACTTATTAAAAAGCCATATCTTTGCAGCACGATTACGGTATGGTGTATTCCGCACAAACAGCTGCTCACTGCGGCTGCGCATCACTTTGCCGTGAAGTGCATAGTTTCATTGGATCTTTCATTTGGCCAGTTCCGCAACATGGTGGGGAAACTATGAGTAGAATACCAAACAACTATTATATGAGACGTCGACCCGAAGAAATCTTTCAAAAGATGACCTATCATTTAGAGAGGGAGAAGCCCTTTTTGGACCCGCACCTCTCCTTGAGACGTTTAGCTGTAATAGTGGGGACGAATATTATCAGCTGATTAATGTAATATGAGTACAACGAAGTGTAAGTAACAAACCGCTGAATACAACAGAACTTAAATCCGGCGGTAGAAAATTGACAGTAAAACACTTCTAAAACAAATCCATACATGGCATCGGACCATGTATGGATTTTAATTTGAATAAAAACTGCCACCGATTGGGCACGCACTATGCAGACTAATTTTTGCTACTGCGAAAGATACTACTGCCCAATAACTTCATCCATGCGGCTACACGAAATGGTGCTATCGCGGAGCGTATAAACCAGTTTGTCGGTTGTGAGCGAAACAATCCGGGATGAATCGGTACGCAGGGCGTAGTCGGAACCGTCAGCCTGCACATAACGCAGAATGAAGTGTCCATTGCGAATTTTCCAATCGCGCAGGCTCACCGATGCCGGACCCACGTTGCAAGCCGCTCCATCGGCTGTAAGGCGCATTCCGCCGCCACTGTTGTCATTGAACATCCAGAGGCCGATGAGCTGCGAAAGGTTCGTAACAGAGAGCACACACCGCTCCTTGAATTGAGGCACCACAGCCAAGGTGTCACCATCGGTCACATCGCCAAACACCATTTTCTCCTGCACGGCCCGGGCATAACCCATGGTGCGGGTGCGTTTCGAGTCCAACTGGGTAAAAGTGAGCGAATCCTCCGTGTGGCTTTCCAAGCGCACATACATCGTAGAGTCCGGCTCTGTCTGGTTGGCGGCTGCAATCAGTGCCCTCTTGTCTTTGTTCTGGCAGGCGATGAAGGACAAAGCTGCCAGCATGATAAAGCCTAATGTTTTGAAAGTGTTCATTGAAAGCTATATTAGAAGAGGAAGTTGCGAACAAGTCGCAACCTCCTCTTAAGGTAGATATTAAAATAGCTGATGAGGCTACTTAGAAATGTCTGTCAGTTCTTACTTGCGCGGAGCGGATGACGGCTGCAGGTTAGGCTTAACAGTAACAGTAACCACGAAGTTCTGAGTACAACCGAACTTATCCGTTACCTTCACATTGTAAACCAGGTTGGCCTCCTTCTGGATAGAACCGTCACCGGCATTAACCGTGGCAAACACGAGCTTATAGCCACTGCCGTTGCTCTGTACTTCATGGCTGGCAATCAGACCGTAGTTGGCATTCTGAGGATTGCTTGCGTCATCGAATTCTATGCTTGCAATGCGGTTGTCGACGGTGTTACCCAATATCTGAACCGTATTGCTCGGTTTAGACGGGTCGACAGCAGTCAGTGAGGTCAACTCCTTTGTACCAGGATAGGCAATGTCGAGGTGCAAGCTGCCGGGAAAATCATTGATATGATCCTTGACAGCGTGCTTCACAGGGCTCTTCCACTGCAATAGCATCGGAGTGTCACCCTTCCACAACGAAGCCACACCGAAGAATTCAACACCAGCATTGATATTATAGGTGTATTCATCCTGTACAGCCTTGAAAGGCACTTGCATGAGGGCACCCGTTGCGGTTTCTAAGATATTCTGGTCTTGGGGCTTGTAGGCAAAAAGTGCCGAGTTGGCGGTAAGCAAGTAATTCGTCGGGTCTTGGAACTTCTGGCATGTGCCTGAAGTGGAATTAAAGCGCGGATTGACAGCATTGTGAATGAAGTTGAACTGAGCCCAAGTAGGATTAATAGGATCGTCAAGTTGAGCCCAAGCAATGAACTTGTTGTCCGTTCCTTCAACAATAGAAGCAGGAATGAATTGTACTTTGGGAGAGTTCGGACGGTTCATCGTGAAGTTCACTATTACATCAGATACCGTATTGTTACGTACATTCTTGAAGGTGAACCTGATGGGGTAAGTAGTGCCCAACGTAAGGTCGGCAGGATTGTAGGAAACGCTGATGCTCTTGATAGTCTGCAACAGATTGCCGCTGGTGAGGTCAACGTTCGAAGCATTACCGCCGGAGAGAGGTACGTTCTTCACACTCTGACCCTGAGCATTGAGGAAATCAATTGCAGTGATACCGGATTCACCAGAGATAATGTCAACCTTCTTCGTTTCGCTTTCCCACAGCGAACGTTGTGCGTACATGCTGTTCAATTCACTAAATTGCTTTCCGGAGAACTGAGTAGCTACGTTTATGCCGGAAGCAGTGGGGGTATGCGACAGGCTGAGGTCACCGTCTTCTTCAATCAAAGGCTTGTGGAAAGTGAAGCTTTTCTGAACCTTGAAGATAGAACCATCATAGTTCCAAACATAATAGTCGAACGTGAACGTGTAACCATTGTATTGTTCGGGGATGGTCACCATGATGTCGTTGAAGTGCTCGTTATCCTCGAAGAGTACCTCCTGGATACCCGGGGCATTCGTCTGGTTGTTGGCGGCAGCCTTGGCATCGGCAGATTCTACATAGTCAGAATTAACAGCCTTCACACATTCCACGTACTTGGCATAAACCTTGTTACTGTTAATGTAGGCGTTGGAAGCGGTGGCCACATTCATCTTCAACTTACCGGAGAGCGAAGGGAACATGTAATCAGCACCAACGGCAGGTCTCGTGACTTCACCGGTCAGGCTGATATTTGAGGCAGTGTGTCTAACGGCAGGAACGGCGTTCAGGTCGATTTCGTAGCGTGAATATACCTTGCGCGTCTTCTTGTCGGTGGGCAGGTTGGTTTCTTCGTCCACGGCACCTTCATTGTCGCTCACCTCGTAGCTGGCAGCCACTGCGTACTTAGCACGGTCATTAGTCTTGGGGGCATTGAACACATTGGGGCTCTCGTTGAAGTTGTTCTGTACGGCAAAAGCATAGAGACCGTTACCGCTGTTGGAAGCTGCGCGAGAAATGAGTTTGTTGTTTGCCTTCGTGGCGGGCAACAATTCATATTCAGTGTTCGCCTGGTCCTTGCTATTCACCAAGCTCAGACTCTGACCTTCAAAGTCAACCGTGTTCGGGTTGATGGTAACATACAGCGTACCGGCATTCTTCTCTACGTTATACTGGCCCTTCTTCATGCTGGCATCGCCGCGTGTTGCACCCTTGTACGGGAAATAGAGAGTCAGCTTCGAAGAGGCAGATTCGTAGTAGGTCTTACCCGTTTCGCCCGGGTTGACGCTGTATGCAGTCATTTGACCATAAACAGCCTGGAAGTCGGAAGTGGCATCCTGTACAATCAGACCTGTAATCAAGTTGGAGAGGTCTGTGTAAAGAGCCTGTACCAAGCCATTGATGGCATCCACGCGCTTAGAGAGCGTAGTGATTGCAGTGGCGTTTTTAGACACGTCATTGCTCAATGTAGACAGCTGTTCACTTACGCCGCCTTCTGCCTTCAAGTATTCCTCGATGATGCTCTTGATGTCAGCGCGCTGCAGGATTTCCTTGTCCTTCAGCTTGTTTTCCAAAGCACCCAAGCGAGAATCCAGACCATCCGTAACTGCCTTGATTTGAGCATCGATGATACCGGCCAGAGCCTGCTCGTTAGCGGTTACCTGCTGCTGAAGTGCACCCAACTTAGTGGTCAAGTCTTCGATTTCCTTCTTCATGCCAGGCACATCTTTCTCCAAGGTTGCAAGTCTCTCCTGAAGAGTTCCTAACTGGCTTGTTAAGGATTCGATTTCCTGCTTCACGCCAGGCAATTCGCTTTCGCTGGCATCAGCTTTTTTCTGCAGTTCTTCCAACCTCTTGGTCAGGTTCTCGATTTCCTGCTTCAGGTTAGGCACTTCGCTTTCGCCGGTCTCCTGACCCATCAGTTGGTTCAGCTTCTCTTCCAGGGCACCAATTTGTGCGGTGAGCGAAGCGTTTTGATCGGCCAATTCCTTAGAGAGGTCGTTAACCTTATCGCTCAAAGCATTGATTTCAGCCTTCAAGGCTTGGTTTACACTATCCAAATCTTTAGAAACCGTGGAGAGTGTTTCAGCCTGACTCTTCAAATCTTCGGCCAAAGCTTTGTAGTCGCTTTCCAGTCCGGAAATCTTGCCGGCATTGGCTTCAGCCTGAGCCATGGCGTTATCGGCGGTAGCCTTAGCCTGTTCAGCCAGCTGGTAAGCCTTTTCTGCATCAGCCTGAGCCTTCTGGATGGCTACGGTCATCGTGGCGTCAGCAGCCAAGAGGTTTTCGATTTTCTCGCTCAGCGTAGCGTCAGCAGCTTCGCAAGCGTCAATGCGAGCATTGGCCTGAGCCAGCGCGTCTTCCATTGACTTCAAAGCATCGTCAACAAGCTTTTGGGCAGCTTCAACCGACTGCTTGTACATTTCGGCATCGGCAGCCTTGTAAGCAGCAACGATGTCGCCATCGGCAGCTTTGTAAGCTTCCTCCAAGTTCTTGGTGGCATCTTCAAGGGCCTTTTCAAGGTCGCCCTGGGTAGCCTTCAAGGCAGCAATTTCCTTTTCCATGTTGCTTACCTTGTCCTTTACCAAGTCGTCGAGGTTGGTGGCACCGGTGTTGATTTGTTCCTGCAAGGAAGCGATGTCGTCATCGTAGTCCGAGCAGCCTACAAATGTGCTTGACGGTGCAATCAAAAGTGCGCCGAAAAGCAAAGCACTAATAAACCTTCTCTTCATAAATAAAAAAATTAGTTAGTATGAATTTGAATTGTCTTTTGTTCATAATCAGAAACCTTCCACTTCGGAAGCTACTGAGGTTGGCATATCCATACGGAGCACATCGGCTCCCGGTTTGCGACAGGAGAGCGACGGACATAATCCGACAGCATGCTCCTTCATAAATTGTCTGGGTGTTTTGTCTGTTTCTTTTTTGAATGACATATAAAAAGCACTTCTCGACAGAAATCCGCACTCTGCATGGAATGTCCTGAAGTTAACTTTTTCGTTGTCGGGTTGCCGAAGCAGCTCCAATGAATACCTTATTCTATAATTATTGATTAAACTTCGGAAATTCATCTTTGCACATATCCTGATGGACGTGGAGAGGTATTGAGTATTCGTCCCCACTATTCTCATCTGGTAAAATTCCTGTTTTTTTATAGTGATAAATAAGTTGTTTTTTTGTGTTGTTTTCTTCTCATCCCCAGTGGTTCCTCAACTGTGGTGAAATAGTATCGTTTAGGTAGATACCTTTGGGGTCAAAGTTTGATTGGTGGCAATTTGTTGACAGCAGCGGCGCAAATTTCCTCATTCAGATGAACGTAGCCCTCGGTGTGGCGGGTGGTGGAATGGCCAGCCAGCATGGCGACGGTACTGAGGTTGACGTTGAGGGAAATGAGGTTGGTAATAAAGGTGTGGCGGGCGCAGTGGAGCGTGATGTGTTTGTTGATGCCCGCGTTTTGCACCCATTGGTTGAGGATTTGTAACGAACGGTTGTAGGAGGGTGGGGTGAATAGTGGTGTTTCGGTGGCAGCGTAAGCCCCTCTTCGCCGGATGGCTCGGAGGGCTAACGTTAGAGCGGTGGGATTCAACTTCATGACAACAGCGGCTGCCTTGGAGTGGCTCGCCCCCTTTT
>OBLI01003757.1_pt1 | contig 11371 bp, 11 predicted proteins | sample 1519701 | NCBI WGS metagenome assembly OBLI01 (sample SAMEA3663005, study PRJEB22513) | pig gut metagenome | biome: pig gut; feature: pig-associated habitat; material: faeces | place: France | collected 2012 | reverse complement strand
GCGGAGCCGCGGCCCGGGCCCACGGGGATGCCCACGCTCTTGGCGTAGCGCACGAAATCCGACACGATGAGGAAGTAGTCCGTGAAGCCCATCTTCTCGATCATGTCCTGTTCGTATTGTAACTGGCCCCGGTACTGATCGTCCTCGCCGTACCGCTCTTTGTAGCCCTCGTCACACAGCTTTTTCAGGTACGAAAAGCTGTCATAGCCCGGTGGAAGCTGGAATTCCGGCAGATGGTACTTGCCGAAAGTGAATTCCAGGTTACACATCTCCGCGATTTTTTCCGTATTTTCAATGGCGCCCTCATAGTCCCCGAACAGGTCCGCCATCTCCGCCTCGCTGCGGAGGTAGAAATTCCGGGGCTCGTAGCGCATCCGGTTCTCGTCGTCGATGGTTCTTCCGGTCTGGATGCACAGCAGCACATCGTGGGCCTCGGCGTCCTCCTTCCGGAGGTAGTGTGCGTCATTGGTGCACACCATGGGGATGCCCGTCTCCTGATGGAGCCGCAGGATACCCTGGTTCACGATGGCCTGGTCCCGGATACCGTGGTCCTGAAGCTCCAGATAAAAGTGGTCCGGTCCGAAGATTTCGCTCATTTGCAGAGCGTAGTTTTTTGCGTTTTCATACTCCCCGTTCCGCAACATCCGGGGAATTTCGCCCGCCAGACACGCGGACAGGGCGATCAGCCCCTTGCTGTGCTCTTTCAGCAGCGCCAGATCAATGCGGGGCTTGATGTAAAAGCCCTCCGTCCAGGCCATGGACACCATGTAGCTGAGGTTCCGGTAACCCTCCTCGTTCTCACACAGCAGCACCAGATGGCGGCTCTCAGCGTCGAACTCGTGGATCTTCTCAAACCGGGAGCGTCCCTTTGGGGTGACGTAGACCTCGCAGCCGATGATGGGCTTGACGCCCTCCGCCTTACAAGCCCGGTAAAAGTCAATGACGCCGTACATGACGCCGTGGTCCGTGATGGCGCAGGCGGTCTGCCCCAGGTCCTTCACGACCCCGGGCAGGTCCTTGATGCGGCAGGCACCGTCCAACAGGCTGTATTCCGTATGGACATGTAAATGGACGAAGGACATGGCACTCTCCTCTTTCGCTTGTATGCCTGACAGTCCGGGTATTACGCCCGCTCCGCCAGCATTTCCTCCACGATCTCCACGGCGGTGACGATCATAATGTCGCAGTGTCCCGTCAGCCCCATGGCCTTGGCGGCAGGCGTAGTATCATCCGGGGTGAACTTGTTTTGCAGCAGTTCCTGGCAGCGCAGGGCGCCGAACTTCTCAGAAAACCGCTTTTGCAGCTCTTTGCTGAGGGAAACGGTCCGCTTCTTGCTGCCCACCGGATCGGCGGGGTCCACAGGCGTCAGCATCCCCAGGGTCATCACGGCACCGCTGATGGCGCCGCACAGCTCTCCGGTACCGGCGCCGGCGCCGAAGCCGCCGCCAATGTCGAAGCTGGCCTGTTCCGTAAGGCCGGTAATATCGGAAAACGCCGCCAGCACGCTCTGGCAGCAGTTAAAGCCCTGCTTGTGATAGGCATTCGCTTTTTCAAAATGGTCCATATTGATTCCTCTGCTTTCCATGTATGTATGATCTTTTTACAATTTTTTCGCCAGCTCCGACAACTTCCGCAGCCGGTGGTTCAGGCAGGATTTACTCACCGGTGGGTCGAACTCCTCCGCCAGCTCGCTGAGCGTCAGCTCCGGATTCTCCAGCCGCAGGGCTGCCGTCAGCTGCAGCTTGTCCGGAAGCTGCTCCAGCAGCCCCGCCTCCTGAAGCGCGCGGATCGATTCCATCTGCTCCTGAGCGGCCAGAACGGCCTTATCCAGGTTGGCGCTGTCGCAGTTCAGCCGCCGGTTCACGCTGTTCCGCAGGTCCTTTTCCAGCTTGGCGGACATGATCTTCATGGCCGCCACCGGAGCGCCGATGAGGGTCAAAAAATCCTCGATCTGATCACTCTGCTTGAAATAGGTCACAAAGCTGCCGTTCCGGGAAACGCTCTTGGGCGGATAGCCGCACTCCCGCAGCAGCGCGTCCAGCTCCCGGCTGGCCTGGGCGTGGGATGTGGTCAGCTCCAGGTGATAGCGCTTCAGCGGGTCTGTGACGCTGCCGCCCGCAAAAAAGATGCCCCGCAGGAAAGAGGCCCGGCAGCACTCCTCCTCCAGCATGGCGAAATTGATGTGCAGCACCAGGTTCTGCCGGGGATCGTATCCCAGCAGGTTCGTGATGTGGTCCAGTTTTTTCCGCTCCGTGATTTGAAATACCATCTTTCCCTCGGCTCCGGGCTCCGGCTGGCGGTCAAACCGCAGGCCGAAGGCCCGGTGGAACAGCTTGGGAAGTCTCCCCGCAAAGTTGGGATTCTCTGTAATGATGCGAACCTCGGTGGAACTGAACGTATTGCAGTAGAGCAGGATACCGTAGGCCTCCGCCCGGGCGCAGCACAGTTTCTGCACCGGCAGCCTGCACAATTCATTTTTCGTATCGAATGAAAAAGACATGGCATTCCTTTCGTGACCGCTTTTATTCCATCCGGTATGTATCGTTTCTGAAGTTTTTACCCGCGATACGGACACTCCGCTCCGCATGGAGCAGCAGCAGCTCTCTGGCCAGTTCCTCCGGCCGGTGGCGGACAAAGCCGTCCTCCACCATGGAAATGGGCCGGCTCACCAACTCCACGCCAAGGGCGGCGCAGCGTCCGGCGTCATAGCGCAGGGGCTCCGCTCCCTCCCGGGCATACCGGGCAGCCACATCGGCGGGGATCGGCGAGGAATTGGTCAGGCACAGGTCAAACAGCCCCGGTACGGAGTGCTGAAAGATGGCCGCGATATGGTCGGAGGCGGTATACCCCTCCGTTTCTCCCTCCTGGGTCATCACATTGGCAACATAGACCTTCAAAGCCCGGGACGCCTGGATGGCTTCCACGATACCGTCCACCAGGAGATTGGGGATGATGCTGGTGTACAGGCTTCCTGGCCCCAGGATGATCATGTCCGCGTCCCGGATGGCCTCCACCGCCTCAGGCAGGGCTTTGGGATGCTCCGGCAGCAGCCGGACCTTTGTGATGCGGCAATCCTCTTTTTTCTTACAGTAAAAAATCTTGGACTCCCCCACCACCGAGGCGCCATTCTCAAATTCCGCCTCCAGCTGCACATCAGCAGTGGTCACCGGCAATACCCGGCCGGTAATGGCCAGAACCTGGCTCATGCGGCTCACCGCCGCGTCAAAGGACGGCGAGATGCCGTTGAGGGCCGCCAGGAACAGATTTCCAAAGCTCTGCCCCGCCAGGGACCCTTCCGTAAACCGGTAGTGCATCAGCTCGCTCATCAGCGGCTCCGTGTTAGCCAGGGCCTCCAGGCAGTTGCGGATGTCCCCCGGCGGAGGCATCCCCAGGTCCTGGCGCAGCATCCCGCTGCCGCCGCCGTCATCCGCCACCGTAACGATGGCCGAAATATTTTCCGTATATCGTTTCAAGCCCCGCAGCATATTGGACAGGCCGTGTCCTCCGCCGATGACGGCGAGCCTGGGCCCCCGGGACTTGGGGGGCAGTCCGTGTTGATATAAATTTTCCATGGGGCTCCTTTCCCTCTCACCCGCCACGGGTCATATCCCGGTGGTTCTCCGCCACCTGATAGCCCTGGCCGGCAATAAACTCCGCCAGGGCGTGGGTCACAGCCACAGAGCGGTGGTGGCCGCCGGTGCAGCCCACGGCAATGACCAGCGAGGTCTTTCCCTCCTCCGCATACAGGGGTAGCGTGAAAGCCAGCAGCTCCTCCAGCCGCTTGAGGAAGTCCTTTGTCTGCTGAAAGGAAAATACATAGTCGCTGACCGCTTTGTCCAGTCCCGTCTGCGGCCGCAGTTCTTCAATATAGAAGGGATTTGGCATAAAGCGCACATCGATGACCAGGTCCGCTTCCAGCGGCAGACCGTACTTGTATCCGAAGGAGGTAACGCTGACCGTCATGCCGGCCTTCTCTCCCACTCCGTCGCCGAACAGCTGCAGAAGCTCTCCGCGAAGCTGGGCAGTGGAGGTCCGGGAGGTATCGATGACGTAGTCCGCCCGCTCCCGCACCGGCTGCATCATCTCCCGCTCCCGACAGACGGCTTCCTGCAGAGAGTCCGTCTGGTCCGCCAGGGGATGGCGGCGGCGGGTCTCCTTATAGCGCTTGATGATGACCTCCGGCGCCGCTTCCAGAAACAGCATCCGGCAGTCGGCGCCTTCCATGGTCCGCAGCGTATCCAGCACATCGAACAACTCCGTGAAGGAGCTGGCCGTCCGCACATCGTAGACCAGGGCCACCCGGTCGTACCGGCCATTGCCGCCCGCGCAGAATTCCGCGAATTTCAGGATCATGGCGGCGGGCATATTGTCCACAATATAAAAGCCCATGTCCTCCAGATAGGAGGCGGCTTTACTCTTGCCCGCGCCGGAAAGGCCGGAGATAATCAGGATTTCCATAGGGATGCCTTCTTTCACTCAGTGGATAATACGGACCTCCGGCTCCAGCCGGACGCCTTTTTCAGCGAATACCCGGTCCTGCACCTGGCGGATGACAGACAGGATATCTCCCGCCGTGGCGGTACCGGTATTGATGACGAAGCCCGCGTGCTTTTCACTGACCTGGGCGCCGCCCACAGTCAGGCCCTTCAGTCCGCACTGGTCAATGAGTGTCCCCGCGAAGTAGCCCGTAGGCCGCTTGAAGGTACTGCCTGCACTGGGGTATTCCAGGGGCTGGCTGGCCTTGCGCCGGGCCATCAGCTCCTTCATCTTCTCCCGGATGGCCTCCGGCTCTCCCGGAGAAAGGCGGAACACCGCCCGTAGGACCACCGCGTCAGGATGGTCGGACAGCAGGCTGTGGCGGTAACCGAAATCCATCTCTTCACAGGAGAGGGTCTTCACGCCCTCCTCCGGAAACAGTACGGTCACGCACGCAATGACCTGCTTCATCTCCCCGTCATAAGCGCCGGCGTTCATGCACACGCCGCCGCCCACAGTTCCGGGGATGCCGTGGGCAAATTCCAGGCCCGTCAGGCCCTGCTTGCAGGCAAAGTCCGCAAGACGGGCCAGGGATACACCCGCCTCGGCTGTCAGGGTTCCCGGCTCAGTACCTTCCTCCAGCCGGTTCAGGCCCGCGGAAGTGTCAATGACCAGGCGGTCCAGTCCCTCGTCCGGGGCCAGCAGGTTTGTACCGTTGCCGATGACCAACGGCCGCGCTCCGCACGCCCGGGCGTAGTCCAGCAGCAGCACAAGCTGCTCTCCGCTGGACGGAAACGCCATCCGCTTTGCCGGGCCGCCCACCCGGAAGGAGGTATGGCGGCTCATGGGTTCGTCCCGCACGATTTTTAAATCCGGCAGATACTCCGCCGCCCATTTGTCAAGCTGTGTCTCCCAAGACATGGAAAGACCTCCCGAAAATCAGATTGCCCGACCCAGCATCGCCGCGCCGATGATGCCGGCGTCGTTGCCCAGTTCGGCCCGCAGAATGCGGGGCACCTGGTCCACATGGCGCGCATAGCACTCCCGTGCCACGATCTCCCGTACAGGGTCCAGCAGCAGGTGCTCCGGTGCGGCGGCAACGCCGCCGCCCAAGGCCACAGCCTCCGGATGCAGGATATTCACCAGGTCCGTCAGGCCGGCAGCCAGATACGCGGCGTAGGCTCCGCACTCTGCCTGCGCGGTCTCATCGCCTCTTTCCGCCGCCTGGAAAGCCGTCCGCCCATCCACGGCGCCGTTTTCCGCGGCAACCTGATGGAGCAGGCTTTCAGGGTGGGCCTCCATGGCCTCCCGCACCTGACGGATCAGGCCGGTGGCGGAGGCGTAAGCCTCCCAGCAGCCCCGGCGGCCGCAGTTGCAGGGAACGCCGTCCTTCTGGACAATAATGTGGCCCACCTCACCGCCGGCGCCCATACCCGCGTACAGCTTCCCATTTAAGATCATGCCGCCGCCGACGCCGGTGCCAAGGGTGATGACGATAAAATGCTTCGTTCCCCGACCCACGCCGCAGCTCCACTCGCCCACGGCGGCGCAGTCCGCGTCGTTGCCCAACAGCACCGGCAGGTCCAGATGCTGCCGGAACAGCTTTTCCAGCGGGACATTCTTCATGGGGATATTGGCGGTGTACAGAATATCGCCGCCGCGCACGGCGCCGGGAATGCCCGCGCCCACATATTCCACGTCTTTCTCCGCCACGCCGCCGGAAGCCATGACCGCCTTTGCCAGGGATGCAAGCGTAGCCGCGAAGCTCTCCGGCCCCCGGAAATCAAGGGGCGTGCGCTCCACAGCCAGGATCTTTCCGTTTTCGTCCACCAGGCCGGCTTTCAGGTTGGTGCCGCCTACGTCAATGCCAATGTACATATTCTCTCTCCTCCAAAATCACTGATAGGTCAAATTTTTCCGCTGCCCAGGTCCGCCCGCAGGTCCACTCGCTGCGCCAGATCCCGGGCGGCATTGTAGCCAAACTTGCGGTGGCGGTTGTTCATGGTCGCCACCTCCACGATACTGGCCAGGTTCCGTCCGGGACGGACAGGAATGGTAACAATGGGCACCTGAACGTCCAGAATGTCGGTGAAGTGGTCCTCGATGCCCAGACGGTCGTAGAATTTCGTCTGGTCCCACTGCTCAAAGTTCACCACCAGATCCAGCTGGGACTCCACCTTGATGGCCCGCATCCCGAACAGCTGGCGCACATCGATAACGCCGATGCCGCGCAGCTCGATATAATGCCGGATGACCTCCGGAGCGGTGCCGATGAGCTGATTGGAGATACGCCGAAGTTCCACCGCGTCATCCGCCACCAGGCGGTGGCCGCGCATGATAAGCTCAATGGCGGCCTCGCTCTTGCCCACGCCGGAGTCGCCGGTGATCATGACGCCCTCGCCGTAGATGTCCAGCAACACGCCGTGGCGGGTGACGCAGGGCGCCAGCACACGGTTGAGATACTCAATGGTGTGGCTGGTGAATTCCACCGTGGTCTCCTTGGTCCGCAGCAGCGTCTTTTCATGTTCCCGGGCGCTCTCCAGACACTCCGGGAAGCAGTCCAGTCCCCGGGAGATGACCAGCGCCGGAATATCATAGAGAAACAGGTCATCGAAGCACTTGCGGCGCTGGGTCTCCGTCAGGCTGCCCAGATAGGTGACCTCCGCTTTGCCGATGACCTGAAGGCGCCGGGGATCAAAATAGTCGTAAAAATCATGGAATTGGAGGCCGGGACGGTTCACGTCCGTGATCGTCAGCCTTGCCTGATCGTAGCCGTGTCCTTCATTCAGGACTTCCAAGTCGAATTCCTTGACAAATTCCGTGATCTTCAGTCCGTTTTCACTCATAAAACCATCCCTCGTCTTTCTGGTACGGCCCCTGCCGCACCCATCTTTCCGGCTCCGCGAACACCCGGCCGGGGGGCCAAAAAATCCAGCATTCAAAATTACTCTTATTATATATGAATTTCCCTGATTCCGCAACACTTTCGCTATTTTACCCGCCCTTTAAAATTCTTCGATTTTTTTGAAAATTCTTCTTGCATTTTCAAAATAATTCTGTTATTATATCAAACGTGCCTATGAAACTCGGCATGGAAGTACGCAACAGCAAGGAGGTGCAACGGATGGCAAAGTGCGAGTTCTGCGACAAGGGCGTGACCTTCGGTATTCAGGTTTCTCACTCTCATCGGCGTTCCAATCGTCCCTGGAAGCCCAATGTGAAGCGTGTGAAGGCGATCGTCAACGGTTCCCCCCGCCATGTGTATGTTTGTACCCGGTGTATGCGTTCCGGTAAGGTCACCAGAGCGATCTAACAGTTGGACAAACAAAGATCCCGGACAGTTGTCCGGGATCTCTTTTTTATTGTTGCAGCAAAAAGAATATCAGCGGGAGTGGACCACCACTCCCGCTGTTCTGATTTACGGATGTACGCAGGACGCCAGTTCCTTCAAAAAACGCAGTGCGTCCAGATTGGCGGACGGGAGCTCCGTCCGCAGTGTCCCTCCCGGCAGTTGAAAATCCACCAGGACGCAATCCTCATAGTCTGTACTTTCTGTGACAGAAACGCCCCGCAAAGCCGTCCACGGGACAGAGGTAAACTCGGCGCTGTACTTCTGCTCTCCCTTTTTCTCCGGCTTGCCGCTGCGAAGCAGCAGGAACTCCCGTTCATTGTGGAGATAGAGCGTCCCGGCAAACTCCTCCGGCTTCGTCCAGGGAAAGTGCCGCCCGGTCTTCACGGCGCTCCAGCAGGGCTGGCAGGCATCCAGGTGGAATGCGATCCCCCGCTCCCGCAGGTCACGCATTTGGTTATAGAGCCAGATCTCCGCAGTCTCCTCCCTGGGGCCCGCTCCCTCCGGCAGCCCCGCGGGCGCGGTGGCCTCTGCCGGGTACTCCGCCCGCAGCAGCTCCAGGAACTGCCACAGGACCTCCGAAGAAGCTGTGTTATAGCCGACTGAGGTCTGCCCCGTTTGGCTGTAAACAGTGCAGATACCTTGCAGGAATCGCTGGTACAGACGGACACCTGTGACCTCTCGCAGCGGTATCGCCACCGACTCCACCGACTTCTCTTTACGGGACCATATGCGGATCGTGTCAGCGTCTACGCCCACCACATGGTCGTAGAGGTCCATGTCCGGGGTGGCCTTTCGCCGTTCAATATTCCGGGGGATCTTGAACAGCATCCGGTACGCCTCCAGGTTCTCCACACAGGGCGCAAACAGAGACGGCAGCGGGTGATCCTCGTCGATCATATAGACCCAGGGGCCGAAAGCGTCATACTCCGAAACCCGCATATCCCATTCTCCTTTCGCTGTTTTTACATCCAGGTTGTTTCCAAAAGCTCGTCCTTTTTGGCGCGGGTCATCAATTCCGTCACCACATCCCGGACTGCCTTGCCCTGATACAAGACTTCGTAGGCACAGCGGCAGATGGGCATGTCCACGTGCTCACGCTCCGCCAGCTGGTGGATGCTTTCGGCGGCATAATAGCCCTCCACCACGGCGCCGACCTCCTCCATGGCCTGCTGAACCGTCTTGCCCTGGCCGATGAGGATACCCGCCCGGTTGTTGCGGGAATGCATGGAGGTACAGGTGACGATCAGGTCGCCCATGCCCGCCAGGCCGCCGAAGGTACGGCGGGTGCCGCCCAGCTGCTCGCCCAGGCGGGTCAGCTCCGCCATGGCCCGGGTCATCAGCAGAGCTTTCGTGTTGTCCTGGTATCCCAGGCCCGTGCAGATACCGCAGCTCAGGGCCACCACATTTTTCAGCGCCGCCGCCAGCTCCACGCCCACGATATCATAGCTGGTGTAGATGCGGAAGTAGTCGTTCATAAAGGCGTCCTGGACGAACCGGGCCGCCGCCCGGTCCGGGCAGGCGGACACACAGCCGGTAGGCATCCGAATCCCCACTTCCTCTGCGTGGGAAGGTCCGGAAAGTGCAACTACTTTACAGATATGACAAGTCTCTTCCTGAAGCACCTGGCTCATGCGGAGGTTGGTATCCCGCTCGATGCCCTTGGAGACCGTCACCAGAATGGTCTCCGGACGCAGCCAGGGCGCTATTTTTTTGCCGATGTCCCGGACAACGAAGGACGGCGGTGCGGACACCACCAGGTCCGCCCCCTCCAGGCAGGCAAGGTCGCTGGTGATGTGCAGGCTGTCCGGGAGTCGGACGCCTTTCAGCAGCGGATTCTCCCGGTTCTCCGCCATCTGGGCAGCCTTATCCGGGCTGTGGGACCAGAGATATGTGTCGTGACCGTTGTCGCAGAGGACCTGGCTCAGGGCCGTGCCCCAGCCGCCGCTGCCTACCACCACTGCTTTCATGGCTGTTCCTCCTATTTCTTATGATGAAAACTGAATTTGTTTTCCGTACCGCTCAAAAGGCGCTTGATATTGGCCCGGTGCTGCCAGACCACCAGTCCGCCGCAGGCAAAGCCCAGGACTACGATGACGGGGTCGGGATAGCAGTACCAGGTAATGAAGGGAAAGCTGGCCCCGGCCCACAGGGAGCCCAGGGATACGTACCGGGTCAGGACAGCCAGGATCAGAAAGCCGCCCCAGACCACCAGGGCAACGCGCCAGTCGATCATCAGGGCGATGGTGCCGCCGGAGAGGATGCCCTTGCCGCCCTTAAAATGGAACATACAGGGGAACATATGGCCCAGCAGGCAGAAGAGACCCGCCCAGTATTTGCCGAAAAGACTCCACATCCCGCTAATATTAAGACTGGCCGCATAGCCCCATCGTCCGCAGAAATAGCCCAGATACCAACTGCCGAATCGCACGGCCACTACCGCTTTCAGCACGTCCGTCAGAATGACCACAGCGGTCAGAGGGCCGCCGAAGGTCCGGTAGAAGTTGGTCAGCCCCGCGTTGCCGCTGCCGTGGCTGCGCACATCATCCCGCAGGATATACTTGGAAACGATGACCGCTCCATTAAAGCAGCCGCAGAAATAGGCCACCGCCGCCAGCACAAGAAGACTCTCCCAGCCCGGCCCTGTGACAGCATAGGGGTCTAAATAGAAAGAACTCAGCACCTCTTACTCCTCCTTATCGCCCTTCTGTCGGATGGACAGGATCACAGGCGTGCCCTCCAGGCCAAAGGTATTGCGGATGCAGTTCTCGATATACCGCTGATAGGAGAAGTGGAACAGCCGGGCGTCGTTGCAGAAAATCACGAAGTGAGGCGGCCGGATGCCCACCTGGGTCATATAGTAGATCTTCAGGCGGCGTCCCTTGTCGGAGGGCGGCTGCACCCGGGTCTGGGCGTCCGCCAGGACGTTGTTCAGCATACCCGTGGTGATGCGGACGCTGGCCTGGTTGGACACATAGTCGATCATGTCGAACAGCTTATCCACCCGCTGGCCGGTCTTGGCGGAGATAAACAGGATGGGCGCGTAGGTCATAAAGGCCAGGTCCTGACGGACCTTCGCCTTCATCTGGTCCATGGTCTTTCCGTCCTTTTCCACCAGGTCCCACTTATTGATGACGATGATGCTGGCCTTGCCCGCCTCATGGGCCAGACCCGCCACCTTGGTATCCTGTTCCGTGACGCCTTCGGTAGCATCGATCATAATGAGGCACACATCCGCCCGCTCAATGGCCATGGTGGCACGGAGAACACTGTACTTCTCGATGTCCTCCTCCACCTTGGACTTCTTCCGGATGCCGGCGGTGTCAATAAACACAAAGCTGCCCTTGTCGTTGGTAAAGCGGGAGTCGATGGCGTCCCGGGTGGTGCCCGCCACGTTGGAGACGATCACCCGCTCCTCCCCCAGGATCTTGTTCACCAGAGAGGATTTGCCGGCATTTGGCTTGCCGATGACGGCCACCTTGATGGCGTCGTCCTCCTCTTCCTCCTCTTCCTCCGGGGGGAAATACTGGACGCAGGCGTCCAGCA
>OBLI01003755.1_pt1 | contig 11383 bp, 7 predicted proteins | sample 1519701 | NCBI WGS metagenome assembly OBLI01 (sample SAMEA3663005, study PRJEB22513) | pig gut metagenome | biome: pig gut; feature: pig-associated habitat; material: faeces | place: France | collected 2012 | reverse complement strand
TGGCTTAACGAAAACGTTCTTTAACTTCAATCAATTCCCTCAGTTGCGAAACTTGAATAGATTTGTATTCAAACAAAAAGAATTGTTCATGAGGATTTATATTCAAACAAAAGGACCATCTCAAACAAGATAGTCCATTTGTTTTTTCAGTGCTTGCAATTCCGTTCGGATATCAATCAACCTGCTTAATACATCAGTTTTGTTGGCAGTACCTCGTTTGTTGGAATTGAGAATTTTCTTGGCTGCAGCAATCTTAAAACCGCGCACCTTCACCAGATTATGTATTGTGCGCAACAGATCGATGTCACTTTGCTGATACTGTCGTATCTTTGCCGGTCCCGAAGTTTTTGGTTTGAGCGTAGGAAATTCAGTTTCCCAGTAGCGCAATGTGCTTTCGTTAACGTCAAACATAGCCGCCACTTCGCGGATAGAATAATACATCTTCAGATTCTTGTTCAAGTTGAGTGCCATAATCGTATCGGTTTATTTCTTTGCAAAGATACGATTAAGTGAGCAAAATCCAAAAGAAAAACACGTTTTTCTTTTAGATTATCGAACGTGAGTATCTAAGAGGCAACGCCTCAAAGATACGATTAAGTGAGCGAAAAACCAAATTTATTTGAGGTTTTCCGAACGTGAGTATCTTCGCAACTATGTTGCAGAGATACGATTAAGTGAACAAAAAATCAAATTTCCATGCCATTCTAATATTATGATATGCTCCTAAAATATGTAAAAAAGCGGCACACGGTTTTAACCAATCTTTGCAAACTAACACTTTTTTGTTAATTCCATGTTTTATCTTACGATTTTATGCTTTTACCGTTGATTTTCTACCTTATTCGTGGAATTTTTCATGCTTTATATAAAAAACATCATATAATATTTGGTAATTAGAACAATTTACTGTACTTTTGCACCATGTTTTTTTGTGAAAAGAACTTAAATAGGAACAAAAATAGTTATTCACGATCACACAACGCTTGTCATTCGAGACAACACAAAATAGTTATTCAGAGTATAATTTAGTGATATGTTTAATTTTTAATCAAAATGAGAGTTTTTATGGAAAAGAAACTGCTTATCTTGTTGGTCAATATCTTCCTTCTATGTGGAGGAGTGTTGGCACAGACAAAAGTAACAGGTACCGTAGTATCTCAGGAAGACGGTGAACCAATCATCGGTGCTTCGATCATTATTCAGGGCCAGCGCTCAGGAACAGTGACCGATGCTGATGGTAAGTTCAGTCTTTCAGTACCTGCAGGTAAAAAGATTAGTGTCAGTTACATTGGTATGGAAACACAGACACTGGCTCCTAAAGCCAAGATGTCTATCAGCCTTCGCCCCAGTGCAGAGCTGGAAGAAGTGGTTGTAACTGGTATGCAGAAGACCGACCGTCGTCTGTTTACTGGTGCTACCGACCGTGTGAATGCCGAGGATGCCATTCTTAATGGTATCGCCGATATCTCGCGTTCACTGGAAGGTCGTTCTGCTGGTGTATCTGTACAGAACGTCAGTGGTACCTTCGGTACAGCACCAAAGATTCGTGTACGTGGTGCCACCTCTATCTACGGTTCTTCAAAGCCACTGTGGGTAGTTGACGGTGTTATCATGGAAGACGTAACCGACATTGACTCTGATGCATTGTCATCAGGTGACCCAGAAACCCTTATTTCTTCAGCCATTGCTGGTTTGAACTCAGATGATATCGAGTCGTTCCAGATTCTGAAAGACGGTTCTGCCACCTCTATTTATGGTGCACGTGCCATGGCCGGTGTGATTGTAGTAACCACCAAGAAAGGTAAGGCAGGTACAGCACACATCAACTATACTGGTGAATTCACCATGCGTTTGAAACCTACCTATGGCAACTTCAACATTCTGAACTCTCAGGATCAGATGGGTATCTATCGTGAGTTGTACGATAAAGGATGGTTGAACCTCAGCAACACACTGAATGGTAGCGACTATGGTGTATATGGTAAGATGTATGAGTTGATCAACACCTACAATCCATCAACCGGCGCTTTCGCTTTGGCTAATACTACAGAGGCCAAGAATGCCTATTTGGCAAATGCAGAGTTCCGCAACACCGACTGGTTTGACGAGCTTTTCTCTACCAGCATCCAGCAGAACCACTCTGTCAGCATGAGCGGTGGTACAGCCAAGTCAAACTACTATGCTTCAGTCAGTGCCATGACCGACCCAGGATGGTACAAGCAGTCAAAGGTTGACCGCTACACCTTGAACATGAACGTGAACCACAAGATTCTCGACAACCTGTCACTGAACATCATCGGTAGCGGTAGTTACCGTAGTCAGCGCGCTCCTGGTACTCTGAGTCAGGACGTCGATGTTGTATCAGGTAATGTAAAGCGTGACTTCGATATCAACCCATACTCTTATGCGTTGAACACTTCACGTGCACTCGATCCCGACACCTATTATCATAGTAACTATGCAGCTTTCAACATTCTGCACGAATTGGAAACCAACTTCATCGATGTCAACTTCCTCGATGCTAAGTTCCAGGCAGAGTTGAAATACAAGCCCATCAAGGATTTGGAGATTGCTGTACTTGGTGCTTTGAAATACACCACCACTTCACAGGAATATAAGATTCTCGACAACTCAAACCAGGCAGAGGCTTATCGCGCTATGGACAACACCATCATCCGCGATGCCAACAAGTACCTCTATACTGATAAAGACGTACTATACTCTCTCCCCATTTCTGTACTGCCCGAAGGTGGTATGTACAAGCGCACCGACAACCGCATGCGCGACTACAACTTCCGTGCAACAGCCAACTACGTACATACCTTTGCCGACATCCACTACGTAAACCTGTTCGGTGGTATGGAGACAACCGAAATCCAGCGTTCAAGATCATGGTTCAACGGTTGGGGTATGCAGTATGCTAAGGGTGAAATTCCTTACTACACCTATCAGTTCTTCAAGAAGAGCTTGGAAGAGAACACCGACTACTATTCACTTTCAAACACCAACTCACGTTCGGCAGCCTTCTTCGCCAACGCCACCTATGGTTACGACAACCGTTATGTGTTGAACGGAACCGTTCGTTATGAAGGTTCAAACGCCATGGGTAAGAGCCGTTCTGCTCGTTGGACACCGACTTGGAACATTGCAGGTTCATGGAATGTTGACCAGGAGAAATTCTTCAAAGCATGGGAGCCAACCATTTCCCACTTGAAACTGAAGGCCAGCTACTCTCTGACCGCCACACCTCCTCCCACATCTTATACAAGTTCAACCAACGTATTCAAGGCTTTCAACCCCTACCGCATCTTCACCAGCGATAAGGAAACTGGTATCCAGCTTTCAGACCTTGAGAACAGCGAATTGACTTATGAGAAGAAGAACGAGTTCAACTTCGGTGTTGAAGCAGGTTTCTTAAACGACCGCATCAACGTATCGTTTGATATCTATACTCGTAAGAACTATGATGAAATTGGTCCTGTTGCCACACAGGGTATCGGTGGTAAGATTATCCGCTGGGCCAACGCAGCCGACATGAAATCACATGGTGAGGAACTCTCTATTTCTTCTACCAACATCAAGTTGAAGGACTTCAGCTGGATCACCTCTTTGGTTTATTCTCACACCAAGACCAAAATTACCAATTTGGCAAGCCAGGACCGTGTGATTGATATGATCACCAACTTCGGTGGACGCCGCGTAGGTTATCCCGTACGTTCACTGTTCTCTATCCCCTTCGCAGGACTTGATGAAAACGGTCTTCCTACTTTCTACAACGAAGCAGGAGAAATCACCACCGACAACATCAACTTCCAGGAGCGCGACAAGGTTGATTACCTGAAGTATGAAGGTCCTACCGATCCTACCGTACAGGGTTCTTTGGGCAACCTCTTCAAATATAAAGGTTTCACCCTGAACCTCTTCATCACCTACTCATTTGGTAATGTAGTTCGCCTCGATCCTGTATTCTCAGCCACTTATAACGACCTGAGTTCTATGACCAAGGAGTTCAAAAACCGCTGGATGGTTCCTGGCGACGAGAAGAAGACCAACGTACCTGTCATCTTGAGTTATGCACAGTACACCAACAACAAACAGTTGCGTTATGGTTACAATGCCTACAACTACTCAGATGTACGCATCGCCAAGGGTGACTTCATCCGCATGAAGGAAATCTCTCTGCAGTATGATTTCCCCAAGAATTGGATTAAGCCTCTGACCAACCTCTCTCTGAAGTTGCAGGCCACCAACCTCTTCCTCATCTATGCCGACAAGAAGTTGAACGGTCAGGATCCTGAGTTCTTCCGCTCTGGTGGTGTATCAGCTCCTGTGCCCAAGCAGTTCACTGCAACTCTTAAAGTTGGCTTCTAATCAAGGTAATGGAATAACGAAACAAACAAAAGAACAACAATATGAAAAAATACATAGGATTTTCAATCATTGCACTGGGCCTTACCTTGACATCGTGTGACGATTGGCTCGACAAGTTACCCGACAACCGTATGGAGCTTCAGACTCCAAGCGATGTCAGCAGTCTATTGGTAAGTGCTTACCCCAGCTCACACCCTGCCTATCTGCTGGAGATGTATTCAGACAATACCGATGAATGTGTCAACCCTTCATGGTCAGAAGCATCACGTTTTCAGGCTCAGGCTTACAACTGGGAAGACATCACTGAAACAGGTGAAGATGAATCACCTCAGGAACTTTGGAACCGTCATTACCTCGCCATTGCTTCTGCCAATGCTGCCATTGACCTGATTGAGGGAAAGGGTAGCCCTGCTGAGTATACCGAACAGTTGGGTGAAGCCCTGCTCTGCCGTGCTTATGCCATGTTCCAGCTCTCTACCGTATTCTGTAAGGCTTACAACCCAGCCACTGCTTCAACAGATTTGGGTCTGCCTTATCCTATACATCCAGAAAAGGTAGTAGGAACAGTATATACTCGTGGCACTATGGAGGATCTCTATGGTCAGATTGATAAGGATTTGCAGCGTGGTCTTCCTTTGGTTAGCAGCAACTACAGCAAACCTAAGTTCCACTTCAATACCGAAGCCGCCAAAGCATTTGCCGCTCGTTTCTATCTTTACAAGGGCGACTTCGCCAAGGCCATCACCTATGCAACAGAAGTATTGGGTGCCGATCCTACTGCCAAAGCCCGTGATTGGGCTGCCTACTCAGCTCTTAACATGAACCAACAGATTCGTCCTGAGGCTTGGGTATCTGCCGACGAGAAGTGTAACTTCCTGCTCCAGACCGTATATTCAGAATGGGGAGCCATCTCTGGTCCTTACATATACGGTGACAAATACGCACACAGCTACCGCATCACCTACGATGAGGATATCGCCTCTAAGGGTCCGTTCGGCGCAGCCAACTCTACTTTCAAACAGCGTGTATGGAGTAACACCGCATTGGCAAAACTGTTCCATCGCAAGGTGCCCTATGAGTTTGAATACACCGACCTTCAGGCTGGTATCGGATATGCCCATGCTGAGTATGCCGTATTCACCACTGAGCAACTTCTGTTAGAGCGCGCCGAGGCTTATGCGCTGAGTGGCGAACTGCAGAAAGCCGTTGATGACTACAACACCATCATGAAGATTTATCAGAACTATCCGAAGACCTTCACCTTGAAGCAAATCGTTGACTTCTACAATGGTGTTGACTATTACACTCCAAAGAAAGCCACCGTTAAGAAGCACTTCGTAAAACCCGTCTATACCATCGATGCCGAGGGTTCAGACCAGGAAGCACTGCTTCAGGCCATTCTTCACTTGCGTCGTATCATGGAACAAGGCGAAGGATACCGTATGCAGGACGTGAAACGTTATGGTATTGTGATTTATCGTCGCCAGACCAACACAAGTTTCACTATCTCTGCTGTAACCGACTCACTCACTGTTGACGATCCACGTCGTGCCATCCAGCTGCCTCAGGATGTAATCACCTCTGGTTTGGAGCCTAACGACCGTATTACAGTGAAAGACCAGGGCGGTAACATCATGCAGGACTCTGGTTTTATCTACGAGATTAAAAAGTAACGACACACTAAATCAAGAACACAATGAAAAAGATATATTTCATCCTGTTTGCCGTTGTTGCAGCACTCAGCTTCACGGCATGTTCAGACGGTGACCAGCCTTCCGGCAACAGCATCTTTGTGAACGACGAAGCCAAGCCCGATGCCTTTGAGCAGTGGTTGCTGGAAAACTTCACCTATCCTTACAACGTAGAGGTGCTCTACCGCATGAAGGATACCGAGATTGACCACAAATACACACTGACCCCAGCAGACTCTGCCAAGTGTGCTAAGCTGGCCATGATAGTGAAATACCTTTGGTATGACGCATACGCTGAGGTAGCAGGTCCTGACTTCGTGAAGGCCAACACCCCACGTGTACTGCAGTTCATCGGTTCACTTGCCATCGAAAACAACGGAACCGTTGTGATGGGTACTGCCGAGGGCGGTTACAAAATTACCCTCTACAATGTGAACAACCTGGGTTCTGCAATCAAGCTTGACGACTATGATGCACTGAACCAGTGGTACTTCACCACCCTGCACCATGAGTTCCAGCACATTCTGAACCAGAAGAAGCCATACGATACTTCGTTTGACCTCATCTCAGAAGGTAACTATGTCAGCGGTGACTGGTATCAGTACAACACCGACACACAGGCACTGCCACTCGGATTTATCCGTAACTACGCAATGGCCGAACCTCGTGAAGACTATGCAGAGCTCTACTCACAGTATCTGACCAACAATGATGCGCTATGGAATTCCAAGATGGAGAAAGCCGGCGAAAACGGAGAGGCCATCATCGAACAGAAACTGGCTCACATCCGCACCTATATGCGCCAGAACTGGAACATCGACCTTGAAGAGTTGCGTGCCGTAGTTCAGCGTCGTGCTGTGGAATACAAGAAACTTGATTTCGAACACTTAAAGTAAAAGACAACGCTATGAAGAAAATATTTTTCTATATCATGTTTGCCGTAGCAGGACTGTCACTTCAGTCTTGTCTGCACGATGACGACGAGATTTTCGACAAGTCGGCTGCAGAGCGTATCAACGAAGCAGTTGCCAATGCCAAGGAAGTGTTGACCAGCTCACAGGAAGGTTGGGTCATGCACTACTATGCTGGTCGGGAATATGCTTATGGCGGTTTGAACCTTGCCATGAAGTTTACCGACGGTAAGGTACAGATGTACAACGAATCTGAAATAAACACTGACGGTTCCTACAAGTCAGTAGTTTCTACTTATAAGATTACGCGCGACCAGGGTCCTGTACTCGCTTTCGATACCTACAATGATCTGCTCCATATCTATGGTGACCCCGCTGGAAGCGACGCTCCAACAGATGTTGACGGATGGGAAGCCGACTATGAGTTTGTCATCATGAACATCAGCGAGGATCAGAACACCATTACCCTCAAAGGTAAGAAGTTCAACAACACCATCGTTCTTGAGCGTCTGACCCGTCCCGTAGCTGAATACTTCGATGTTGCATTTAAGATGGCTGTGAGTCTGACCAACGCAGGTGTTCTTGCCTATACTGTTGGCGACAAAAAGGCTAAGTTCTATCCTGGTTCAAGCGAATTCTCAGTGAAATATGTAGATGATAAGGGCGAAGTAGCCTCACTGACTGTCCCCTTCACATCTACCGACAAGGGTCTTCTCTTCAACGAACCTATCGAGCTCTTTGGCGATACACTCAAAGGCATCAACGCAAAAGATACTGCTACCGTCAACGATGTACTGACAGCCAACACCATCGTAGTCTCCAACGACGAGTCGAAGACCTTTAGCTTATCAAAGGATCTGAGCGATATCTTCCAGGCAGGCAACTGGTATCTTGCTCTGAGCAATATGGGTGAAGTAGCTGGTCCTGGTTTGCAGTCATTCATTGATGGTTGTAAGGATGGCGAAGGTGAAGACGTGAACTACTGCTACATCGGAACCTATAATGGTAACTATGGTTTCTATTTCCTCAGCGGAGGTAGATACGCCGGTATTGCAACATTCGCTGTTGATGCTCCAATAAACGAACCAGATGTCATCACCTTCGATTTCAACGGTTACGAAAAAAACGGTTCATACTATGCGAGCTACTGTAACTTCGAAGATGCTTACACACCATTCCTCTCTACTTTCAAGCTGAGTACTGACGATGTTAACAATCCTACCGTAATGACATTGACTGACCAGAAAAATGCGAAGAATGTCATCAAACTGGTGAAGGACCCTGTGCTCTATCCGGGAAAGCATTAATATTAAATCACATAATATAGACTTATAAGCGTATGAAAAAGATATATAGTCTGATCGTCTTTGCCATAGGAAGCCTCACGCTGGCTTCCTGCGGCGACGACGACTTCACAGAGAAAGTCAACACCATTCAGGTGGAAAAATCGGAAACGACTATTCCTGCCGCTGGCGGTTCGGTAGATATTACCCTCACTGGCGAAGGACTGACAGTTGCTTCGGCTGCTGACTGGCTCACCGCCACTATCAACGGCAACGTGCTGACTGCAAGTGCAACAGCCAACCCTACCCGCGAGTCACGTGCCTCACACATTGATGTAAAGGCTGCCAACGGTGACACCTATCTGGTAAGTATCGTACAGACTGGCGGTATGCTCGCACTGGAAAGCAATGAACTCGCAGCCACCGACCTCGACGCTTCTTACAACGTAGCTATCGCAAAGGCTGTCGGTTCAGTTACTGTAAAGAGCCTGTCCGACTGGGTTAAGGCTTCGGTTAACGCAAAGAGCGATTCTATCAAGGTTGAAGTTGCATCAAACGACTATGACGTTGCCCGTCAGGGTAAGATCTTGGTGACCAGCGGTGCACTGGAAGATACCCTCTTCGTAAACCAGGCTGCCATGAAGTTCAGCCTCGCCACCAATGTTGCCAGCATACTGAGCAACGCTGCCGGCAGCAAGACTGTTACCGTTTCCCACAGCAAACCTGTCACCGTGGAGAGCAAGGCTGACTGGATTACCGCCAGCATCACCGGCAATGTGATCAAGGTTTCGGTTGCTGCCAACGCTACTAAGCGCCGTGTAGGTGAGGTTGCCGTGAAGTCAGGTAAATCAGAGAAGACACTCTATGTGAGCCAGCTCGACTTTGCCGATCAGTTCTCAGGAACATACGATTTCCTGTTCTACGACGTAGAAGAGGAAGGATGGTACTATTTCCCTGCCGATGTCACCGATAAGGGTATCAGCATCAAACCATTCAAAAACTTCGGTGCCTATACTATTCCTCTGACCGTCAACAAAACTGCCAGGACTGTGAAAACAGCCAACAGCGGTACCTATCTGGGAGAATGGAGTACCGGAGAAACAACTTTCTACCTGTATCTGGCATGGGGTAACTTCTTCGGAGGAGCCAATAAGATTTGGTCAACTGCTACAGTTACCAACGCAGCATCGACGGGTACTGTTTATGCAGACAAGCTGAAATCAGGTGATGTAGTAACCATCATCGACTGGGCTGGTACCTGGACCTACAATAAAGTCACTAACCAGATCGACACTTGGTTGTTCGAGGCCATGAAAGCTAATGCATTTACCGCTGCCAACAATCTTGGTTCTCTGCTTGCATTAAGCAAGCCTTACTTGATGAGTAATCCTGAGGGCGCCACTGCCAAGTATGCGAATAAGAATGGTTGTGCCATTCAGCTGCCTAACGGCGAGTATGCACGTCCTGCAGTATTGAAGAATATTCTAAGACCACTGAAATAAATGGATAGAATATAAACACCTAACAAAACACACTCTCACTATGATTGGTGGACGGGAGATGCCGACGAGGCATGTGCCCGTCCACTTTTTTTTGTTTTTATTCATCCTTTGCATTTGAAGGAAAAAACTTTGTTTCCTTGTCTATCAAATGGCTGTTTTGAACCCATATCATACAAAGCGGGACACTCCTACTACCTTTAGGAATGTCCCGCTTTGAATTTACTCCAAAGACCGATCAGGTTTTGTCAATCCTTCAAACAGCCTATTGGCACTACATACACCCCGTCTTGCGGACGCTGAAAGGCATATTGCCCCACTCCTGTCAGCACCATCTTAAACGAAGGTATTTTCATCTTTGTCGTATCAATCTTGTCTGCAAGAGCAGTAAGGGTCTTCGCACCCTCTTCTATCAACTTGTCGCCACCAAGCTTTATCTCTACCAATCCATACTTTCCATTACGCAAATGGATGACAGCATCACACTCCAAACCATTTTTATCTCTATAATGAAATACTGTGCCGCCAATGGCATCGGCATAGACACGCAGATCTCTGACACACAATGTCTCAAAGATCAAACCAAATGTATTCAAGTCATTCACCAAATCGTTGGGGCCAAGACCTAATGCAGCAGTAGCTATCGAAGGGTCTGTGAAATACTTGGTATCGGATGTACGAATAGCAGCCTTACTTCGCAGATTAGGATTCCACGCAACAGAATCTTCTATCACAAAAATTTTCCTCAAAGCCTTCAGATATGAATAGATGGTATTCTCACTGATCTCAGAACTTTCATTACTTATAATATCAGCCAATATAGTTCCTGCAGTAGCCTGACTGCCTTGGTTCCGTGCATACGATCGCATAATCCGTCGTGCCAATTCACTGTCGCGATTGGCATCATCGACACGAGAAATATCAAAGCTTGTAACAGCCTCAAAATATTCGATTGCCTGCTGGAGTGCTGCCTTTTCTGTCTTCTTATTCAGTGCCTTTGGCCAACCGCCACGACATGTAAGATAAGCCAAACGCTCTAAATCTATCTGATTGATGCCTTCCACAAAATAATCTTCCGCATCGTTGGCAAACATTCTTGCAAGACTTACCTCACCAGTAGAGTCACCAGACTCCCAAAGACTCATGGTACGAAGTTTGAGCCAAGCAAAACGTCCTGTACCAGTATGAAATATCTCATCGAAGTTTGTAGGCACAGCAGACCCTGTCAGTATAAACTGCCCATCTTCATCACGCTGATCCACTTCATTTCTCACCGCATCCCAAAACCTTGGTGCTATCTGCCATTCGTCAATAAGTCGTGGAGTGTCGCCACGGAGCAACAGTTTGATATTGGTTTCTGCCATGGCCATATTCTGTTGTAGGGTGTCGGGATCAGACATAGACAATATACTGTTAGCTTGCTGAGATGCTAATGTCGTCTTACCGCAATACTTGGGTCCTTCGATAAGCACTGCACCCATCGCTTCCAACTTTTCTGCTAATATTTTGTCTGCAATTCTCGCCTTATATTCTTTCATTTTTATAGCTTTTATTTATTCTGATGCAAATATACGATATTTAATTGTATATCAGCACCATATAATCGTTAAATCTTGTTATTTTACCTC
>OBLI01003754.1_pt1 | contig 11384 bp, 11 predicted proteins | sample 1519701 | NCBI WGS metagenome assembly OBLI01 (sample SAMEA3663005, study PRJEB22513) | pig gut metagenome | biome: pig gut; feature: pig-associated habitat; material: faeces | place: France | collected 2012 | reverse complement strand
CCGGGGACACAAGGATTTTCAGTCCTTTGCTCTACCAACTGAGCTATGGCACCTTGCAGATTTGCGAGTGCAAAAGTACAACAATTATTTAATCAGCCAAAACTTTGCGCGCTTTTTTTACCAATCTCACTATTTTTCAACCTGGGAATTAGTGTATTTCCGAAATAATAAACACTTTTGCCTGAAAACTTTGGTCAAAACATCCATGTAACCAAGTCGTAAAAACAACCAACACACCATGAAGCCCGTTTTCAATCCTGACTTAAAAACCTTGAACATTGATGAAGCCTTAAATGTGTGCGGCAATCGTTCCTTTTCCATGGGTAAAGATTTGCTGGTGCTCGACGATGTGGCCATTGCCGACATTGAGGAGATGCCGATGCAACTTGGTTTTTTACTCATCTGCCTTTGTACCTCGGGCGAAACCCGTTTTACGCTCGGCAATCAGGAGCGTGTGATGCAAAAGGGCGATTTGCTGATTTCTTTGGGCGAGCAGGTTTTCAAGGAAGCTTCGATGTCGGATGATTTCCATGCCACTGCGGTACTCATGTCGCGTTCCTACGCACAGGACTGCATTGTCGGGCTCAGCTATATGTGGCCCTATCTGCTCTACGTCATGGAGCACCCCGTGTGCCACTTGTCCGAAGAAGAGCGAACGTGGATCATGGAGTGTTACAACCTGCTGCGTCGGCGGCTCAAGCGCAATCAAGGACGCTATCTGCGCGAAGCCATCATATCGCTCACTCGCGCATTCTATTTTGAGATATGCAATTTATTGGACAGCCGTTTCCATCCCGAAAGCAGCCTAAAACAGACACGGGCATACACCATTTTCGACCAGTTCATCCAACTCGTTTCGCAAAATTTCAAACGCGAGCGCAGTGTGGAGTGGTACAGCAGTGAGATGTGCCTCACGCCCAAACATTTATCGGAAGTGGTCAAGTCTGTCAGTGGTAAAACGGCCGGGCAATGGATTACGTCTTTGGTGATGATTGAAACCAAAACCCTATTGCAGAACACCACGCTTTCCATCAAAGAAATCGCGAAGGAAATGAACTTTCCCAATCAAAGTTTTTTGGGAAAATATTTTAAGAACATCGAAGGCATTTCCCCGTCCGACTTTAGGAAAGGCACATCTCTTTAACCCTTTCCCGGCAACGTTCCATCAGCCATTTGGGAGTAGACGTAGCGCCGCAAATCCCCACGCTTCCTGCCCCTTCAAACCATTCCGGGCAGATAGCATCCGGAGTATCCACCAAATACGCTTGAGGATTTTCCTTTCTGCAAGCTTCAAAGAGCACTTTCCCGTTTGAACTTTTCAAGCCACATACGAATATCACCACATCGTGGCGTGCTGCGAAGGCCCTCACATTGGGTAATCGGTTGGCCACCTGCCGGCAAATCGTGTCAAAGTAGCGAAATTCTGCCGGAGCCTGGATGTGTGCAGTGATATAGTCCACCACTTGTCGGAAACCCTCCAGAGGTTTAGTGGTTTGTGAGAACAGTGCTATCGAGCGCGTAAAGTCCAGCCGCGTCGCCTCCTCCACGCATTCAATCACCACGGCCTCCCCCTGCGTCTGTCCCACCAGTCCCAGCACCTCTGCATGTCCTCTTTTTCCATAGATAACAATTTGCGGGCGCGGGTCCTCAGAGTACAATTTCTTGATACGTCGTTGCAGTTGCAGCACCACGGGGCAGGTAGCATCAATGAGTTGAATGCCCCGTTCGTGAGCCAGTTCGTAAGTAGCCGGCGGTTCGCCGTGGGCCCGCAGCAACACCTTGGTACCCCTTTCCAATTGAGCAAAATCTTTGTGGTCAATCGTATGGAGGCCCAACTCGCGCAACCGTTCACACTCGCTACCGTTGTGCACAATGTCGCCCAGGCAGCAAAGCGAATGCGATTGTGCCAGTTCCTCTTCGGCCTTACAGATAGCCGTTGTCACCCCAAAGCAAAAGCCCGACGAGTCGTCAATTTCAATCCTTACCATAGTCAATAAAACGTAGCCGTTACAGTTTAAATTCCACCGGCACCGTAATTTTCACCGGTATCGGTTCTCCCCACTCGTTAGTACCCGGCATCCATTTCGGCATATTTTGAGCAGCCTGTTTAATCGTTTGAAAAACAGCCTCATCAAAAGAATCTTTCACCTCCAAGTCAGCCACATACCCATCCGTTCCAACCACAAAACTCAGCACCACCGTCCCTTCCAGCCTCTTTTGCCTGCACGAAGCCGGATAAACGATGTGTTCGTCCAACCATCGCATGAAAGCACGTGGCCCGCCGGGAAACTGAGGCATTTGAGAAATCTGATCGGTCGGCACCACCTTCTGTTTCGCCACAGGCAGTTTATCATTTTGCAATCCGGTAGTATCGATAATGGGAGTAACAATCATTTCCTCTTCCGGATTGTATGCAATAGGTCCATCCGTTCCGATGGAATGCAGTGGAGGCATACCGTCAACAATCTCCGGCGCAGCCTGTTTGGCTCCCGGTGTCATACGTTTCGGAGCCACCTGTCGAGCCGTTGCCAGGAATTTCACCTTGTAACCGTCCTTCAAATCCGTGGGGCGCAACTTTTCCAACAAAGCCTCTGCATCCGCCACGTCGTGCGCCAGCATGTATTGCACATAAGCCACCAATCCTCCGTAGGTAGCCAGCAAAAGCAAAAGTGTTCCTCCCACAACGCCCAAGGCGCGGCGGTAACGTTGGCCGGCCTGCGCACGCAGGCGATAAGCCCCGTATTCACGATTACGGTTTTCAAAAACCAAATCGCACCATTGCTTGGATAATAATTCGGACGAACGCACTTTCAAGTTTGTTTTTTCTGGAAATTTGCTTCAAAGGAGGAGAAAAGCGTAAAAGCCAGGAAATATAAAAATTGCTTGGCAAAAGGGTTTCGGCAGCCTCACAGCTCCACGCACAAAGAGCCAATCATCTTCTACCTCCATTTGGGCGTGCAAAGGTAAGCCCATTTCTAATTTTTTATACTACCTTTGGCCACAAAAAAAGATAGCTAAATGAAAATAAAGTTATTGGTCTTGCTGTTCATGTTGCCCATCTTTTATCTGCAAGCCCAGGAATATGCTTCATCGTTCAACGTACTGAATCTCCCTTCTTCGCCTCACGTGGCGGCTTTGGGTGGCCGCAATGTCTCCTTGTTGGAGGACAATGCCACCATTGGCTGGAGTAATCCGGCCCGTTACGCCGATGTGAGCGACCTCTCCCTCAATCTTTCTTACATGACCTACTTGGCCGGAACCTCTTGGATGGGAGCACATTTCACCAAGGCATTTGGCGAACGCCACACCATGGCAGTAGGCGTGCAGTACATGGACTACGGCACCATGGACGAAACCGACGAACAGGGCCAGGTAATAGGCTCGTTCAAGGCCAAGGACATCGTTGTCGGAATGGGCTATAGCTACCTCCTGTCCGACCGATGGTCCGGCGGAGCCTCCCTGAAAACCATGGTATCTCGTCTGGCCGACTATTCGGCCGTAACACTCAGTGTTGACTTGGGGCTGAATTACTACGACGAAGAGCAGGACCTTTCCTTAGGCCTTGCCTTGCAGAACATAGGCACCCAGGTCAACTCCTACGAAGACCATCTGCGCACCCACCTCCCCTTCAGTTTCGACATCGGATTTTCCAAGGGAATGGAACACCTGCCCGTGCGCATCCACGCCACACTGGTCGACATCACCCGTTGGAAGGACAGTTACTACGCCCTGCCCGAAGTCGACTCCGAGAAGCCCGGTTTCAGCCGCAAGGCATTGAACCACCTCGTCCTGGGCCTTGACATTCTTCCTTCCGACAACATCTATCTCTCCTTAGGCTACAATTTTCGGCGCGCCTACGAGCTGAAAGCCGCCGGATCCTCCCACATGGCCGGCTTCTCGGCCGGTGGCGGCCTCAACCTCAATAGGTTCTCCATCGGAGTGTCGTATGCCAAATACCATCAGGCTGCTTCCTCCCTCATGTTCACTGCCGGCTACAAGCTCTGAGCTGCGACAAAGGGTCGTGTGCCCGTCTGTACGGAAAAGCGCAGCATGGCATCAGCACGAGCCGTTCACTGTCGGATTTCATATTGAGCAAATAAAAAACATCTAAAAATCAGCTAATTACATCCTATATGAAAAAAATCATCGTGGCCATTGACGGACACTCATCCTGCGGCAAAAGCACCATGGCCAAGGATCTGGCACGCGAAGTAGGCTATGTCTACGTTGACACCGGTGCCATGTATCGCGCCGTGACCCTCTACGCCCTGCGCAACGGCCTGTTCCGCCCCGACGGCAGCGTCGAAGCCGACCGTCTCGAAGCACTGATGCCCCAGGTTAAGGTAAGTTTCGTGCTCGACCCCGCCACCAACCTGCCCCTTGTGCGCCTCAACGGCGAAATAGTGGAAACCGAAATTCGCGGTCTGGAAGTCAGCTCGCACGTCAGCCCCATTGCCGCCCTCCCCTTCGTGCGCCACGCCATGACCCTGCAGCAGCAGGAAATGGGCCGCGAAAAAGGCATCGTGATGGACGGTCGCGACATCGGCACCGTCGTGTTCCCCGATGCCGAGCTCAAAATCTTTGTCACCGCCTCGGCCCGGGTGCGCGCCCAGCGCCGTTACGACGAGCTCACCGCCCAGGGGCGGCAGGTTACCTTTGAGGAAATCCTGAAAAACGTGGAAGAGCGCGACTACATCGACTCTCACCGCGCCGTGGCCCCCCTGCGCCAGGCTCCCGATGCCCTGCTGCTCGACAACTCCCACCTCACCATTGCCCAACAGAAGGCATGGCTCATGGAACAGTTCGAGGCCCACACTCGCTCTTAACTTTCAAAATTCTCCACCATGTTTCTGCAAAAAATCGAGGAGGCACTCCGCAACGTACCTTACCCCTCAAAACCCGAAGGGCTGTACGAACCTATCGACTACGTGCTCTCCATGGGTGGCAAACGGCTGCGCCCCACCCTCCTGCTCATGACCTGTGCCCTTTACTCCGACCATCCTGAGCAAGCCATGCCTGCCGCCATAGGCATCGAAACTTACCATAACCACACCCTCCTTCACGACGACCTCATGGACCGCGCCGACATGCGCCGGGGCAAGCCCACGGTCCACAAACGCTGGAATGACAACACAGCCGTCCTTTCGGGCGACACCATGCTCATCATGGCCTTCCGCCACATCATGAACTGCCCCTGTGCGCGCCAGGCCGAGGTGCTCCGGCTCTTTGCCCGTTCGGCACAGGAAATCTGCGAAGGCCAGCAGTACGATGTGAATTTTGAAAACCGCACTGATGTCAGCGAGGCAGAGTATTTGGAAATGATACGCCTCAAGACCTCCGTCCTCTTAGCCTGTGCCGTCAAGATGGGTGCCCTCATCGGCCAAGCCCCCGACGCCGATGCCGATGCCCTCTACCGTTTTGCCGAAAAAATTGGCTTGGCCTTCCAGTTGCAGGACGACTACCTCGATGTCTACGGCGACCCGGCTGTGTTCGGCAAGAAAATCGGAGGCGACATTCTCTGTGGCAAAAAGACCTTCCTGCTCATCAACGCCCTGGGCCGCGCCGATGCCGACCATAAAGCCCAGCTCTTGCACCTCTTGGCCGATGCCGAAATGCCCGCACAGGAAAAAATCGCTGCCGTAACCGACCTCTACAACCGGCTCGACATCCCCACCCTGACCCTTCAGGCCATCGACCGCTTCTACGACGAGGCACGTCGCGAACTCGAAAAGCTCTCCCTCCCGCAGGACAAGTGGATGCCCCTTTGGCAATATGCCTGCTCTCTCTTGGGACGCAGCAAGTAATCCCTCCTCCATGCACTTTATCGACACCCACACCCACATCTACACAACCGAGTTCGACGCCGACCGCGACGCCGTGGTGGAGCGTGCCCTCCGGGCCGGAGCCACCCACCTCTTGCTGCCCAACATCGACGAAGCCTCCATCGACCCCATGCTCCGGCTCTGCGACCGCTACCCCGACCGCTGCCTGCCCATGATGGGACTGCACCCTACCGAACTTCCCGCCGACCCTGCACCGCTCCTCGACGCCATGGAGCAACGGCTGGCCCGGCCTGATCGTCCCTACGTGGCTGTAGGCGAAGTGGGGGGGGATCTTTATTGGGACAGCTCACGCCGTGAAGACCAGATGGAGGTGTTCCGACGTCAGGCGGAGTGGGCGGTCAAGTATGGCCTGCCTTTGGTGGTCCACACCCGTTCCGCCCACCGCGAAGTGGTCGAAACGCTCCGGCCGTTGGCCTCCGCGCTTACGGGCGTGTTCCACTGTTTTGGCGGCACCGCCGCCGAGGCCGCCGAACTGCTGTCTCTCTTCCCCGGCTTCGTGTTGGGCATAGGCGGCGTGCTCACCTTCAAGAAATCCGCCCTTCCTGAAATCCTGCGTGACGAAGTGCCCCTCAACCGTTTGGTGGTAGAAACCGATGCGCCCTATCTTGCCCCCACGCCCCACCGTGGCCAACGCAACGAGCCGGCTTACATTCCCTTGGTCGTTGAGAAGCTCGCCGAGGTCTACGGCTTGCCCGTTGAAGAGGTGGCACTCCGGCTTCACGCCACCACCTGCCTCCTTTTCGGCCTGCATTCCCCGGCCAACTGACCGCCGGCATCGCGTAGCACGGCCACTCCTTGGATAAAACTTCAGGCACTGTTTTTCCTCACTCGCCAAGTGATGAACGACAGTGCCTTTCTTTTTCCGGTCATGTCCCGGTTCTTGGTCCTCTCGCTTACACCTATAATATATATCGTGGGGGGGCCGGTAAAAAACGAGGCAATGTATGCCGCAGAAACAGAAGCTGATACGACAAGTGGCAAAGTCGGTTTCACAAGTGGCGAACTATTTTCAACAACTCGCCGATTAGTGAAAAATACTTCGCCACTTTGCCCACCTCGTTCCTCGACAATTTGCACACAAACCTGGCTGTGCCCACATGGCCAACGTCATGGTTTGCCGCTTGAGAGCTGCTTCTTGCCGGTTGGTCAATTACTACAAGAGAGCGCAAGCCTAAAATACTGATATGTAAAATATTGCAAATACGCTGCTGCCGTTTCAACCCTTCACATGAATATTTTCTCGCGCACACGCGCGCATACACGCAATTTAACCCCCGAAAAAGGGTTCAACCCTTCACATAACCCATCTAATCAACTGATACTCAGCACATTACGGTGTGAAGGCTTTGACTTTTCAAGCCTTCACACTGCCGCTGAAGCCTTCACATCGGCTGCTGCCGCGAAGAAATGAAAATTTAACTCTTTTTCTACTTTTAAGAAAATCTTTCCCTGCGAAAGCGGACACCATGGCGAAGGTGAATGCTTCTGCGGTGGTGTGAAGGCTTGAAACATCCAAGTGTTCACACGTTTCTGCTCTGAAAATCAGCAGAAAAACGACCATCGGTGAAGGGTTGAAGCTTTTTTCGGGGTTTTAAATACGTATACGTGCGCGCGCGTAAGAGCAAGAAACGTTCCCTTACTACCGCCGGAAGCTTCTCACTCCCCGCCCTCACGACCCATAGCGACGTCGGCCACACAAACAGACAAAAGGAATGGGCCGGGACTGTCCATTACGGATAGTGCTCATTGCCCAAAGGCATACAACAAATGATATCTTACACAAAGATAGTGCAAGGCGAGCGCAATAAGCTTGCTTAGATTGCCAAGCCGCCGCCTATCTTATGCAAAGATAGTGCAAGGTGAGAGCAGAGCAAAAAAGGAAAGCTTCTGCTTTCCTTTTTCTATGCCGAGCCGCCGCCTATCTTCTACAAAAATAACTTTGTTATACAGAAGCAACCATACATAGCAAGGAGTCAATCCGCACGGTTCAAACCGCAGGACTGACTCCTTGTTCATTTTTGTCGGGGCGACGGGATTCGAACCCACGACCCCCTGCTCCCAAAGCAGGTGCGCTAACCGGACTGCGCTACGCCCCGATACATAACTCGCCTTACGCAAAAGACGTGCAAAAATAAGTATTAAAATCGAAAAGCCGCTATGTTGCGACAAAAAATCGTTCATTCTTTTGATGATTACCGGTTTTCAGCGGCCTAAGTTGTTGGCGGTATTTCCCAAAACGGGCAATAGGAACAACAAAGCGCCGCTTCCTTGTTCAAATAGATTGTGCCCAATCACCCGAATTGTTCTCCTTTTCTTCTTTAAGAGTAAAAAAATTGGACAAATTAGTTTTTTGTAAAAAATATAGCTACTTTTGCCCGATGTGTAGCGTAAAACATAAAACTACACTTTCCCGAATGAAACAGACAGACAGCACACAGGACAACTCTACAGGCCGGAAGCGGAGCCGCATGTTACAACTGCTGACGCAATGCGTCAAACGTTTGGCATGGTTGGGTGTCTGGATGTTGTTTACCCTGCCACTCCACGCTCAGAGCCGCGACGCAGACATCAAGCAGGCACAGGCTTACCAACGCGAAGCTGAATACTACACACGCAGGGCACTGAACTATGAACGGGAAGCCGACTACTATAACCGACAGGCACAAAACCACTTGCGGGAAGCGGCATACTACACCAAAAAGAATAAATTCAACCAAGCTAAATACGAACAACAAAAAGCCAAACGAGCCACAGAAAGATCAGAATACTATGACCGAAAAGCAAGGACAGCACGTAATCAGGCGCAAAGTCTTTTAAAAAAAGCAGAACGAGCTTTAAGAAAACGGTGAAAACGGCTTTTACACATTATCTTTATGAGCATTCTAAGAACTATATGGATTCAATGCCAGGTATGGCTGGGCATAGCTATTGACATCTCTGTCAACAGCTCCGGGTCGTCGGCTCTTTTGAGCAACCTCAGCAACAACTGTTTCTGCTTCGACGGGGTGGAATGTGCCAGTATGGAGGGTTTTCTGCAATCGCTCAAACAACAGGACAAGGAGAAGCAACGTCACCTTTGCAGCCTGAAAGGCAGAGAGGCCAGAAGCATGGCCTCACACCGATGGCGCAAAAGTCAGATTGTGTGGTGGAAAGGACGAGTGGTTGACCGCCAATGCTCGGACTACATCCACTTGGTGCGACACGCCTACGAAGCCATGTTCAAACAGAGCGAGCCCTTCCGGAATGCACTCATGGCCACAGGCAAGAAAAGACTCTATTGCTCGCGGGCATCGCGCAACTCTTTTGAGACCATCCTCACCGAACAGGAATTTTGCCGCATCCTGACCGGGCTACGCCGGGAAGCGCAACAGGAATAGCTTGACCCAAATGCCATTTTACCCCTCCCGATGCGAAAAACCAAGCTGTGAACTGAGAGAACGACAACAGCAGACAACGAATAACAACTTTACATCCACAAAAGAGTTGTCACATGTTGTCTAAGTTGTCGTCTTTTATTTCCTACGACAACAGCAGACAACAAATAACAACTTTCCATCCACAAAAGAGTGGTCTCATGTTGTTCAAGTTGTCGTCTTATATTTACAAATCCACGACCCCGAAAACCACCTCGCCGAAGAGGCAGAAAACATCCCTAAAAACCGTTATTGAAAGGAGAATTAAAAAAAAGCACACTTTAATTTGGTGTGTGCAAAAAAAGGCATAGTTTTGCCACGGTGTCGAAGCAAAGCACACACGCTGCGCCGCGCCTCAACCAAAGTAAACCTTACATCCTCTACCTGAAAACTATTCACAGCATGACCGTGAAGCAAGCACAAGCCGGCACCTTGGAATCCGGCGACATCTTCATCCAAATCTTCCCTGCCGAAACGGAAGGCATCGACATCACGCTCGATAGCACCGTGGCCTACCAGTTTGGCGAACAAATCAAACGTGTCATCGCCGAAACGGCTCACAGCCTCGGCCTTAACGACGCCCGCATCGAGGCCATTGACAAAGGCGCACTCGACTGCACCGTACGGGCCCGCACCGCCGCCGCCATCGAACGCGCCACAGGGCACAGCCTCTTTGAAGGCTAAGGCCGAAGACAAACAAAAGAAATCCTTTTTCTTCATTTCTGCACCTACCTTAAACCTACCTGAAAAATGCAGCGACTCAGAAGAACCATGATGTTCGTGCCGGGCAACAATCCCGGCATGATGGCCGATGCGCACATCTACGGACCCGACTCCATCATGCTCGACCTGGAGGACTCCGTGACGCTGGCCGAAAAAGACGCTGCCCGCCTGCTCGTGTACCATGCGCTGCAAAGCGTGGACTATGGCAACACCGAGATGGTGGTGCGCATCAACCCCCTCAACACGCCCTTCGGACGAAAGGACATCGAAGCCGTGGTACGCGCCGGGGTTCACGTCATCCGTATGCCCAAAACCGAAACGGCCGATGAGGTGCGCGAGGTGGAGGCAGAAATTCTCCGCGTGGAGCAAAGACTGGGCTGCGTGGGACGCACCCAGATTATGGCGGCCATCGAAAGCGCGCTCGGGGTGGTCAACGCCTACGACATCGCCACTGCCTCTACCCGCATGATGGGCATCGCACTCGGCGCGGAGGATTACTGCGCCAACCTCAAAACGCAACGAACGCCCTCGGGCAACGAGCTGCAGCTGGCACGACAGACCATCGTGGTGGCAGCACGCGCAGCGGGCATCGACGCGCTCGACACAGTCTACTCCAACCTCAACGATATGGACACTTTCCGCGCCGAAGTGGAGTACATCAAATCGCTCGGCTTCGACGGCAAGTCTATCATCAACCCCCGGCAGATTGAAGTGGTCAACGAGGTGTTCGCGCCCAAGGAGAAGGACATCGCCAAGGCTCGTACCATCCTCGCAGCCATCAAGGAAGCGGAGGCAAGAGGCTCGGGCGTGGTGTCAGTGAACGGGAAAATGGTGGACAAGCCTGTGGTCATCAGGGCTCAGCGCACCATCGACCTGGCCATCGCCTCGGGCATCATCGACGAAACGGATATCTGACGAAAGATTGTGCTTACGTAAACCGGAACAAGATGAACACACGACAAGAAAGGGCTACCGACTTGGAACAAGTGGCCCAACAACTACATAAAACGGTGTGCCGGCCGGAGAACCTGCCGGAAAAGAACACGACACCGCGCGCCGAGCTGCAGGCGCAAAGCAGCAAACTCACTTCTCTGGAGGATGCCATACGCCAATCCGGACTCCGCGACGGCATGACCATCTCCTTCCACCACCACTTTCGCGGTGGCGACAAGGTGGTGAACCTCGTGGTGGACAAGCTGGCCGAGATGGGTTTCAAGAACCTTCACCTGGCGGCTTCGAGCTTGAGCGATGTGCACGAACCGCTCATCGGACATATCCGTCAAGGGGTTATCAGCCGCATCTCCACCTCGGGCCTGCGCGGCGAACTGGCCCGCGCCATCTCCATGGGGCTCATGGAGGAACCGGTCGTGTTCCGCAGCCACGGGGCGCGGGGCGATGCCATCGC
>OBLI01003751.1_pt1 | contig 11386 bp, 7 predicted proteins | sample 1519701 | NCBI WGS metagenome assembly OBLI01 (sample SAMEA3663005, study PRJEB22513) | pig gut metagenome | biome: pig gut; feature: pig-associated habitat; material: faeces | place: France | collected 2012 | reverse complement strand
TGGTCTCAAACACCAGTGGGGCAACCCGTGCCGGTTCGACCCCGGCTCTGGGTACGAGGAGCAACTCGAAAGTAATCGCTAAACCTTTAAGAATAAGAGGTTTAGCGATTTTTCACTTCTAAAATTTCCCCACATTTTCCCCACATCTGCAAGGATTCGTGCAAAGTAAGCCCCGTATTCCTCACCAGAAAGGCTCAAATTAGGGATGAATTGTTGATTCTTATAACAATGAAAAGATTATTGCAGGCACTCAATCAATGACTTTAATCGCAAATCAATACGATTAAACACCATCATTTCGGCAGTTTGAACTGCCAAATTATGATTTTGTTCGTTTCAACGAACGAATTATAACTTGCATCCTCCGCCTTCGTCGCAGGAAGTGACAAGTCGATATTGCACTCAAAGATGGTTCAATGCTTCTCTGCCTTTGTTGGTCAGGTAGTATGACTGCATCGGATGATTGGGTGTTTCTGGGTATAGCATGGCTATATATCCAGTCTCTATGTTTGGAGTAATATATGTGGAAACGAACCCTTTTCTGTCCTTACGCTGCATCGCTTCCATAAGAACTTTCAGGCTAGCACCATTTTCTCCTATTGCAGATAGTAATGTCTTCAACCGTTTCAACTTTGCATCCTCTCGTTTGGAGGTTGAGGGGGTTGTGGGGGTTGAGGGGTTTTTATCTTGTGGGGTTGCGGGGGTTGAGGGGTTGTATGCTTGTATGGCTGTCCTTCTAAACGTAACCCAAACAAAAGATGCATTCTGATTATACTCAGGCTCAGGAAGGTTAGCCTCTCGGCAGGCATCCATGATACGGCCGACACCACTACCCCAGTTCTCCAAGAATGTTGTCTTGAAGAGCACGTCGGCAATAGTGGGATTCTGCGGGAAGGAGTGATGAGACTGCTTGATAGTCTCGGTCGTCAGTTCCTCCGGTAGATGGCCGGAGTTTTCAATCTCAATACGGTCATCGTATATGGCAATACCAACAGAACTACTTGTATTGTGGAAAAATCGATGGCATAAGGCATTTGTCAGTGCTTCTCGCAGAGCTTCAGCCGGAATTTCCAACTTCTCTTCCCTCGTAAAACCGACAATCTTACCGCTGATGGAAAGATGCTTGAAGAAAAATGCCATGCCAGCATCCAATAACGTAAAGAAGTTACCATAGGCACGTTGATTGTCGAAAAACTCATTCTTGTTCGTGCCACGGAAACGAGCCATACGGAGCAGGAATTGTGGGAATTGGCTGGTGTCATGCAGGAAGAGAGCGGCAGCAGCATTCTTCAGTTTCCCATCTTGAGTGGTCAGTTTCAATTTCTCAACAAGGCTTTCTGTTGTTTCCATCAATGATGACTCTGGCATTCGGCCACGTTCAACGCCAAGACGCACTCCACCACGAATACGTTGCTCCTCCAAGTCTGCAATGGTGATGCCTTCGCATACTTGGTCTTCCCATTTGTAGCGATTGTTCTTGCTCCGCATCAGTCTGTCTTCAAACATATCACGGGGCATAACAACGGTAGTGCTTTCTATCCGAATGTAGGGCTTGCTGTCGTAAGTATAGGGCGTGCTCCAATAGCCGACGGCATCAACATGAATGACTATGACCTGATAGCCTGGACGATCTGGCACATCAATGTATTCTACTGGCAGGTCTATCAACGGTTCCAGTTTGGCAATCTCTCTGGCAATCTCCTTTCGGGTATTGTCTGTTACCTCCTGACCGAGAATCTTCAAGGTGGTAGGGGCAATGCCGAAGATCAACCAGCCGCCAGCGGTATTGAGGAAGGCACAAACAGAACGCATACCATCCTTCAACTCGCCTGTTGTCTTCTTCAGCTCCAACGTGCGAGTCTCATCACCATGTATCAATGCTTGTATGTCTTCTATTGTCATACGGATCAGATGCTTAAAAGCTTGGCACAAAGGTACTACTTTTTCTTTGAAAAAAGCCTTTTCAGAGCAATAATCTGTGAGAAAACAAGAAAAATAATGCCGATTAACCCAATTTATGCTACAAAATCATTATTTTATCAAAATAAATCAGTAAATTTGTCCCAGAATTTAATAAGTTAAAGAATGGAGAATTTGAATCGACTAAAAGCTGTGTTAGCTGATTCGGGCAAAACGAACAAGTGGCTTGCCGAGCAACTTGGCAAAGACCCTGTGACCATAAGTAAATGGTGTACGAATACTACTCAGCCGGATTTACAGACATTGGCAAAGATTGCCGACCTTTTAAAAATAGATATTCGAGAATTACTAACAAATAGAAACAATAAATCATTATGATAGAGTTAATATCCAGTTTGTTCAGTGAAGGCGACCCAATTAAACTTGAATATGGGCAAAAAGCACAGATAGTTAGTGGCACAATTCTTAAGATTGCCGGTGACTCTATTGCTATAAAGAAAATTGAAGGAGGTATTGCAGGAATAAAAGGAAATGAAATTATTAGTTTCGATACTATAGAAATACCAAACCAAACAAATACAAGACCTGTTCAAGAAACTTACAAAAAAGTTTTTCACAATCACAAGTCTGGAATATCGGGTAATTCAGAAAGCCAAACACCAAGTGCTCAAAGCCCTGCTGAACCAATAAATGTTTCCGAAGAACAAAAGGATGACATTGTTGCGGATCCAACACCTCCATTTCAAAAAGATAATAGAATAGCATCCCAAATTGCTACGACATCGCCAAAAGAAGTAAAAAAAGAAAAGATGAAAGATGCTAAGCATAAAAGTAAGGGGACTTTTAATGGGGGAAAAACCAATAATTTAGAGGATCTAGCATCATTACTTGGCATGGAAGACTCCATCTCTCAGATGAGAGAAAAAGAGAAAAATGCGGTTGTCCGTGAAATGGGTGAAATTCAAAGCATAGGGTCACAATTTGGATTTATTCGCGACTTTAGAACTAGCGCAAAACTTTGGTTTGCCTGTTCTGAACTTATTGATTCTGCGAATACAGCATATCCACGAGGAGAATATGTTGTATATACACGTTCAAAAAATTACGCAGGAGACACGGCTGTTTGCATACATAAACCCATGCAAATTAAAGAACTTTTGACCTTGGTTGATAACCTTGTAAATGCAGGAAAAAAAACTGATGCTAATGAGGTGCTTATGCATATTTTTTCTTCGTTCCCTGATTGTCAAATAGCTATAGAAAAACAAAAGGAAATCAACAGGTCGTACCAAAATCATTCCTACAAAACATCTTTTTCTACTGGGGCAACTTCATTATATGATAAGGCAAGAAAATATAATGATGCTAAGAATTTCGGAAAAGCAATAGAATTTTATAAGAAGGCCATAAACGCAAACCAGAAAGTTGAAAGTGCAATAAAAGACCTTGGAATGTTATATGTCCAATTAGCAAAAAAAGCGCAAACCGAAGCAAAAGCGATAGAATATAGAAAAACTGCAAAAAAATTTATGGAAGATAATAGAAACTCTTTAGATGACACATCAGTAAACATGTCATATCTGGAGAATTTTTATTATGCTATCAAAGATTTTCAAAATTTCAAACAAGTCGCTAATATTATACTCGAAAATGCGGACGAAGAACTTGAAGGGCCTCGCCATGTATTTCTTCTAAACAAACTTGCATCTGTACTTATCAGAGAAAAGCAAACGGAGCAAGCCAAGGTATTATTAAATAAGGCTGTAGATTTATACCCAGAGGGGGTTGGAGCAAAGAGATTGTTGGAATTACTTGAAACGACAGGTTCTCTTCGCATTGATGAAGAAATAGAATCTATTATTTCTGCTAATGAAATAGAAATATCTTCTGGTCGTATAAGTTCGTTTATTAGAACGACTCTTGAAGAATTTGATGATTATGCAGGAGTTCCCCAGAGTGCTATTAACAATCGTAAGTTTACAAAGGAAAACCTTAAAGTACTCAGAAAACTAATAGAACAATTTTCAGAAAAAGAATTTGCGGGCCGTTCAAATGATCGTGCCAGACATCTTCTTACAGAGGGAAAATTGATGCTTGAGATAGAACCTGATAATGGGTTTAGACTACGTTCTGTTATGGCTCGTTATTGCAATGATATGGCGAAAATACATACATATAGCAATAGTTCACCGGACGTTGTCCGTTTTTTCTATAATGAGGCATTTGCTCTTGAAGAAAAATACTCTGCGACAGCACAACAAGTGGCATATTTCCTTTTGTCGAATGTGTTTGATTTAGAGAAATTGTCAAAAGAGTTCTCTAAGAGTCCATCTGTTGATTACGCATTGGCGCTTGCCCTAAAAGAAGAAGTGGACATCAAGATTTGGAACGCGATTATCTCAATGTTTATGTATAATCGTGAGATCACTGCAAATGTATTAGGAAAACTTTATGCTGACAAAAAGTTCTTAAAATTATCTGTTGAAGCACTTAATGTTTTCGGAGAGAAACAAGATATAAATAATCAGGAAGATTTCAAAAATTCCTGGATTCATATTATTGAGAGTCGTAAAAATGAATACAAACAAGTTACTAGAAGCTTAAAGTCTTTCGAAAATATAGAAGACGTAGAAAAGATGGCTATTAGTTTGCAGAATGACTTGGAACAGATTATTAAACCGTGGGTATGTAATCTGGATAAAAAGAGAATACATACTGTTTCATCTGATGTTTCAACTGCATTACTAAAATATCATGAAGCGTCTGGTTTTAGGGCAAAAGAATTAAATTACCACGAAATTAGTACCTTATTAAAAGAATCGATTCAAGAAATATTAGATGAACCTACAAAAATCTCATACGAGGCACTATTGCCGCTATTAAGAGAAATCAGTGTTCTTGCAAACAAATCATTCGAGAAATTCGTTGAGTCTAGCGAACCATCTCCTTCTATTGTCTTATTAAGACCAGAAAATGCTGCCTTGAATCAAATCGTGCCTTTACAAATAGAGGTATCTATAGATAAAGATAGTTCATCCATAAACAATGTTGGAATTAAAATACCCAATACAAATGGTATTGAAATGATTGATGCAGGCGCTCAGAATCCATTAACCCGTTCTATTGAAGGTGGAGAAAAACATATTTTCAAACCAACTATTAAAGTCGATCGTTCTGTAATGGAACAAGGCGCAGCTTCTTTAGACGTGCTTTGTGAATATAGCAACGGTGGAAAGGACAGAACTCTTTCAACAACCCTTTCTTTACATTTATATAACTCAACCGAATTTAAGGAAATATGCAATCCGTATGCATCTGTAGCAGAGAGTGGACCTTTAGATGCGTCTTCGAATATGTTTTATGGACATAAGGGCTATATTTCTGGAATTGTATCTGCAATAATGGATTCTGCCTCTAAACAGGTGATTATATACGGCCAAAAAAGAAGTGGAAAATCTTCTGTCCTAAATAGGGTTAAACAAGATCTGGAAAATGCTGGAGCATTTTGCGTATTATTCAGCATGGGCAAAATTGTAAGAAAACTTTCCGAGTTCTCATTCTATTATAAAATAATCAAATCAATTAAGGACGAGTTGATATGGTTGTCTATGGATGGAAATACCGTGCCTGATTTCTCTATTCCTACTAAGAATGAATTTATCAAAGAGGACGAAGAAAATCCTGTAGAAACTTTTTCCAAGTACATGCAGTTGTTCAAACTTGCATGTAAAAAAACCGAAGGCTGGGAAAATCGTAGACTTGTTGTTATGATAGATGAGTTCACTTATATGTATGGAGCTATAAAGATGAAAACAATATCGAATACTATAATGCAGCAGTGGAAAGCTGTTACCCAAGATCCTCAAACTCAATTTTCTGCTGTTTTAGTGGGGCAGGATGTTGTACCAGCTTTTAAGAATGAACCATATGCAAGAAATCCGTTTGGTGTAATTGAAGATTTAAGATTAACATATCTTGATCCTGCTGACGCACTTGGTCTTATCGTAAATCCAATTTTAAACAATGGTGAAAGTCGCTATGTAGGAGATGCTGCTAATCTTATTATGGATTATACCGCATGCAATCCTTATTACATTCAGATTTTCTGTGCAGCATTAGTCGATTATATTAATGAAAAAAAATACAAAAGCATCACTGAAGCAGACGTGGCAGATGTCGCAAATCAGTTAACTTCGGGTGTTCATGCATTAGACCATGCCAAATTTGAAAACCTTCTTAATGCAAGAGAAACTGAAGAAGACGCTGAGTCTATTGAAGATGGTTCTGAGATTGACGAAGCAATCATGATTTATCGTGATGATGATGTCGAGACTGTTCTCAGAGCAATAGCAAAGGCATCTGAAAACAAGCCTTATGCAAACCGTAGTGACATTAAAACAGGGCTTGACATTGAGGTAGAAGATGGTATTATAAAACAACTTGACAGTCGTGATGTAATTGACCAGAAAGAGAAATATCAAGACGAGATTTCTCATAAAGAAAGATATAGATTCCTAAAGATTAAAGTTAGATTATACAAAGAATGGCTATTGAAACATTAATTAATCCCTTTTCCATAAGGTATGGAACAACCGTACCCTCGGAATTGTATGTGTCACGGCCTGTAGAAGAGGCAGTGATTAACCAACGTGTCTTAGGTCCCTATTATTCAAACTTATCTATTGTTGGATTGCCTAAAACTGGTAAATCAACAATAGTATCTCATTGCTTAGTGGAACAAGCTGATAACTTGGCTAAAGAAAGAACTTTGCTCGTGTATTATCAAATGGGGAGTACACGTTCTGTAATGGATTTCTATAAAAAAATCGCAAAGAAGTTCGACGGCTGTTTCTCTTTATATTATCCTAATGATGAGAAATATAAATCGTTTATACATCCATTGATAGAAGATATTAAGAAAGCGGATTTTGAAGAAGATGCTACAGATTTATTGGAAGACTATTTTAAAAGAACAAGACATCTTGGATATAAACTTATTCTCGTATTAGACGAGTTTGATCGTTCGCAAGAAATCTTCACCTTTGAAGATTTTCAATTCTTACGAGAAGTGTCATATGAAGCCAATGATAAAATCTGCCTAGTTACCTGTTCTCGTAAGCCATTAAATGACATAGAGAAAAAAGCGCCCAAAGAAGATTTGTCTGTGTTTGCAATGACTTTTAAGACATGCAAGATAGGTATGTATGACGAACAGAACATACAGACCTACTGGGAGCTAACCAATAGGTACTGGGACTTTAGTGATCAGATTGTTAAGTTTGTTAAGTTCGTTGCTGGTAACAATCCTTGGCTAATGGACATGGTCAATGATTTTTTATTTGAACATCAGGATATATGTGATAATGCAGAACTGTTGTCTGGTGTTAAAGCATCTTTGATGGAAGGGTATGATCATTTAATTAGTGTATTAAGTAGTGAAGATTTACTTAATGCATCCGTACAATTAGTTGTAGGTCCATTATTTGATGTAACTCCTATTCAAATCGAGAAATTGCTTCAATATGGCTTCCTTAAAATTGTTACTCCAGAACAGAAAAAAAAGATATATAACGGAATAGAAATTGGACCGATTATTGATGGTAATGCTTATGTGTGTTTTTCTGACTATTGTTCTTTAGACTTTTATAGAAGATACTATGCAGATATTCCGTATGTGAAAATATGGAGTGAAACAGAAAATGAGTTAAGAGCATTAATAAAGACCTATTTGTCGGAACGGTATTCAAACAATTGGGAAAATGAAATGCAGCAATTTTTAACGAATAATTTGCCTTATAGAGGTTTCAGTGTTTCCATTTGGTCTCAAAATGTACAACGGCTAAAAACAAACATGAGCGAAATGATTTCTACCTTTCCAACAATGAGAGGAAACCATATCGTCGATTTTACATTAACCTCACAGCTGTTTGATATCTTTATCAAGTGGGATTGGGGATGGTTTGGTAATGTTTTCCAAGGTCCTAAAATGGATTGGCATAGTAAGTTTGATCATCTAACCAAAGTAAGGAATCCTGTCGCCCATAACAATCCTGGTAACATAAGAGCGGAAATGGAACTCGCAAGGACTTATTGTACAGAAATAAATCAATGTATAAAAAACTGGAGGAAGAACCGATTCAGACATAATAGTTGAAAGACGATGACACGCAAGAATCTCTTCGATGGTGATAGTGACTTTGCTGCGTTTGCTCAAGTGTCCTATAAATTGCTTATGACACGTGAGTGGGTAACATATAAGTCAATAATGGATGTTTGTTATCCCAAAGACAAGCTCAATTCTGTTTCCTCAGGTACGGCATATGGAGAATTAAAGAAGGCATTTCCTGCAGTGAGAAAATCAATTCAAGAGAAACTTGACACTGAATGCTTTGAGGAAGAAGGAAACAACAGAAGCAAACGTTTCCGTTATATTGGAAATGATGATGATCCTTTGGCTGACATGCGTAATGCGAAAGTGATTAATGACCTGAGGCAATACTGGAAGTTCTGTCAGGATTCTGCAGGTTTCTTTCCTTCTTCTTGGCTTGAATACTTCTTCAAGGATAGCCGAGATTTATTAGAAATTAAGACTAAGAGAAAGAAGGGCGAACAGGTGTTGAGTGCGAGTATAGATAGGATGCTAACTAATATTGAGATATTGCCTTTTCTCTATGAAGCAATCGTCCGCAAGCAAGTGCTTTCTATTGTTTATAAACCATACAATGAGGAAGAACGTACTCTTATTTTCCACCCCCATTATTTAAAGGAATACAATGGTAGGTGGAACCTTTTTGGACATGCGGAAGGCCATTCTCCAGACAACGGTTACAATATTCCATTGGATCGTATTCAGGCTAAGCCACGTGTGAGACCAAGAACAGAGTATATTGCTGCACCACCATTGTTTTACGAACAGTTTTTCAAAGACATTGTTGGAGTCAGTCATATGAGAGACACCATTAAATACAATATTGTAGTACGCGCGCATACATATTATATTTATAAGCTGACCGAAACGAAACCGATACATCAGTCACAATCCATTTCCACTCCATGGGGTGACCATGAAGATGGAACTTATGGTGAGTTCTCCCTGGAAGTGGAGGTGAACAATGAGTTCGTTGGCCGTATTTTACAGATGGGAGCAGGGCTTGAAATAGTATCACCAAAAGAGGTGAGAGATTTATTCAAACAACGAGTAAAAGATTTAGCAAAATTGTATGAATAGGGTCTCATTTGCGCCATAGTCCTTATATACAAATGGTTCCAAATAGAAAGGAACCAATGTATTGATAACAATCCTTCTTAGCACGAAGAAAAGTCTATATCTTTGCAGCGTCAAAACATCGAAACTACCACGATGATTGACGCTGCAAACAGTTGGTAGGAACAAAAAAGTCGAAAACTATGGAAAACAAGACTAACATCAACAGCCCCAAAACCGGTCTCTTGAAACTCGGTTATGTTACAAACCTCAAAACCTGCAAGGCAGAACTCAACGAGTTGCTCACCGATGAGAAACAAGTGAGCACAGCGGAACTCAATGCACTTGTTGATAGAGCAAGTATTGTGTACCTCAACAAATATGGCTACGCCCAGAGTCGTTCAGGTGAGGGCGTGGCACGCAAGGATGCCGCCTACTTGTATTTCGAGACTGGACTTGTAGATACGACTGGCAATCCCATCATCGGTTGGTTTGAGAAGAGGGGAAAAGAGCCTACCTTCAAGGGCGTTTCATGGGGCACTAAGGCAACTCTTGATGCGAAGATCCGAGCCAGCAGGATGTTCCACTGGGGAGACCTCTATTTCAAGAACGAGGAAGAAGGTCTTGCATTCCTTGAGGACATCGCCGCCAGCACTATCCCAGAGACGTGGTCGTTCAAGAACAAACCTTCGGCTGTCAACCATCCAATTCTGAAGTCGTATATCGAGAACACTTTCGAGGTTCTCAAGACGGAGGCAGAAAGGGGCGCGAAGAACAAACTCGTATATAGTCAGGATGGAAAATTCCTCGTCTTCAACACCAACTTGCTTGACAAGTTCTTCCACGAGATCCTAATCGTAGTGGAGGTTCGTAAGCAAAAGGATGGAAGTGAACTGCTGATGAGTCCGAAACGCGTAAGGAAAGAACTGGAGTTGCGCAAACTCGGGTTCGCAAAAGATGTTCACCCGGAACAGCCACATTTCTTTGAGAAAGTTGAGGAGGTCATATACCAGCCGACCTGGACAATAGACAAGGACTTCGACAAGTTCACCCACATCATCGAAGAACGCAGGCAGCGATTCCCGATAGAGATGCAGGCAGCTTCCTCTGACGAGCTCGGTCGCAAACTGGACGATGCGATTACGTTCGCTGTTGCTATCGCTCAGCGCAACTACAAGTTCATCGTCCCCATGTACCGCCCACAGACTGGAAAGATCCAACTGCTGATGCCCATTTACTTGAAAGGCACATATAGCAGCAAGCCAGACTTTGCACTCATACTCACTCCAGACAAAGAGAACGAGTACTACACACCAGAGACGATCTTACCCCTGGATGCCGTGTATCAGAATGCTCGTTTGATTGCCAAGCCTGATGACACTTGGCTCAACCCTGACACCATCCTCTGATGCTCAAACAAGGTTCCTTCGTGGGCTGGCAAATGGTGCCACCCTACAAGGAACCAATCATTCCGCAAAACTCTTTCGCTAGCAAGAAAACAGGATGTATCTTTGCAGCGCAAAACAGAACAACAACCCCAAAAATCGAAGCAACAATGAAGAACAACAGCAACAATGGACAGACTATGATGAACAACACTAAGAAGGCTAGCCGGAAGATGATGCAGAAGGCTAACCAAAAACGCATTCAAGCAGAAGCAAATGCCCGGCGAAAGGTGGCAAAGAGTTGGGAACTTGTGGCCAGAGGCATCAAATATCGGAAGGCAGCGGCGAAAGAGTCCTGCGGTCGTTTGACTCAAATCCTGGAGGATGAACTCTTCGACGGTATACTTCTGAACCTCAAAGGACGTAATGGAATGAAGTCGTATGCTTGTCAGAAGCGCATCCTTCGTCGGATTGTTGAGAAGCGCCAGGCACAATCAGCCCATCGTCGGGCTGGGAGGAGTGGCAACAGGTTTACAAAGCAATTGCAGCACTACTGCGCAAGCCAAAGTCTGGGCTGCCTGCAGCGCTATCAGCTATGCGCCTAACGTAAACGGGCATTGGTTCCCATTCTGCAAATGGTTCCAATTCAGAAGGAACCAATGTCTTTGCCAAGAGTTTCGATTAACAGAAAAATAGATTGTAATTTTGCATCGCAATTCCGAGAGAGTTGGTTTTGTTTAATACATTATTAAAATCATCGGCGACGGCCTATTCCGTCAAAAACAAACAAAAACACAACGAAAATGAGCACAGAACTCGCACTCGTTGCCGCAAAGGCACTCCCAGCCCTCTCGGGCAGTTCTCTCACCTACAATCC
>OBLI01003749.1_pt1 | contig 11391 bp, 6 predicted proteins | sample 1519701 | NCBI WGS metagenome assembly OBLI01 (sample SAMEA3663005, study PRJEB22513) | pig gut metagenome | biome: pig gut; feature: pig-associated habitat; material: faeces | place: France | collected 2012 | reverse complement strand
TAATTTATCATCTGCATCAACAAACATAATATAGTCACTTTTAGAATAGTCTAATCCTGTATTTCTAGTTGCTCCACATCCCTTATTAACTTCATGTGTTAATTCTATTATATTTAATTTATCAGTATAATTTTTTATAATTTCTGCATAGCCGCCATTTGAAGAACAATCATTTATAACAATAACTTGAATATCATCTTTCATTGTTTGAATTACTATTGAATCTAAAGCCGCCGCCAATGTATTATGCGCATTATATGCAGGAATAATAATATCTACTTTACTCATTATATCCTCCTAAATAAAAAATAGGGTGTAAAATATAATTTTACACCCTCATTATATCATATTTTTTTTAAGAAGTCAAATTACTTTATTAAAATCTTTATTGTTTCATTGTCGATAACTTCAACAACTCTATATGAACATTCTTTTTTCTCGCATAATGTAGCAATACCTTCATCATTAGAACATACATATTTATTAACAATAGCAGTACCATCTTGTCTAACAATTAATACTCCCATCATACCAACTGCATCCCATTCAGGTCTATGAATTCTATCTACATATTCTCTATTAGGATCATACTCTGGATTTTCTTTATAATGTTCATATTCATAAGTAACAACTCTATCTGAAGTTTGCATATCTCCATTTTCATCAATATAATTATCCGTAACTATTTTTTCTTCTTGTTCTTTAACAGTGATAAATGAACCAAACTTATCTCTTAAATATCTTCCTGACCATTCATCATCACCATTTCCAATAACAGTAGGTGCCGCAGATATAACACCAAGAATATAATCATCAGTAGAAGTTGCTTTTTTAATATTAATACCATCTAAAGTTACAAAATAACCTCTTCTATCTTCATTATTTTTATTTCCATCTTTCCATTCAAATAATTCTGCATAATCTGCACCAGTTGCTGAATAAGCTTGTAAACACCATAATTTACCATTATAATCTGCACGCATAGCATTACTTCGACTAGATGACGTTCCGTTTCCAATTAAAAATGCTGTTAATGTTCCAGTACCAGATTCTTGTCCGCTATACCACCCAGTTCCATTTTGCCAAGAATTGCCTCGTTTATTATAATGACCAATTACTAATTGATTATCTTTTGCAACAACATAATTTCCATGAGCAAAAGAGCCTATACCACCAGCTGTAGAGTGGCTACCTCCTGCATGTGCACCAGCGTGGCCGCTATTGGAATCGTTCAGTCCTGAAGAACCACAAGCGCTACAATAATATCCTTCTGCATGACTATATGCAACCCCAGCTGTTGTACTACATCCTTCTGCATGAGAACATTCTCCAGCCGATGTTCTATAGCCTTCTGCATGAGAATATTCTCCATAAGAATTTGTATTACATCCTTCTGCATGAGAATAATTACCCCTAGCTGTACTTGAATATCCCTCTGCATGAGAATAATATCCACTAGCTGAACTTAAAGTTCCTTCTGCATGAGAAGATGGTCCAGTTGCTTTTGTATCTTTTCCTTCTGCATGAGAATAATCTTCATACGAATTTGTACCATATCCTTCTGCATGAGAATAATCACCCCTAGCTGTTGAATAAGCTCCTTCTGCATGAGAAGAATTTCCACTTGCTTTTGTAGAATATCCTTCTGCATGAGAATATATTCCACTAGCTAAAGTTTTATATCCCTCTGCATGACAAACGTTAGAACTACCTGCAGCAGTTGTATAATATCCCTCTGCATGAGAATAATTTCCTGATGCTACAGTGTTGTATCCCTCGGCATGAGAACAATCTTTTGATGCTTCAGTGTTGTGCCCCTCGGCATGAGAATAAGATCCGACAGTTGTACCTGCTTTTCTATTCAAGCTAAAACTTCCTGTTCCTGTAGGATTATTTTTAGACATTAATTCTGTATGTGTATGACTTGATGGTGTAAATGCGCTTGGTTTATCAGAAACATTATTCCAAGAAACAGACCCTGCAATATTAGCATAAATTGTACTATATGTAAAACTAAAAGGTTTTGTAGTTCCAGGCTTTACAGATTGGTCATTAATTGTATATTCCGAAGTTCTTACTGTGGGCATAGCATTAAAATCTGTATATAAGTAGTATCTTCCTCCACCCCTTAACCATACCACATGAGTGCTACTATTTGTTAATTGAGAATATCCACATGGATTTTCATAATTATAAGTAAAAGAACTTGTATAACCTAAACATATTGTAAGTGGAGTTATTGTTCCCCATCCAGAACTAATTGCTAAAATATCCATATAACAAGAAAAACCATTATTATGAGTAGACCAAGAAGGCTTAGTTCCACTATCTAATTGAACATCTACAACTATATGATTAAATCCTCTTCCTGCATTAGATAATATTACAGGATAATATGTATTTACATCATATGATGATGAAGATAAATCAATAGTATTAGAATATCCCAAACCTTGTTTTGCACTTCTATCCATTTTATATTCATTCAATGCTTTTCCTTGTGCAGCAGATAACGAATCTGTTGTACTATCACTTGTTAAGTTATTTTGAATACCACGCCAAGTATTATTATCTGTTAATTCGATAGTAGTATTACCTGTCTGATTCATAGTAAATGTTCCCTTACTTGCACCAGCCTGTTTGATTGTAACAGTACCATTACCAACGGATGGAATAGTTGGTTTGTTCTTTAAATCATTGTAACTTCCACTCGTTGCAACAGTAGCAAGTTTAGATTTAATATAATTCCATAACGCACTCACTGGTCTTCTATAGTATGTTCTGTGAGTTGTTCCACCACTTGCATACTGTGAAATATAATAATCATTATCAGATGGTGTATCAGTCCCTTCACCTAACGAATTTATCAACGCATTAGCAGCATTCTCTCCAGTTGTCTGCCCAGTACCACCTTTTGATATTGGTAGCGTATCTGAAATTGTTTTTGCAGTTCCAGAACTTGTGATATATCCAGCTCCATTTGTAAGTTGATTCGTATTTGTTGGAATTGTAGGCTTATTTGTTAAATCATTATAAGAACCACTAAATGAACTTACTCCAGCTCCAATGTTTGCTCTAGCATTTGATTTTTCTGCTTCAGTTAATCCTTGATTTGCAACTGTAGATACAGCTTTAAAATTTCCTACATTACCTAATCCAACATCACTTTTTGTTGTTCCATGTGGGTTTGTTCCACTTGGATGTGTATATACAGTAGTTTCAGTACCATTTATTTTAATATTTCCATTAGTAGAAGATTTTTCTACTTTAGTAGCATCAGTACGAGCATGTGCAGATTGTGAATGGTCATATGCTGTTTTTCCTCTATCTCCACGATAAGCAGTAGAAGATGTCTCCCCAAGTGCCAATGTTTCACTAACAACAACAAAAGCACTACCAGACCATCTATAAGTTTTATTAGTAGTTAAATCTATATAAATTTTTCCAGTTTCACCTTTTATTTCTGTAGTGTGAGCAGATTCCTTATAAAATTTTCCTCCGCTCAAATATCCTTCAATAATATCATCTACAAATGAAGGAAGTTGTGAAGATGGTACTTTACCATTTGCATCAAGTTCGGCTAATCCATTTGCAGAACCTTTAAGTGAAGTATTAAGTTTAGAATTTAGCTTAGTATTTATTTCTAATTCAGTATAATATCTATCATCATGTGTATGCGCGGTAGGAGGCATACTTGTTGGGAAATCTGTTATTTCTGATTTAGTATGTTTATGACCTATATTAGATTTTCCATTAATATCCTGTTGTAATGTATTAGCAACTACAGAAACACCCTTTCCGCTTATTGGATTTTCATCTGTCGCAGTATAAGTATCTTTAACATCTTTTTCTTGAACATATTTTTTTTCAAGAATATCTTTATCTAAATTTTTTAATTGATTTAAAAGATATTCTGCATCTATCGCTTTATTTTTAGGAGTTGTTCCCATTTAATTCTTCTCCTTTCTAAAAAATAAGGGCGGCGATTACCGCCCATAAATTACCATTGAGTATCAAAATCAATATTTGTTGTTTCAAAATCAATCGCTACGCCTTTTTCAGTGTCAGAACCTTCAAGTGCTCCAAACTTGAGACCACCATTTGTAGTAAGTTTAGCACCTATAACTTTACTACGTGCGCCATCTGTAACCTTAATACCATCACCAGCAACATAAACATCAACTAAATTAGTTACATTAATATAAACAGGTTTTGGTTCTGTTTTATCCTTGAGAGATACATCTAATTCAATGTATGTATCATCAACTGCAAATCTTTCATCATTTTCAAATTTTCCGCCTGAAGCCTTATCAATAGTTGTAACTACACCTGTTTTAGCATCTGTAACGAAGAATTCTTTTGGAATATCAATTGCCTCGCCAACTTCTATACCATCTTTAGTTAATTTAAAAGTAGCTGAAAATTCATCGCTTGATGGAGTAGATAACTTTTTAATTGTATATTCTGGTGCAGCTTGTTGTACTTTAATCCATTTATAAGATGAATCTTCAAGTACGCAAGTATAGAAATATCCATTTGTATAGGTATCATCTGTTACACCTACATATTGAAAATATTTTCCAAGATAATTAGCATCAGCTGTTGGCATTGTGCTAACTTGAAATTTCTCATTATATTTTACTGTTGCAACCTTTGTATCATATGCCTTTAATTGGTTTAAAAGATATGCAGCATCTATCGCCTTTCCGCTTGGTGTTGCCATTTAATTATCCTCCTTAGTTAAAAAAATTCAGAGAAATCTAAATTCTCTGTTTCTATATTATCTTTAATGATTTCTAAAACATTATCTTTTACAGTATTATCAGAGCCATCAAAATTAACTGAAATAATACCATTTTCATCAATAACTATAGTAGAACCATCAATTTTTATTCCACCTGTATTAGACTTAGTTGCGTATGGAAGAATATTAGTTAATTCTTCTTTAAGTTCATTTTTAGTATAGTAGTCTTCTAATTTCATTTCAGTACTACCTACTTGTCTCCATCCACCATCTATGTACATATATTCATTATATACATAATCATATTCACTTTCGTTTCTAGGTACGAAATAAATAGTTTTTTCTATTGGATTGATGGGAAGTTCATCAACGAAAGCAATCGCGACTGAGTCTACTTTACTAAATAAGTGATCAGCATACTTTTTCACTAAAGCATAAGTAACAATATCCATGCTTTGCACCTCCTAGAGTATATGCCATTGGCCATCTCCGCCAAGCATATATACAGAAGAAGTTTCTACGATAAGACATGTACTACCCATAGAGCAGGCTGATGTATCTATTTTTGTTAAATCTGCATCTGTATCTGCAACGAATTCTATTACGCCATATTCTTTAGTATTGCCTTGAGCTGTAATTCTTACCATTTTAAATCCTCCTTTTTATTTTTCTCTTTAATAAATATAAAAAAAATAAGGTCAGGATTTTTATATCCTGACCTCATCAATAGTGTAAATATAGCCTTCATCACCTAGCACACCAGACTTTTTATCTAATTCATTTACCCAATCAGGTAATTCTTTTCTAATTGAATCAAATTCTTGTTTTCCTTTATAATCACTCTTTTTTATTTCATCCATAAAATCAAAGAAAGTAATTTTAGGAATAATGCCTATCATATCTTGAGCATGAGCTGCGTATTGAATGGTGTACATATCTTGAAGAACTTTTTTATCAATTTGATTTTCTATTTCTTTATAACAAGAGAAATAGAATCTTTGTGCATTGAAGAAATTCTGACGCGCGAAGAGCGGTTTGCGCTCTAGACACTGGACATATGTGAAATATTGACCTATCATCATTTCCACAGTAAATCTAGTTATATTACCATTAAATGGATTACGTTTTTTGCAGAATTTAATTGCATTTATAGACGCGGCGGTCGCGCCTACTTGGCACAGATCCCAGTTATAGAGTGGCTCACCATCATTTTCTTCTATTCCAATTCTAGTAATAGAATGCTCAGATCCGGTTCTCCAAAAATAAATTGGATCATCTATAATGTTAATTCTAAATGGACTTCCTTCTACGGTCATTCGTATCTTCCAGTTGTACTCTCCATCCTCCATAGCTCTGAGTTCTGAGAACTCAATACCGTGCTCCCGCAAGAATTTGACATTGTATAGGCGCCCAAATACCCACGGGTGCGTAGCATCATTGCGGGGAAGTAATCTAATACCTTGCGGATTTGGGTCTCTTATCTCCTGAAAGAAAGGTCCTTGAACCTCAATACAGCTAGGTGTCACGCTACTAATCAACCGCTCTAGCGCGAGTGGTCCCATAAATACGTCATCTGCATCTATAAAAGTAACCCAAGGGGTGCCACATTTCGCAAGTCCTCGCTGTCTTGCAACGCCCGGCCCGCGGTTCTTTTCACATTCTACTATTGTTATATCTAAATCTGGATAATTTGAAACAATATCAGAGTAATTATCTCCAGGATTGTCCATAGAAATAATTACTGAGACATTGTCTTTAATAGTTTGAATTTGAATAGATGCAAGACAATCTGCTATATGCTTTTCTGCTTTATAAGCTGGAATTACAACAGTTATATCTTTCATTTATTTAAGCTCCTATTGTTTTTCTTTTATTATAGCAAATTTTTATAGAATTGTCAATTAAACAGTACAGTATAAATAAACATTATGCTCTAAATTATAACAATATCTAACTACATTGATATTCTCTCCTTCAACCTCTATTGTTGAATAATCTGGAGTTGTGCTATCATTTCCAAATTTAGAATTACAAAGTATATTACCATAATCTCTATAATCGTTATAGCTATATAATGAATTAACAATAATATTTTGTCTTGTATTATAATTAGTTCTATAAAAGGCATTATTAGCAATTCCAGCATATGTTGATGTATTTGGAACAAAAACTGTTTGAAGTTTATCACATCCATAAAAACATCCATTCATATAACCAACTGTTGGACTTAATTTAATAGAACCAGTTATATTACTGCATCCATTATAAGCATTTCTAAATGTACTAACACTTGAGCCACATACTGCTTTTGTTAAATTATTGCACCCTGCATAGCAATTTTCCATATCTGTAACTATAGGACTGCATACTGCTGATCCTGTCATATTATAACAATTTCTATAAGTATTGTCCATATAAGTTACATAGTTTTTCACAATAGGAGATAGTAAGCTATGACATTCTCTATAAGTATTTCCTAATCGTTGAACACTTTTTTCACAGGCTGCCTTTTTTAAATTAGAACAGCCATAATAGGTTCTGTTCATATCAAGAACATTAAGACCACAAGCTGCTTCTTCTAAAGAAGTACAATTTTCATAAGCAGAATGCATATTTGTAATTTGATCTCCACAAGCAGCTTTTCCAGTTATATTAGTACATCCCATATATGTTTGATACATATAACCAGAAATGTTATTAGGACAAAAAGGTGTTCCATAGACATTTGAACAATTATGAAAAGTGTTTGAAAATCTATTTGTTTCAGTCCAACTATACCCATTTCCCCATAATTCTGTAAGGTTTAAACTTAAATTTTTACAATTATCAAACATGTTGTTACAATTATAATTCCATTTATATAAACCAGCATACATTTCAATAATATAGTTATTTGCTTCCCATCTTCTAACAGCTGGTTCTATATTAGTTGAAGAAAATTGATTGCCATTTAGCTCTCTTAATTTAGTTTTTATTATAATACTGTCTATATTACTAAAGGTAAATATTGGAAGATATACGATTCCTGTTGCTTGATATACATACATATTATATAAATTATTATAATAGCCACCTTTTACGAAAGAATCTTTATTATCTGGAATATTGTTTGGTAAATCATTATAGTTTATGTTTTCCCAAGTAATAGGTTTTCCTAAAATAGAATATGAATTCGTATTTCTTTTAAAAGTGTTATCCCATATTCTATTGTGTAAAACAAAAAAGTTTAATCTCTTATTTGTATTAAAATTATATAATGCATTAGTAAAATAATAATAACTACCTATTTGATTTTGCATTAAATAAACATTTCCACCATTAAGGTTAGAACAATTATAATAACAATTAGTTATATCAGATAAGCTATAATTATTTCCAAAAACAGGAGTGCCTGTTAAATTAAAACAATTATAATAAGTATTGCACATATTTGCAACGTTTGGTCCACATACTGGTTGGCCTGTTAAATTCCAACAATTTTTATATGAAGAAAACATTGTATTGACTTTATTGCTGCACACAGGATGTCCTGTTATGTTAAAACAATCCCAATATGCGCCATGAAAATTTACAACATTTGGTCCACATATAGGTTGACCTGTTAGATTTTGACAATCACCGTATGTTAAATACATATTTGTGACTTTATTACCACAAGCAGGGTTTCCTATCATATTTATACACCAATGATATGTACTGCATAAGTTCTCAACCTCAGGTCCACACTGCGGCGGCCCCGTCAGATTATAACAATATTCATAACAATAATCAAAATATTTAACAGTATTACTGCATACGGGATTCCCAGTTAGATTTCGACAATTCCAATAAGCATAATGAAAATGAGTAGTTTTTGGACTACAAACAGGTTCACTATTTAGATTTCGACAATTATAATAAGCATATTGCATCTCAAGCACATTGTTGTTTGTTGCTGCATTTAAAATATTATTACAATCTCTAAAAGTTTCACCCATATATACCACATTTGGGCCAACATAAGGCTCATTTAGGTTAAAGCAATAGCTATATGCTTGTGCCATATAAACAACATTATTTCCACAAGCAGCTTTGCCATTTAGATTATAACATGAGTTATATGTATTCGTTAAATCAATAACAGCATCGCTACATACAGGTTGTCCATTTAAAGTATAACATCCACGATATGCATTTCGCATATTAGTAACAGCATTACTCGTATGTATTCCATATTTTAAATTAGTACAATAAGCAAAAGCATTATCCATGCTTCCATAAAAAGAATATTTTGCATTATCTTCTGGGTATATATATAAGTTATTTCCATTTTTATAAGACCAAGCATTGGCGCCACCCGGTAAGCTAAACAAAGTTTTTGTATCCTTTAATTCATTTACAGGTTCAGAAGAAAGGAAAAATATATTTTCTATTTTACCTCCCATATTATAGCCCGATGCGGGTAAGATAGCATAACTTACCCCATCGCCAGTCTTAATTTTATTTATAGCTGTGGGCATCTCAGATAATTTATATGTTTCATTTGTAGACAATTTATATCTAATTGCATTAGCAATATCTGATAATAAAGAAGGACTTACTAAACCTCTTTGTTCTGCCATTAAAACGCCTCCTCATCTAATACAGGTATTTCTCCATTATAATCAATAAAATTTCCACCCAAAGTCCATTGACTATTTTTGTATAACTTACCTGTTATAACATCATAAAGTCCAATTTCTGAAGAGCCAAAAGATAAAATTTTCATAGGCAAAAGTTTATGTAAAATTTTTCTTGTTTCTTTATCTTTAACTATCCATTCTGCTATTTGACCAGGAAATGGGAATTCAGTTCCTCTTTGCCCAATAGTATATCTTGATCCAGCTAGTTCTACCGGATTGCATTTGTCTTCTGTCATTTTTACTCCATCAAAATAACAATAGCTGTCTTGGTCATTAAAAATATAAGTATGTCGACCTAGTGAACCAGCATATATTCGTTCACCTGCACCAATGCCAAAATAGTATTTAGATTGATAACGTACAATGCCAGCCGCCTCACTATTATTTTCAGTATTTGCCCATATACAGGCAAGATGAACTTCTGAAGGTAAATTAAAAGTACATTCTACAGTATGAGTTGGAAGTATATGTATATCTGTTGCTATACCACTTGAATTGATATTGACATATTCATATTGTAAAAATTGTTTCTTAATGTTCAAAATACCATCATCACTAATTTGAAGAGAATCTCCAACCTTAATTCCGCCTAAAGTTGTACTTGTAGCTATTGGTATTTCAGATAAACCTCCACCAGAACCAAATTTAATACCATAAATTTGACTAATATAAAAATTATCAGTTCCAATATTAGATCTGATTATTTTTGTTTTAGATGCTATAGTAAAATCAGAATGATACACTATCATTGTTTCTGAATTATTGCCGGTAACAGTACTCATATTTAAGATATCTGTTCCATCATATTTTAAATTCATTGTTCCATATAAGTTACTAAAAATATGAGTGGTATCAAAAGTGCCATATAATTGGAGTATATCATAATCTGAAATTTTTTCTGAAAGATTTATTTCTTCTTCTATTACTGTTCCTGTGTATAATAAATCTATTTTACCATCTGGGATATTTATATCTGTTGTACTTGACCTTTTAATAACCCTTCCGTTGGGAGTCCAATGGCTATTAGTATAAACTTTTCCTGTGATTTTATCATAAAAACAATTTTCATATACTTTGTTTTGAATTTGACCATCTATAAGACTAAAACTTTTTAAATAGCGAACTGGAACTAAATTATGTATAATCTCATTAGTTTCTTTATTTGTTATCTTAAAATAATAAATTTTACCTTGATAAACATTACTTGATGATTTCATTCTACATCCTAAAGTATAGGTGTTATTTCTATCTTTCAATTCTAATGTAATATCAGGAATTTCTTCACCATCAAAAAGAATTTTATTATTTTTATTGTAAACTATTGTATGTTTACCTGTAGATTGCGGTTCTGTAGTACCGAAACTAGCTTCTGCTCCATTCCATCCACAAAAATATTTATTATTATATAAAGTCAAATGGACATATAAATTTGCGTGTGTAGGATCCGAATTGCCAAATACGCTTTCATCATTATTATATGTTTCATAATCAAAAGCACATTCTATCATATCAGTTGCTCTTATTGGAATATCTGTAATAATACCAGCAGTAGAACATTGCATGTATTCATATATTTCAGTTTCTTGAGGAAAAACATATTGAGATACACTTCCTCCTCCACCTGATTGATTTTGATTAACCCATTTTTGGTTTATATCATCCCAAACAAGAGTCTGATCTTTCTTCAAATCTACTAACTCAACATCTTTTAAGCTAGAAATTGCGGACGCTTGATCCGCCCAAGCCCAGCCCCCTTCGCCATCTGCAGTTGGAACTTGGTCTATCGTTGCAGTAGATGCATCTAAATCAGCTTTTATAATTTTTGAATTATAAACTAAGTTTCCTGTATCTGGATCTTCGCCTAATTTTTCAAGCACATCTTGATTTTCAAAAACATGACCAACTTGAGCATTTTTATATAAGAGTTCACCCGCGGTTCCCTCGCTCAGTTCCTCCAGTACTCCAGAGTTTGAGAACATTTTATCA
>OBLI01003748.1_pt1 | contig 11395 bp, 11 predicted proteins | sample 1519701 | NCBI WGS metagenome assembly OBLI01 (sample SAMEA3663005, study PRJEB22513) | pig gut metagenome | biome: pig gut; feature: pig-associated habitat; material: faeces | place: France | collected 2012 | reverse complement strand
ACGCCCACAAAAAGTCTAGCTTTTGAGCTCAAAAATGCCACTTGCTTTAAGTTAAGTTCGCCTAAAAACGCACTTGGCTTACTTTTTGCTAGGCGTAAGATATTTTCACATCTTGCTATCTCTTTTTCATCATTTGCGCAGGTCATTACGCATTTAACCCCGAGCTCCAGCTCGCAAAAATCAAGCAAATCAGCGATTATTTCATCCTTTGGGCATTTAAAAAGCCACCTACTCATAGGATGAAAATGTATAAAACTAGCTGGCAATTTATCAGCAAAAAACTCGCTATAATCATCAAAAGCTATGCTAATAGTCTTTGTCCCAGGCGTAAGAGATAGCGCGCTAAGCAAGCTTAGGTCATGCTCTATCGTATGTGAGCCAAAAATATTGCAGTTTTGAGCCACTTTGTGCGTAAGTAGCCTTGAGGCAAAAGAGCCACCATCAAAGCCTATGCGAGTTTTTGCCCCACTTAAAAAAGCTAGATATGCGCCTCTGTCGCCCTCGGTGGCATTTATAGCGATATCAAAATGCTCGCTTTTAAGTTCAGCCAAAAAATCAAGCTCGGTTTTAATACGCTTTAAAAAACCTGAGTTTTTTGCGCTAGTTCTGCGGTAAATGTGAATTTTATCAATGTTTGCATTGCCTTCTAGCATGGCCTCGCAGCCCTCATTACAAGCAAAGTGAATTTGCGCCTGCGGATATGCTAGGCGCAAGTTAGCAGCTAGTGGCGTGGCTAATAAAGTATCGCCGATATTGCGGAATTTCATTATTAAAATTTTCATTTTTTTCCTTCGTCTTGCGGATATCTGTGCTAAAAATACTCACAAAAAATTTGTGAGAATTTTAGTATTTTTAATCTTTTTTATACTTCCAAAATGTGTATTTAGCATATCCTAGGGCTATTTCAAAGCCTCTTTTTCCCTCTAAAAAACCACCTTTTAAAAAATAAAGCTTAAAAAAGCTCCAAAGTGGGTTTAGTAGCGATTTTAGCGTATTTGGGCGGTGGTTTAGAGAGGCGTAGCGTTTTTGCTTGTTATAAAACTGCTCTAAGCTTTCATAAGCATAATGTATAAAATGCTCTTTAAATACACCTATATCGCTATCACAAAGCACTTTTTCGTGTACAACTCTGCCATCAAAGCGAGCAAATCTTCTATCAAAAAACCTAGTAGAATAATCAGGATATAGCCCCATGCGCCTGATCTCTTTACCAAAAAAATAATTTAGCCTAGGCACTTTATAGGCTTTAAAAAGTGGATTTTCTAGCGTTTTTAAAATCTCGGCTTTTAAAGGCTCAGTGATGATTTCATCACTATCAAGGACAAAGATCCACTCGTTTTTTGCCTGGTCCACACCAAGCTGTTTCATCGCCCCAAAGCCTAGCCACTCCTGTCTTATAAAACGCACATTAGCAAAAGATATAGCAATTTGCTCGGTATTATCACTGCTGCCGCTATCTAGCACGATAATCTCATCAGCAAAAGATGCCGAGCTAAGCACGGCAGCTAAATACTTCTCACTATTTTTTGTAAGTACTACTACACTAAGCATAATTATTCTCATAAAAGCACTTGAACTTTTTATGCATCCAAAAATACTCATCTGGCTTTTTGCTTATCTGCGCTGCTGTAGCGTCGCTTTGAGCCTGCGTGGCAAGCCTTAGAGCTTCTTCTTTGCTGTGATTTTGGCTTAAAACCTGCATGTCAATTGGCTCATAAAATACGATTTTAAAGCTATCATCTTTACTCTCATTGCGCTCTATAAAAGCAGGTATTATAATAGCACCACTTTTGCTAGCAAACACACTAGCTGCGTGGGTGTGCATGATTTTGTGAGAAAAAAACTCGCATTCAAGCCCTTCATTTTTGGCTGTATTTTGATCAACTAGAATTCCTAGCAAACGACGATTATTTAGAGCTTTTAGCGCCTGCTTGACTGCTGATTTTTTCTCAATTAGTTCTATATCAAATCTAGTGCGATTTGCGCTTAAAATCTCGTTCATTTTAGCGCTATCAAGAGCTCGTCCTATGATGCTAACAGCCCCATAGCTAGCCGCCATCGCAAGGCTAAAAAGCTCCCAGTTGCCATAATGCGCTGTTTGGACGATGATAGGGCGATTTTGGCTTAAAACTGAGTTAAAAAGCTCTTCGTTTTCAAAGGATATTTTGCTTAAAATCTGCTCTTTTGTAGTATTTTGATTTAGCAAAAACTCAGCACCAAAAAGCGCAAAATTATAATAATTTTTCTTTATAAGCCTTTCTATTTCATCATCTTTTAAGGTAGTAAAGCACATTTTTAGATTTACTCGCATTATATTTGTGTGCTTTTTATCAAGGTGGTAAAAAGCGCTAGCTAGGCTCTTTAAAAAGCCCTTTAACACGCATTTTGGAGAGATTTTTACCAAAAAGCGCAAAGCATGATAAAGCCCCAAATAAAAATAATCAAGCATCACAAAGCCCCTTTGCCTTAGCTATAATTTGCGCTGGGTCAATGTCGTTTATACAAAAATCACTTTTATCTATGTGAAAAGCGTCTATTTCGTGCTTTGGTGTGGCTTGGATGATAAGATTTTTTGGCGTAGCAAAGGCGTTTCTAGCCCCGCTTCTATTGCCAAAAAGCGTGATTGTAGCGTAGTTTTGCGCCCAAGCTAAGTGAGTTATGCCGCTATCATTGCCGATAATTAAATCGCAAGTATCCATAAACTCCAAAATCTGCGCTAAATCAAGCGGTGCTAAAAGCGTAGCACCGCTGCTAGCTAGCTTTGCAGCTTTTTCTCTCTCAAGCTCGCTGCCAGCTACTAAAAAACACTGCGCGAATTCCTTTGCGCCTTTTATAACGCTAGCAAAATGAGCGTAGCATTTGCTACTTTCGCTAGCAAAAGGGGCGATGAGAATTTTCTTGCTAGGAATTCTAGAATTTTTATTAGAAATTCTAGTTTCGTCACTATGAATTTTAATTTCATCACTAGCAATTCTAGAATTTTTATTGGGAATTTTAGATTCATCGCTAGGAATTCTAGAATTCTCATTAGGAATTCTAGAATTTTTTAAAAAACACGGCTCTTTTGTTAAAATTTCTTTCTCATCAAAGCTAAAATTAAGGGCAAAAGCGCAAAGTTCTAAATTTCGTAAAATTATGTTTTTGTCGTAGTTACAGCTGTATTTATGAGTGTAGAAAATGCTAGCAAGCCCCTCTTTTGCGCTAAATCTATCAAAGCCAAAGATATTTTTGCCAAGGCTTCTAGAAACAAGCGCTGATTTTAAAAGCCCTTGTAAGTCAATAATAATGTCAAATTGCCCTTGTTTTTGGCGCAAAATGCCAAAGCTTTTTAGAAATTTTTTATCTTTTAAAGGCAGGGCTACAACCTCATCGACGCCAGCTAAAAGCCTAGCAATCTGCTCAAATCTAGCATCGCAAAACCACGATATATGCGCATTTGCTATGTGCTTGCGGATAAACTGAATGACCACGCTAGCATGGACGATGTCGCCAAGGGCTGAGAGCTTAATTATTGCGATTTTCAGCGTTTTTCTCCAAAAATTTTGCTATCATTATAGCCAAAATTACGCCCAAAAGGTAAAAATATGAGCGAATATATCTGCGTATTTGACTGCGAAACCCTGCCTGATGCAAAGGCTCTTGTGCGAACTCTGCCAGATGATTTGGTAAAAACTGCTACTGATAAAAATGGAAAAATTGATGAAAAAGCCCTAAGCCTGCTAGCTTGCGAAGAACAGCGCAAAAACTCAGGCTCAGCCTTTTTGCCGGTGCTATTTCACAAAGTAGTATGCATTTCAGCAGTGCTGGCTGATAAAAACGGCAAATTTATCAAAGTAAATACAATTGAGGGCAAGGACGAACACGAGATAATCGCAAATTTCTTAAACTTCATTGAAAATCACGCCCCAAGGCTAGTTAGCTACAATGGTCGTGGCTTTGATCTGCCTATGCTGATGATAAGGGCGATGAAATACAATCTTAGGGCCCCTCGCTACTACAACACAAACGATAAATGGTGTAACTACCGCACTCGCTATGATGCTACTTGGGCTATGGATTTGCTCGATTACATTAGCGATTTTCGCGCTGTCTCTGGGCTCAGGCTAGATACACTCTGCGCTATGCTAGGAATGCCTGGTAAATACGATGTTCACGGTGATCAGGTCTTAGAGTTATTTTATGATAATAAACTTGAAAAAATTAAAGAATACTGCGAAAGTGATACTCTAAATACCTATTGGCTGTTTTTAAAATACGAACTACTTCGTGGCAAAATGGGTTATGAGCAGTATTTTTCTAGCTTAGAGGCAATGAGCGAGTTTATCGCTAGCAATAAAGCTGCGATGAGCTACACTAAGCCTTTTTGCGAGTGTATAGAAAAAGAGATAAAAGACTTTGGCTACCTAAAAAACGAGCTTAAAACTGAAAAATAAAGAATTCTAGAATTCTAGAATTCCTAAAATCAAGGATAAAAAATGACTAATATAAAAATCGCAATCATAGGTCTAGGCTATGTTGGTATGCCACTAGCAGCTGCTTTTAGCAGTAAGTTTAAGGTCTTTGGCTTTGATCTAAACAGCACTAGAATAAATGAGCTAAAAAGCGGCTTTGATCGCACCTTAGAGCTTGATAAGAGTGCGATGAAAAAAGTGCTTGAAAGCGGCATGAGCTTTAGCAGCGAACTTGATAGTATAAAAGAGGCGAATTTTTTTATAGTGACTGTGCCTACGCCTATTGATGAGCACAAAAACCCTGATCTAAGCCCGCTAAAAGGCGCTAGCACAAGCGTGGCAAAAGTGCTAAAAAAAGGCGATATAGTAGTATTTGAAAGCACAGTTTATCCAGGAGCTAGCGAGGAGTTTTGCGTGCCGATTTTAGAGAGTGTCTCAGGGCTAAGGCTTGGAGTGGATTTTGAGATAGGCTATAGCCCTGAGCGTATAAATCCAGGGGATAAAGAACACACAGTAACTAAAATTACAAAAATAGTCTCAGGCAGCTCACCAAAAGCTCTAAAAACTATAAAAGAAGTTTATTCTAGCGTGATAGAAGCAGGTATTTTTGAAGCTAGTAGCATAAGGGTAGCTGAGGCTGCTAAGGTCATAGAAAATACACAAAGAGATATAAACATAGCCTTTGTAAATGAGCTAAAAATGATCTTTGATCGCATGGGGATTGATACTATGGAGGTGTTAAAAGCAGCTAGGACAAAGTGGAATTTCTTGCCTTTTGAGCCTGGGCTTGTTGGAGGGCATTGTATAGGTGTAGATCCCTACTATCTAACTCACAAAGCAGAAGCTGTTGGCCACAATCCTGAAATCATCCTAGCAGGCAGACGCATAAATGATAATATGGGAGCCTACCACGCCAGCCAAATCGTAAAAAAGATGATAAAAAATGGGCTTAGAATAAAAGATGCAAAGGTGCTGATCTTAGGCATTACCTTTAAGCAAAATTGCCCTGATATCCGCAACTCAAAGGTGCTAGATGTGATTAGTGAGCTTAGTGAGTTTGGCTGCGCTGTATCTGTGTGCGACCCATGGGCTAGAGCTGATGAAGTAAAGAGCTTTTATAATCTAGAACTATCTACGCCAAAAGATGCTAGTGGCTATGAGTGCGTGGTACTAGCAGTAAATCACGAGCAGTTTAGAAGCTTTGATTTTGGCTTGGCACTAAGATATGATATAAGGAGCTTTTGATGAGAGTTTTGGTTAGTGGAGCGGCTGGATTTATCGGCTTTCACCTAGCACTTGCGCTTGCTAAAGAGGGATATTTTGTGCTAGGGCTTGATAGTATAAATGACTATTATGACGCAAACTTAAAGCTTGCTAGGCTAAAAGAACTTGGCATTGATGATAGCAAAGCGCAGCTTTGGGGGCAAAGGGTAAAAAGCAAAAGCTATGAAAACCTTGAGTTTATTCGTATGGATTTGTGCGATGAGGATGGGATAAGATCTCTTTTTAGCGAGTTTAAGCCAAAAATCGTAGTAAATCTAGCCGCCCAAGCTGGAGTAAGATACAGCCTAGAGCACCCTCAAAGCTATATAAAAAGCAATATAGAGGGCTTTTGTAATATCCTAGAGGGCTGCCGTCACCACGGAGTAGAAAACCTAGTTTATGCAAGCTCAAGCTCTGTTTATGGGCTAAATAAAAACCTACCTTTTAGCGAAGCTAAAAGCACCGAGCATCCTATTAGTCTATACGCAGCTAGCAAAAAGGCAAATGAAATGATGGCGCATAGCTACTCACATTTGTTTAATCTACCTGCTACTGGGCTAAGGTTTTTTACTGTTTATGGGCCTTGGGGTAGACCTGATATGGCGTTATTTAAGTTTGCTAAGGCTGCTTTTGAAAACACTAGCATAGATGTTTATAATCACGGCGATATGCAAAGAGATTTTACTTATATTGATGATATTATAGCTGGCATTATGCTTTGTATCAAAAATCCTGCTAAGCCAAGTAGCGAGTTTGACCCCACAAACCCTAGGAGTGATATAAGCTCAGCTCCATACCGCATCTATAATATCGGCAGAAGCAAGCCAGCAAAACTGCTTGAATACATAGCTGCTATAGAGCGTGAACTAGGCAAAGAAATCAAAAAAAACATGCTACCTATGCAAGCAGGTGATGTAGCTGCCACGCACGCTGATACTAGCGCACTAGAACTACTTGGCTACAAGCCAAAAATCAGCATTGATGAGGGCGTAGCAAAGTTTATTGCGTGGTATAAAAGCTATTTTAAGATTAAGGTGTGAGAATAACGCAGCTGTTTTTAGGGAATTCTAGAATTCCAGCTGTTTTTTTTGGGGGGTTAGGGGGTATTTTTAAATCTAGAATTACCTTAGGAAATTCTAGATTTTAGCCCTAGGAATTCTAGAATTCCAACTGTTTTTTTAAAAGGAATTCTAGATTTTAGTTCTAGAATTCTCTTAGGAATTCTAGAATTTAGCCTAGGAATTCTAGAATTCCAGCTATTTTTTAGAGAGAATTCTAGATTTTAGTCTAGGAATTCTAGAATTCCTAGCAGCAAAATACCCCCTAACCCCCAAAAAGCAGATACAAACTAATAAGCCTAGGAATTCTAGAATTCCTAGATAAAAAATTATAATCTAAAAAACTCAAAGTCCCTCAAATATTTTCAAGCAAGATTTTCTTTTATTGCAGATTTCTGCGTATTCATTTTGTGCCACGCTATCATAGACTATGCCTGCGCCTGCGCCGATATAGACATCGTTTGAGCCATTTTTGCTAGGCACAAAGAAGCCCGAGCGGATGAGAATTGCCATTTGCATATCGCCGCTAAAATGCCAAAATCCTATACCGCCACCATAAATGCCCCTAGCGTGAGTTTCAAGCTCGTTGATTATTTGCAAGGCCCTTATCTTTGGGCTGCCTGAGAGCGTGCCAGCTGGGAAAATCACGCGCAGGGCATCAAAGCTACTGCGCCTCTCATCAAGCGTGCCATAAACCTCGCTAACTATGTGCATAACGCTCTCAAAACGCTCAATATGCATGAGATTTTTGACTCTTACCGAGCTAGCTTTGGCAAACTTACCCACATCATTTCTTGCTAAATCTACTAGCATTTTGTGCTCGGCGATTTCTTTTTCATCACTTAAAAGCTCTTTTGCAAGTCTTTCATCATGGTTTGCATCCACTCCCCTTGGGCGTGTTCCAGCAATCGGCGCTACAAAGATTTCGCCCCTTTTAATTTGCATTACAAGCTCAGGACTAGAACCAGCTACCACGCCAAAAGGTGTTGGGAAATAAAACATATAATTGCTAGGATTTGCCTTTTTTAGCCTTTCATAAAAGCTAAGTGGCGCAAGATTTGAGCGCAAATGCAGTGTTTTGCTTAGCACGATTTGAAAGGCATCGCCTGAGCAAATATACTCTTTTGCCTTGGCAATAGCTTTTTCAAAATCTGCTTTTTCAGCCTCTAAATCGCTTAAAATCTCATAAGAAAATCTAGAATTCCCAGCCTCATTTTTTGCTTCATTTTCGCGCCACTCATCGCTTAAAAACTCAAAGTATTTATGCTCGCCAAAGTATGAGTATAGCTTGCTTTGCTTTTCGTAATATAAATAGCTTTTTGCGTTTGCGTAGCAAAATGTTGGAAACTCATAAAGCCCAGCTTTTTTCTCGCCGATTTTCTCAAAGCTATAAACGGCCTCAAAGCTAAGCACACCAAAAAGCCCAGCAAACCAGCTCTGCGCTGTCTTTGCGCCATTTTCTATCTCACGCTTTAAAAGAGCAAAATCATCGCCACTGATATACGCACAATCAATGCCTATGATGATTTGCTCGCTATCTTCTGCTAGGTATGAGTTTGGATATTTTTCTAGAATTTGCTTAAAGTAAAATAAAGGCTCTTTTAGTAGCATTTTTTCTCCGTTTTTTGGCGCAATTTTAACATACTTTTGCTAGAATTCATAAGCTTTATATACAATTTGGTGGAAAAATAAATGATAAAATCGTTTTTTGCGGATAAAAAATGGGCTTTGTGGGCGTATGGCGGACTGCTTACGCTCATTATTTCGCTTGTTTTTCAAACTCAGCTAAATGTGATGATAAATGAGTGGTATAAAAGCTTTTATGATTTAGCGCAAAATGCCGCTGATTACAGCAGCTATGAGGATCTCTTAGCTTGTGAAGAAACAGCCCAAAACAAGGAGCAAAACGCCACGCTAGCTTGCGCCCAGCTTAAAAGCGCAGCGCAAAGTGATAAGGTCTTGCAGTTTTGGGAGCAGATTTTTCGCTTTTTAGCTATTGCTATGCCTTATGTGATTATCTACACGCTTACGACTTTTTTTGCCTCTCACTGGTGCTTTCGCTGGAGAGAGGCTATGACTTTTAGCTATCTTTCTGCGTGGAGAGCGTGCAAAAGCGATATAGAGGGTTCTAGCCAGCGTATGCAAGAAGACATTTACCGCTTTGCTAAGATTACTGAGAGCTTGGGACTTGCGGTTTTAAGGGCGATTATGACCTTGGTGGCTTTTATACCAGTGCTTTGGACACTTAGTTCTGGGGTGGATTTACCCTTTATCCGTGATGTGAGTGGTAGTCTAGTGTGGATTGCTCTTGCGGTTAGCCTTGGAGGGCTTGTTATATCGTGGTTTGTAGGAATTAAACTGCCAAAGCTAGAATATAATATCCAAAAAAGCGAAGCCGCTTTTCGCAAAGAGCTTGTATTTGCTGAGGATGACAAGCTGCATTTTGCCTCTCCTGCTGCGGTTTTATCGCTATTTACTGGCGTGAAGCTTAGCTTTTACCGCCTTTTTTTACATTATGGGTATTTTAACATTTGGCTTATTTCGTTTTCGCAGTTTATGGTGATTGTGCCTTATATGATTATGGGCGTGGGGCTTTTTAGCGGTGTGATTACGCTTGGTATTTTGGTTCAAGTTAGCAATGCCTTTGCGCAAGTTAGAGAGAGTTTTAGCGTGTTTATTGATAACTGGACTACCATAACTGAGCTTCGCAGCATTCACAAGCGGCTAAGCGAGTTTGAGGAAAATATCGGCTATAAGGGGTAAAAATGATAGAGATTTTTAATGGAGCTTTAAACGAGCGTGAGATTTTTGCTCGCTGGGACGAGATAGCAGCAGCGCAAAACTGCGGAGCTCTTGCGCTTTTTGTAGGTATTGTGCGAAGTGGCGAAGAGGGCGAGGCACTTAGCTTTGATATTTATGAGCCCTTGCTAAAAGGCTGGTTTAATACTTGGGAAAATAAGGCGCAAAAAGGCGGCGCAACCTTGCTAATGGCTCACTCAAAAGGCGATGTGCCTGCTGGCAAATCAAGCTTTATAGCTGGTGCCATAAGCCCTCACCGCAGGGCTGCGTTGGAGCTATTAGATGAGTTTGTAGAGGACTTTAAAGCCTCTGCGCCTATATGGAAATATGATATAAAAGAAGGAAAAAGGCTCTATGCTCGCTCTCGCTCAAAGGCTATTGCTGGGGCTGGAATTTTAGGCTAAATCTAGAATTCCTTAGCAAATTTCAAGGGGAATTCTAGAATTTAAGGAATTTTAGAATTTGGGCATTTGGCTGGATTTTTGAATTCTAGAATTTGGAGTTTTATTTTATATTAAAATATGTAAATTTTGACTTTAAAATATTTAAATATTTTTTAGAAAGATAAATTATTTAAATTCTAGGGTTTTGTAATATCTATATAGAATTTAGCTTAAAAAGTTCTTTTTTGCTAAAATGCGGGTTTTGGTTTTAGAAAAATAATTTTTTGGCTAAATTCTAGAATATGAAGTTTTTGAAAAACTTATAAAAAAATAAAGGAAATATCTTGATAAATTGGTTTAAAAATACATATTTTTATCTTATTTTTATTTACAGACCTATTACTTCTGGTGTTTTTTCTATTCCTCGCCTATTTGCTAATTTAATGTTATATAGTATTTTATTTGTGCTAATTGGCATTTTTTTATTTGGTTTATCTCGTATAAATAGCGAGGTTTTAGAAATAAATCAATTGCCAACAAAGAGTGGAATTGTAAAAAATATTTCTTATAATTCTAAAAATTCTGGAGGAACTTTAAGTTTGCTTTTAGACAATAATACAATACAAAAATACGAAATAAACAAATCGGATAGAATAATTTATGACACATTGCTTAATAAAAAAGTAAAAGTTTATTTAGAAAAATTTGGAATTTTCAATGCTATGAGCGTAGCTGGATTAGAAAATGAAAAAGGCGATATGTTGATTAAATATAATTATGAAAAAAGACTTGAGGTCGCACGAAACTCTCATAATTTTGCTTTGAAAATTTTTTATTATATATTATTTATAATCATTTGTCAATACTTAAATGCTATGTACTACCCACTTAATAGTGGGTATTTTAAACTGTAATTTATTTATATTTATAAGCCCAACCATGAGAAGCTTGTAAATCTTTTCCATCATATTGGTCTCCAGAGTTATAGTTTTTATTAAACTTGTCTACATAACAACCTTCCAATAAAACTATAGATTCTATTTTTCTAAAATCTAATCTTTGTCTTAATTTATATTCTACCACCTCTCTAGCATCAAATTTACTATCTGTATTAATATAATATTGAGTTCCATCTTCTAAAGTTACTATACACATAATCACTAACCCCTTTATAAATTATTTTTATTTACTGTAATTTACTATAAATTTAATTTTGTAACCATATTATCATTATCTATAGTTAATATAACTGAATCTGCATCTATATACCACCTGTTTTCTTCAGATAATTTAAGAACTCCTATAAAATCATTATACCCCTTATTATAAACAACTATATCTCCTTCATATATTTCTTCAGATGTATTCGGATCTATACCATAAAAAGATTCAACAGTTTTATTTCCATCACATTCATCTTTTAAACGATATTTATACATAT